>Ga0098035_1000605_pt1 | contig 17875 bp, 21 predicted proteins | sample 3_EtaG_FD_75046 | JGI IMG/M metagenome (GOLD analysis project Ga0098035, IMG submission 75046) | Marine viral communities from the Subarctic Pacific Ocean - 3_ETSP_OMZ_AT15126 metaG | ecosystem: Environmental > Aquatic > Marine > Oceanic | place: Pacific Ocean | collected 2015-01-07
ACAGCAACAACGCCAACAATCCTTGGATTAACGGATGGCGCATCCACCTTCTATCAGCAGGAATCAGGAACTGACGATGATGGCGTAGCCCTAACGGCTTTCATTACTTCGGGTGATTTTGACATAGGGGACGGTCAGCAACTCCTTCACATTGGAAGGGGAATCCCTGACTTCAAGAACTTGGTGGGAAGCGTGGACATGGCCTTAACATTCAAGACTTACCCCGCTTCAAGCACATCTATCATAAAAACTTCCACTGTTGTTCCCGCCACAACAAAATTTGACTTGCGTGGAAGGGGAAGACAGGCAAATTTAAAGATTACAAGTGACGCTTTAAGTGATAATTGGAGATTTGGAACTTTGCGACTTGATGTACAACCCGATGGAGGACGATAATGGCTAAGATTTCCACGACACGACTACCCAATGCAACGCAAGAATATGACATGGCACAGTTTGACATGCTTATCCGATTGCTGGAACAAGTCATCACACAACTTAATTTTGGTTTTCAGCAAGACGTAAAAGACGAATCTGGAGCAAGGAGTTGGTTCCTTGGCTGATAAATTTTTAAGTTTTTCAAGGACAGGCACGGGAACCGTGTACACCGTTCCTACGGCAAATGAAGGGGCTACGCCTCCCGTTCCCCCTACAACAGCTTTGGTAAAAAGCATACGAATATCCAATCAAACAGGAGGAGCGGTAACAACTATAGTTTCAATGATGGATTACAGCAATTCAAGCTTGGAAATTCCCCTGACCCAAGGGAGTTTTGCCGATGCCGCAGAATCAGAGGTTCTCACACAGCCTGTTGCCTTAGAACAGCAGGATGCTATAAAACTGACGGGAGCGGGCATAACAATACTTGTCAGCTTACTGGAAATTTCATAATGAAAAAAATTCAAGAAGGAAAAATAATTGGCACACAAAAATTAAACGGGAAAGAAGTTCCTATTTATCAGCCTGAAGTGTTTGAGAGAATTTATTGCAAGAATTGCAAAGCCGAAGTTGACTCAGAAGAGTTAGCTACGGGCAATTGTAAGGATTGCGGAAAGCCCTGGAAAGAAAACTTTGCCAGGGATATTCGAGTGGATGTCACTAAACTCCCTGACGTTTTCGGCAAAACGAAGCTCTAAGCCCCACATGAAAGGCAATCGTCTTCTTCGTATGCTTTTTTAGGTTCTGTAGAATTACACTGACACCCATTTTTATGTTCATCTAGTTCTTTCTCTAGTCTTAAATTATCTCTTTCTACTGCCATTAATCTTTCGTGATACCGTCCTGTTTTGTCTGCAAGACTGGCGATAGCTTTCAAAATTTCTTGATTTTCCATTTTTTTCTCCTGAATTTTAATTTTAGGTGAAAACTAATTTAAACACATGGGTGGAGCTTGGCAAGAAATCTTTTCTAAATTGTTTTCTTGACATTTAATTTTAAATGGTCAACCACCCCTTGGGGTGGGGAATGCAGTGCTCCGCGCTGACTCCCGATTTCATCGTCAGTAATATATCCGAACTAATGCTAATTCGTGGAATATCCTTGGTATTATTCTCCGTCATATGCATAAGCGTACTTGGAAACATAACGAAGTTTCCTGTTTTTGCTATTAAATTATAACTAGCAAAATTAAATTCATTCCATTTACTAAAATACTGATCGGTCGGAGGAATAAATAATCCAAGCTTTGCCCCCTGCTCCTCCTCTATTTTTAAATTCCCCATTTCCTCCGCCCTTACATAATAGGCTGTAGAGAAGTGACTCGCCGTGTGACGGTGCAATGCAATGTGCTGCTCCTTCGCCGTATAGGTAGACCACGCCTTGACAATGTGAATATCAAACTTTGTTAAGTCATATCCCAATGCCGTAATGAAAGCTTTGATGTGCTTGTTCAGTTCATCAAAAAGAAGCTTATATTTCTTATCGGTGTGAAAATTATCCATGGCTCCCTCGCCATCAAAAGATGTATAGGTTTCTTTTCCTCGAATGTCCGTAGTTGTTGCAAAGCGACCTGGCTGTTCTTTTACAAATTTTTCTATGAAAGGAATAATCTTCTTGTTAATTTTTTCATATCCCTTTATCTGTGCTTGATAAACTTTGCTGCCAAATAAACTGTTGATGACAGCGTCTGTATTATTCTTTTTTTCCATATATTACTCCTAAGTATTCTATTTTTCTAACCCATCCCTTGGGGATCGCGGTTGATCCGCCACCGTTATTGTCTCCCTTGTCTAGACACCAGGAGCGCATAACAACAACTTTTTCGTCATTGTTCACGACCAACCAGCCCACTTCCTGGCATAATGCCAAGGGAGCGTTAAGAATATCCTTAATATCGAGCCATCCTGTCTCGGTATCGCGGGCGTCCGTCCACGTCACGCGGACCATCGGCACTTTCTTAATATCTAATTCCATATTTCTCATTGCACATTACAGCGAAAATGCATATAATTACAGTTCAAAATAGGTTTTTCTACAAGTCTCACCTTCTTGCCACAATCAGAACAATGACATAAGTTGCAAAGGAGATTATGCTTAAAAAGTTTTTTAGGGGGGTCAGGGAAGCGGCCAAGAAGATTGCGCCGATCGCTGCCCCTATTGCTGGCGCTTTTTTAGGCCCTTGGGCGGGTGCTGGGATAGGTGCGCTCTTAGGACAGTACGGAGGCACGAAAGGAGCCCTACAGGCAGGCTTGCTTGGGGGTATTGGTGGTCTTGGTGCCAATTATCTGACTGGTCAACCTCTTATGGGAAAAGGTCTAATTAGTGGCATGAAAGGATATGGTTCTGGTGCTATGGGGGCTATGAAAGACACCGCATATAAAAAACTAATGGGCGGTGATGTTTTAAGAAAAAAACTAGGAACAGACGGAACAAACCTACAACTCAGTAAAGAAGGGGGAATTCTTCCTGGCATATGGGATTTTGCAAAATCACCTAAAGGAATGTTAACCGGAGCTGGTCTATTAGGTCTGTATGGACTGACAAAAGGAAAAGAAGAAGATAAAGGATTTGACGAAATAGAAGTGGGAAGTCAGGGACAGCTTGGAAACTTGCAACGCCCTAACTTGGCATTTCTTCCACCCGTCTCACCGCATGTCGGCTTTGATCCGGGATACTTTCCCGGCTACGCAGACGGTGGCATTGTCGGACTGGAAAAAGGAGGAACACCTCCCAAGAATGTAGATGACTATCCCCGCAAAAATGGTATTATCGAAGGAGCAGGAACAATGACGTCAGATTCCATTCCTGCAATGCTGAGTGACGGCGAATTCGTCACCAAGGCGCTCGGCGTTCTCGGTGCGGGCGTGCAAAAGGGGGCAACAACAAAAGAAGAGGCAAGGAAAAAAGGTTCAGAATTTTTTTATCAGCAACAAGAGAACCTTGCGAAATTAGGAGAACAAATAGTCAATGGCTGAGCAGATAGTACAACAAAATAGAATGGCTCCCTTCATTGAGAAGCGGAGCGAACAATTATTAGCGTCCATTTTCGGCGATCCCAACGCCGTCAGGGAATCAGGTGAGAGCGATGCCGCATATAACATGCGGAAGTTCGGTCTGGCGGGAACACAGTATGACGTTCCGGGACAGCAGCTTGCGGGCTTCACGTCTCCGCAGATGCAGGCCTTTGACCTTGCTGGACAAGGCATCGGCTCTTGGGAACCGTGGCTACAGAAGGCGGGAGCACAAGCCGACCTTGGTGGCCTCACAGGACTATTAGCGGGACAGACACTAGCTGGTGGCTTCGGAGGATTCGATCCAACGACACAGGTCGATCCGTACATGAACCAATACAACGAACACGTACTCAATAAAATTAGGGAACAGGGAGATATAGCAAAGAACAAAATGGCGGGGCAAGCGGTTCAACGAGGCGTTTTTGGCGGCGCACGGGAAGGACTTCAAGCCGGACAAATGGAAACAGGCATCGGCGCCCAAATAGGACTACAATCACAAAAGAATTATGAAAGCGCCCTCAAGGCGGCAATGGCGGGTCATTCCGACCAGCAGCGCCGTCAACTGATGGCGGGACAACAGCTCGGCAAACTTTCGCAGACGCAGGGACAACTCGGCGGACTGTACGGAGGCCTCGGCTCAATGGAACAACGCGGACGACAAGGGGACATTCGATCTCTTCTCGGCATCGGCGGCATGCAACAAAAATTCGGTCAAACAGCGCTTGACTTGGCGAGAGCAAATGAAATCGCACGACAACGCGAACCGTTCACACGAGCGGGCTTTGCAAGTGACATCCTTCGAGGTGTTCCAAGCTCAAGCATGCAGTACACTACTCAACCTTCACCAAGCCCATGGCTACAGGCGGCTGGAATGGGGATTGCAGGACTAAGCGGACTCGGTGCGTTTGGCGAGGCATTCCCGAATAATCCAATGACGTCGTGGTTGGGTGGCGGAAACTAATGTCATGGCAGAATTAGGAATCACCGGAGCTTTTGATGAACGCATAATTGATTACAATGCTCTTGGCGGATCAACCGATCTCTCATTGGAGCAACTCGAACGCAAGATGAGTGATTTATGGAACAGAATCGTCACTGACAACAAGCCTGGTTTACTTGCTGAATATGAAAATATTAAGGAACAGTATGCTCGAAAGAAGGGCGGCGTTGTTAATGAAGTAAGCCTTACTACTGGGGAAGAAGCCATTACGCCAAGTGGAATTGAGGAAACCGAAATACAGACAGTCCAGGACTTGAATCCAGGAGTGGATTTTTACGAAAGCAGTGCGAACATCAAGGGCAATCAGCTTTACGACATGCTGAACGCCAAGGAACTCTTGATAGAACAATCAAAACAAGTACCCGATAAAACAAAAATAGACGAACTTGGAAAAGCTCAAGTAAAAATAGTTGAGGATTTTAAAAAGAAGTGGACGGAACCAAGTGACCTGGAGCGACTTAAAAAAATAAACGAGGGGTGGGCAAAGGAACTAGAGGAAGCTTATCCTGAAGATGACATGATGTTCGAGAAGAAACTGGCGATGGCCAAGTTTGGACTCGAATTGATGGGAGGCACGTCCTACGGCGGAAGAGCCCTTCCTATTCTTTCCAATGCGGGACAAAATCTTATTGACAACCTGGTGGGCATTAATTCCCAGGTAAAGAAAGGCGATCGTGAAAAACGACTAGCCCAGCTTTCCGCAAAACGGGAAGGCGACCTGGCGATGGTGAATGCGGAATCGCAAAACCAAGCTTCAAAAAGTACAATGGAGTGGAACGCTATGAGCTCTATTCTTCAAACAACGCAAGCCTATGATATGAAATCCCTTGATGTGGACGCCGAAACAGCGAAAATAAATAATAACATATTAGTGGATAACTTAAAAGAACGGTTCGAGGTGGCCAAGGGAGTGTTGGAAGATCAACACCCAAACGATGAAGTGGGGATGGTATCTTTCATTACAAAAGAAGGGAAAAGAACAAGACCGCATAGCGCCGTTAGAAAGTCAGACGGCAGTATTTATATGATGGCGGATCTAGATATTGATCCTACTTTTGTTAAAGATGGTCAACCGATGATGGTGAACATCGACCGTTACGCTGATCTCAGCGTGGGAACAGGCGGTGTTGTATGGGGCACCGATGCCAATGAATTCTTCAGCGACAAGGTAATGGAACAAGGTGGACTGGATGCTCCTGTTATGAAATTACAGGGTGCGGCCAATCAGATCTATACGCAACTGGAAGCTTTATCAACGCTTCGTCAAACAATTGACGAGCAACCAGGCCGTGTGGGCTGGGTAGGGGGAGCGAAATCCGTTGCACAGAACTGGGGTCGAAATGCGCAAGTGGCGTGGGAAATGTTTTCGGGGAAACATTCAACCGACAACAAGAACAGTCAGTTTTATGCAGCCGACACCAAAAAACGATTTTACATCACCGACATACTGGACGCCGATGAAAATAATATGCTTGGTGAAACACTGGGCAAAGATGAAAATGGCAATATCATTGAGCAGAACATCATGGGACCAGAGGCGACCAAAGCCCTGAAGGATGTCGTGAACTCCGGACAAATGATTATGTCACAGGATTATGACCGTCTTCAAAATGCTATTGCTGACGGGGCGAAAGAATTTCAACTTGGTGACGGTTCAACAGTTGATACCGATGTAGCACAAGATATTTTTGGAATCTTACAATATGATCCAGAAATTCCAAAGAATGAAGTTCGAACACAGTCCCTGATCTATGCGTTGGCGAGAGCCCGTAAGACCACAGGACGATTGAACAAGGATGACGTGGAACGTGCGTCCTTGACATTGAACTTGTACGGCAAGTCCGATCTTGGCGTGAAAGCTTCCCTGGAAGTTATTCAGGTTGAATTGCAGAACTACCTTGAAGGACTCATTGCTGATATGAGACTCAGCGGATGGGACAGAACTGGAGAAGCGAAAGCACTAGGAAAAGATTCCTTCATCAACTGGGCAATGGACTGGTCGGAAAGAGGGCGCTACCTTCCTTCATATATGCAGGAGTGGGCGGAAACAAACCTTCCTTCGGATTATCAGGATCGTTTAACCTTCAGGGATTCAAAAGACACAGGAATTTACGGAGAAAATACAACGTGGTCTTCGGGGATGGAATCAATTGATATGGGAGCAACAGTAGAGGAATAATGGCTGAGAAAACTTGGAGAGCGGGCGACGAATTTATTAAAGGCTTAGGCCTTGAGGGGACAATTGAGTTTTCCCTGGAGGAAAAAATACAAGCGCCTGACGGCAAGATGAAAGGCATTAATGAATTTCCTCGCAATCCGCAAGAAAAAACAATGCTGATGCAGGAGATCTTTAAAATCGGTCAAGGGCAGCAGCAAAAGACTGGTGTCTTCCCTGACGCCGCAATGAACTTCATTGTGGAGCACGGAGCGGAAGGACGATCAGGACAAATGAAACGGGAAGTGGGAAAAATTCTCGAGACAACCCAGCGTATGCATGAAGATCCAATCGGCATGAAATCAGCCCTGACGAAATACGAGGGACAGACAACGCCCTACAAGACACCTCTCTTTGAGCATCCTTTAAAAACCTTGACCACCGGCCCTATTATTGCCGCATCCCAGTGGATTGCAGGCGACATGGAAGGAGATCTTCCAGGAAACCTTAATGATATTGTGGATGATGCCATTGTTTTTGCTAAAAGAAGATTGCCAACTGATCCTCAAAACACAGGACGACTGACAACAATGATTGCAGCGGATGTAGGATTACTCCTAGCGTTGCGCAAAGCAAGAATTTCCCCTGATAAAATGGGAACATACAAAAGCTTCCTGGGAAATAAAGTTATGCAAGGAATTAATATTGCCAACAAGAATCCAGTCATTGGCGGAGCGGCTGTTCTTGGAGCAACATCGGGCACATCAAGTCTTGGATGGGATTTAGCGTACAACTGGGCTAACCGTTCCTACCGCGACAATCATCCCATACAATTTGAAAGAAAAGAAAACGGCGAATTCAAGCTGGATAAAAAAGGAAATAAAATTCCATTACAACCGGCCATTACCGAAGAAGTGCTGGCGGCGCTTGACCAGGCGCAATTTGAAGCGATGTTCTCGGCAGGAACAGCCGGTCTTATTGGTGCTGGCGCAAAATTCTGGAGAAGCTTTCTTCGGGGATCAACAGGAATCAAGCCGGGAGATATGACATCCGATCAGATTGCCAAGCTGGCGGCCGAATACAACGTGCCAATGTCAATTATTGCGGCATCGCCCCGTGATTGGGTCAAGGGATATTCCACGGTTATTGGTGTCTTTCCAGGCGTTGGTGGACCGCTTCGAAAATCACAGGATGTGACGCGTCAGGCTCTCTATGATGAGCTTGAAAAAACATTCACGCAGCTCTCTCCTTACCAATTAACGCTGGACACCATTCAAAGCCTTAGCAAGGATGCCTACAAGGCCTTCAAGACAAATTTGGAAAGTTTTGCGGGAACAAAGGCGGTCTTGTATGAATCCTTTGATGACATAGCTTCTGAAATTACGGAACCTTTTGTTCCAACGCAATCCGTTAAAAAATATCTAGACAACTTCGCGGCAAAAGCGGATCGAACTGTCGTTCCAATGGAAGGTGGAATGGATGTGGGAGGTCGTTATGTCAACAGTGTGGATGAAGCCTTTAATTTAATTGGCGCTGGTGCGGGGGATGCAAACACCGCGACCCAGGCTATCTTGGCACTGAGAAAAATGCCGGAATACCTGACGATGAAGGAATTCCGACGACTTGAGGAAATTATCAATAATAAAATTAAAACGCTGGATGCGACAACGGACACCAGAACGCCTGTCAGTAGCATCTTGCACAGCATCAAGAAGAATATGGAATGGGATCTCAACGATTTAAAAAGTTGGAAACCCATGTCAGGAAAAAATCAAATCAACGCGGAAGTGGGCAAGCAAAGACTGGCGTTTGCCAATGACTTTTTCTCTTCCAACAAGGATGATTTTGCATCTTACTTCGAACCAGGCGGGGGAACAACCCGTGTAGGAAAATTCATCGAAACAAAGGTTGACCCTAATGTGATGAAAGCGAAAGCTCCGAAAGCACCGGGAGAGATTCAAATAGATGAAATTTTTGATTTTATTATGGACAGCAAGACTATTCAAACAAGCCTCTTGGCGCAGGAGGAAATGCTCCGTCAATTCGGACCGGAAACCTTCAACAAGCTTGCAAGAGGATGGATGGATAAGCAATTATCCAAGCATATCACCATTTATAATGTACCCGTAGCTCAACCAGGAAAAGCTGCACAAAATATTGCCGCAGGAAGATCTGTTCCACCAACACAAGGAAAGGATCTGGGACTCAGGGAAGCAAGCATGTGGGATGTGCGCCCAAGCGTATCCGCAGGCATTCCAATCATTGATCATGAAGGACTGCGAGCAGCTCTGGGAATGGTAAGTGCTCCAAAAATAGGGGGACTGGAAGCCCGTTCAAATACTGTGGCTATTCAAAATCTTTTCAAGAATATGGGCAAGGATGGAACACTGGCTTACCAAAGACTGGGCGATCTCTTAACGCTCGCTGAAAGAGTCAACAGCTTTGACATCTCCGATGTCTCCAAGTTCGTACAAAGACGTGGAGTGATGGCAGGACCGAAAGCACTTGCCGGAGCTGCAACCGTTGGAATGGGATTGGCCAATCCGCTCGGAGCGGCAGGACTCATTCTTTTAACACGAGGCCTGTCCAAATACATGGCAAGCCCGAAAGCGTACAAGAACATGATGAAGGTGTTGGATGACAATTTGTCCCCGGCCATTCGTCGTGACGCCATTATTGATACCGTTCGTCTCATTGACGACCAGGTATCCGCCTTTGACACGGCAACAGGAGAGGTTGTACCATCACCTGTGATGATCGAGGGAACCGACCAACGATTCATCGTCCGCGGAGAACCTAAGTTTGAAAAACGAAGAAGAGAAGCGCATAAGAAAATTCTTGGCATTGAAAAACACTACGGCAAGAAAATTGAAGCCATTACAATCCCGGAAATTATTGACTACTTTGTGGAAAACACGCACCTTCAGCCTGGAGCGGCGCACGCGACAACCGTTCAGCTTGGACTGGACCAGCGCGGCAACGTGGTGGAAAATTCCCGCATGACGAACTCCGATTCCAGCAAGTTTGACCAGCAAAACAAATTATTAAAATCAGAAGCCTACGGCGTCGATGATCTTTCAAAGGCCATCCACGGCGAGAATGAAGGCGAAAAAATGGCGGCCTATGCCAAGGCGATGGCGACAGAGGAAGGACTCGGCGGAGCGAAAGCTGCCGTGATGCCAGGAGCACAACAAATTAGCAAACATCCTATCAATCCTCGCGCAAGAGGCGGGGGCGGATTCAGGGAAGTGGCATCGGCTCTCAACAAGCCCAACCCATTCTTGCAGGGAATGGGGAACGTGATGAATTTCATGGGGGGCAATACAAAAAATCAACTTGCCAACCGTGAGGCGATGAAAAACAGCTATTTTGGACAAGGACAACAGTGGCTGTCCAATCAAATGCCGTGGAACAGAAACAAGCTCAACCAGCAACAGAAGATGGCGATGTCGTCAGGGAATCTCAACGCGGCACTCGCGGCCCGCGGATATAAAGGAGGAGGTCTAGCAGACCTTCAGAAGAAATAATGCCAGGCGAAACTGAAACAACCTTAAAAGAAAAAAAATGGGGTACTTACTCTAAGCCTTACACACCTAGCGTGTCTGAAGAATCTACTGGAAGAAGTGCGGCTATTCAACAAAACATTACTGATAAATTTGAAAAAAAGGTTCAGGAAAAAAAAGATCGAAAAAAATATGCAGAGGATATTGTAAATAGGGCTCAATCAGGAGGAGTGAACTCTATTGCCAGGGAAGATTTTATTGATCAACGACACTTGTTTCCTGAAAGTTTTCAGGACTCGAATGTTTATGCAAAATATATGCAAGACTTGCATCAAATCAACCCTCCAGCGATGCAACAGGCTTTCCCCTGGGCAAGCGGAAAAGGGCTCGCGGACCTTGTCACAATGGCAACACCCCTTAAGTATTTAGGAATGGCAAAGGACTGGGGGCAGGAAAAGCTCGGACAAGGATATGACCTGGCGACAGAAGGACTGGGAGACATTTATGAAAATTTAACTGACACAGGTGTTGGTGAAGCCGCAGTCGGAGGAACAAAGGACGTGTGGGAAGATCTTAAGGGTCTTAAAAATATGCCTGGAGAATTTCTAAATTTATTGCCCGGTATTTCAGGGCACGCTCAAGGAGGTATTGTTGAAACAATGCCGGATTATTTTCACGACTACTCGAGGGGAATCTAATGGCACAGCAAGTAGGACTCGGTGGATTGCAGGACTTGAATCCTCAAGTGAACGCGGGAAACAATCCTGATGTAGGATTTAATGATCAGGAACAACAAATATTGCCTGATCAGGGTGGAAGAATACGGATGCCTTTTATGCCTGGCGGACCTGGTCTATGGCCTCCTCGACAAAAAGATCCCTTCCAGGGATTTCAGGAACAGCTCACAGGCTTCAGTGAAACACTTGGCGGACTCGGCGAACAGTTTACGGGCTTCGGTGAAACAATGGGGGGATACGATAAACAGATGACTGATTTTGGATCACAGATGGGGGGAATAGAAAAACACTTCGGAGGACTGAATGATCGTTTGTCTAAAATTGAAGAAGGCATCGCGAAACTTATTCCCGACGAAAAGGCCAATGCGACAACAACCGGTCAGCAGCAAATGCAACAACCGATGATGAATTCATATGCGATGAATCCTTATTCGATGAATCCTTATATGGGACTGATGTCCTTGTTTGGTGGTATGGGAAGATCCGGAGGATATTTTTAATGGCCAAGGAAAAAGTTACACAGAACCGGGAAGACATCATACGCATAGAAGGTCATCTCAAACTCATTAATCAGAAACTGGACAATCACATTAGTCACATTTCCGGAAAAGTTGACACCATTTTCAAGATTGTCTGGACGATTTCCTTCATGATCCTCGGATTATTAGGAAGAGCTGTCTATACGGGCTTTATGAACTAACCTAGGAAAACAGCCAAAAAAATCGTCGATTTTAAGCCCCTCAGAGCGTTTGTAGCACTCGAGTCGACCTATATGACCCCCCTAGAATAATATTTTTTTTGGATCTTCGCCCATGACCTGACTTGCAAGGTCAATCTTATTGTTAAGCGCTTTCACAATCTTTTCATCCACTGTTCCCTCGGCGATCAAGTCGACATATGTCACTTTGCTCGTCTGACCGATGCGATGCGCGCGGTCTTCGGACTGCATTCGTATTTCTAAACTATAGTCGTTAGAATAATAAATGACAGTATGAGAAGCAGTAAGAGTAAGCCCATAGCCTCCTGTCTTCGGATTTCCCACAAAAAATCGGAGAGGGCTTTCACTGTCCTGAAAGCGATCCACAATAGACTGACGTATGCTATCCTTGGTATCACCATAAAAAGACGAAACGCTTTCTTTACCATACATATCTCCTATTGTTTGTTCAATTGATTGAATGTCATGCCGGTACACGGCCCAGATGATAACCTTGCCGCGTGTCTCCTCCAGTACATTCATTAGTTCCGTAATGCGGTTATTCTTGAGGGACAGGACTTCTCCTTCATCCGTCTTGACATGCCCGCATGTGATTTGGTGCAACCTGACAAGTTGCGTTAAAACATTGACAGCCGTCATAGTTTTTTCATTCTCTAAAAAAGCCATCGCTGTTTTCTTCATTTCTGTGTATGCTTTAAGCTGCTCCACCGTCATAGTCACTGTACGTTTCGTATAAATCTTCTCTGGCAAATCCAAACATTCGCTCTTCAAGACTCTGGTGGAAAAATTCTTTATCTTTTCCTGCAATTCATCCAACCGCTGATAGCTTGCCACATGCTGAAAGGAATGGGACCCGACATTTCGCTGCACCACAACGGCGTAGCGTGAACGAAAGGAATAATAACTGGACTGATCCAGGAATTCGGAATCCAGGAACTCCACTTGCGTGTATAAATCCAAGGGTGACTTTGTAACAGGGGCACCTGTCATGATGCGACGATACTTGGCCAGGTTGCGCAACTTCAAGATGTTTTTGGTACGCGAGGCTTGATGATTCTTAATGCTGGTGGACTCATCGACGCAGACAAACGCCTGATGACCCAGTAAAAACTTATACGCCTTTTCATACCCACGCTTCGTGGACAACGCCTCAATATTCATCACGAGCACGACCAAGTCCTCACTGATCATGGACAACTGCTCAAGCTCCTCCCTTTCTTTTTTTAAAGGGGATGCCGACCAGATTCCAATTCGATAAAGGACATGATCAGGCATGTGTGTCTCAAATTCATTGCGCCAGTTTCGCTTAATGCCGTTTGGTACAATAATTAATGACGCATTTATTTTTCCCTGGTCGTACAGCATTGCAATATTATCAATGCATACCTTGGTTTTCCCTGTTCCCATTTCCATAAAATGAGCCCAGGATTCCTTATTCCAGGATTCTTCCAATGCGTCCAATTGGTGTTGAAACGGCTTCGTTTTAAATCTATAGTCCATAATAACTTTCTAAAACTGCAATATAATACTTGCATAACTAAAATTCAAGAGGTAAAGACGAAAATAGAAAGATGGAATTTAAAAAAGAAAAAGAAGTAGGAAAGAAGACGGTTTTCCTGATACAGGAAAATCCCTATATTAATGTCTTAAGCGCCCAGGAATACGGCGACATTGTATTATTATTTGAAAGTGGGCAACAAATTATGTTTAGTCCACAACCCGCCATAAAAAAATTACGCAGAAAACTGAAAGATTTTGACGATAATGACTATTTACTTATGATGGGAGATCCAGCTGCAATGGGTATTGCATGCTGTATTGCTTCTGATATAAACAGAGGAAGATTTAAAATACTAAAATGGGATAAAATCCAAAAAAGATATTATTCTGTTTCCGTAAACATTTATGAGAAAGGCGAAATAGATGACAATTAATTTCGAACAGGATGCGGTTACCAATCTTAGTCAAACTGATTTAAAAACAGTTAGTGAATTATTGCACCAACAATTAAAAATGGAAAGTAAGATTGAGGACTTAGAGGAAGAAGTTAGATTAAGAAAAAAAGATTTATTAAAATTATCGGGTGAAATTATACCCCAAAAGATGGCAGACCTGGGAATAACTGCCACGGAAATGGCAGATGGATCAAAAGTAAACATAGTGGAAGATCTATTCGTATCAATTCCTAAAGACGCAGGCAAACAAAAAGCCTGTTATGAATGGCTAGAGAACAATGGTTTAGGAGACATTATTAAAAATAGTGTCGGAATGAGTTTCGGTAAGGGAGAAAGAAGACAAGCACAGGAGTTGGAAGATGCAATTTCAAAACTTGGCTTTATCCCTGAAGTAAAAGTTTCAGTGCATCCTTCGACACTGAAAGCTACTTTTAAAAAGTGGCATGAAGAAGGAAAATCTGTCCCAGACAATATGTTTAATTTGTTTATCGGGCAGAAGACAAAAATAACAAGAAAAAGTTAGGAGAAACTATGAGAAAAGCTGTAAAGAAAAAAGCCAAAGCAGTACAGAAAAAAGAAGCAACAAACGTTGTCGCATTTAGTCCAAGCGTATTCGAAAGAGACGCTAACGCTGGATTAGGTAACTTGGGAATGGAAGATCTTGCTATTCCTTTTCTTCGCATCTTGAGTGATACATCACCTCAAATCAAGAAGCGGGATCCTCAATACATCGAAGGAGCGGAAAGTGGAATGGTCTACAATACGCTTACCAAAGAAATCTATGACGGTGCGAAAGGAGTCAAGGTTGTCCCTTGTTCCTATCAGCGCCAATTGATTGAATGGATGGATAGAGGGAAAGGAACAGGAGCTCCTGTAAATATTTACCCAGCAGAAAGTACAATTCTCACGCAAACTACTCGTGATGATCAAAAAAAAGATAGACTGGCCAACGGTAACTATATCGAGGACACAGCCAATCATTTTTGCTTGATTCTTAACGATGATGGAACTTCAAGTCAGGTTCTCGTTGCAATGAAAAGTACGCAACGAAAGAAATCCAAACGATGGAATTCTTTAATGCTGGGACTAAAACTCAAGGGGGCGAGCGGTAATTTATTTACTCCGCCTTCTTACTCCCACATCTATGTTTTAAAAACAATCGCCGAATCAAATGATCTAGGCGAATGGTACGGATGGGAGATTACCCGTTTAGGACCAGTAGAAGATGGAGAGACATACGCGCAAGCTAAAGCATTCGCAGAGAGTGTGGCAGCTGGTGAAGTAAAAGTGAAACATGAAGAGGAAACCATTGAATCTTCTGAAAAAACACCTTACTAATACTCCTTGTAAAATAGAAGAGGCGAGCAGTTTCGCCTCTTCGCTAATGAATGAGAAAGATTTATGGACGCCAAAGAAAAATTTATTCAGATATTCAGCGGGCTAGAACGTGCCTATGGGCAAACTCAAAGCCGTCAAAGAAACGAGATAGGCAAACTTGAGGGAAAGTCCTGGATTGAAAAAGCACCTCTCACTAAAGAAAAATGGTATGACCACTTAGAAGGCCGCGAACCGAGCCTTGGCATCATTCCAATCCGTGATGACAATACATGCAATTGGGGAGCAATTGACATTGATTCCTATGATGGCTTTAGTCACACAAATTTAATTAAAAAAATTGTCGAAAAGAAATTACCATTGGTTGTGTGTAGATCAAAAAGTGGTGGTGCTCATATATTTTTATTTGTAAGCGAACCAACAGCTGCAAAAGAGATGCAGTTAAAATTAACAGAGATAGCCGCGTGGCTAGGCTATGCTGATTCAGAGATATTTCCAAAGCAAATTGTGCTGAACCCAAAAGCCACAGGTAATTTTTTAAACCTGCCTTATAATCATGAAGAGCACCCAACAAGATATGCGTTTGATGACGAAGGTAAGGCATTAGGTACGTTAAAACAATTTATAGACTACTATGAAACAAAAGTAACATCGCAAGTTAGCAAGGTGGTTATTCCTCAAACGGTGGACACAAAAGAAGATTTCAAAAGCGCTCCGCCGTGCATCATAACTTTGGCTGAACACGGATTCACCGAAGGCTCTCGTAATCAATGCCTTTTGCAAGTAGGTGTTTATCTACGACAGAGATTCCCCGACAAAGTGGAACAAAAACTTGATGAATATAATACAAAATATTTTAAACCTCCTCTTCCCTCTCGTGAAGTCCTAACAATTGTTAAGCAACTTCAAAAATACTTTTATCAGTGTGAAGAGCCAACCTTTAAGGCGGTATGTCAAAAAATGAAATGTAAATTACAAAAATTCGGAATAGGCAATGCAGCTTCGGATGATATTTCTAGTTTAAAGAAATTTATTTCAGACGAACCTGTCTATGAACTAACGCATAATGGAAAAGTTATTTCCTTGAACCTTGATCAATTAGCCGATCACCCTGCTTATCGTAAAGCGTGCATAGCACAGGCAAACTTTAGTCCTAAGCCTATGAACCCCACTCTGTGGGCAGAGATGGTTGACAACCTGCTCCAAGAGATGGAAGAAAAACAAAACTTCGTGGAAATGCCATCAGAAGTCACCATTCAAGGACAATTCTTAAATCATGTACAAAATTTTATTCATAATTCAAAAGGCGCAAAAGTACGTGATGATATTTTACTGGGACAAACTTTTCAATTAGAAAAAAATTATATCTTTAAACCCGAAGCCTTCAGGGAATTTCTCAAAACAAAAAGATTCTCAAAGCTCACGGAAACACAACAAATGAAAATGTTTCAATTGATGGGCGGAGCAACCTATAAATTAAAGATAGAAGGAAAATCAGAGCATTGCTGGTCTATTCCTATCACCGTAGAAACTTCCGTTTATAATTTAAAAGACAGACGCTTTAAAGAGGAGGACCCTTACTGATGAAAAAAAATGTATGGAGCAAGGACGGCAAGCGCACGGTTAATATGTATCCCGACAGTTTGAAGGAAGTAACCTTTGGATTGAATTTAGAATATTCTCTTAAGAAAAAATATTATTGGACAACAACACAAAAGAAAAAATTATTTTCTCCCACCAGGGTTATCAATCTTACAGCCGACAAGTCAGGACTGGCTGCCTGGCGTAGGCGTGTGGGAGAAAAGGAAGCTACCCGGATTGTGGAACTTTCTGTGGACATTGGAAAACTAATGCATGAGTATTTAGAAAATTCCGTTAAAAAAATGACTAATTGGCGAGGACTAAATCAGCCTCCTCTCGTAGGAGCAAATAAAAGAGAGAATGCTCCCTTTGCAATGGAACTGGGAAATATTCTTTTGGAAAAAGGATTAAAAAATAAATTGGAAGAAGTATGGGGCATTGAGGATAAGTTATACTTTGCCAAACATTTCAAGGGAGTTGTAGACTTGGTTGGAATATATGAAGGATCACCTTCCATCATTGATTTCAAGCAAAAAAGAAGCCCCCAGAAAAAAGAATACATACTGGATTATCTGACACAAATGGCGTGCTACGGAATGGCTTACAACTGGATGTATGGAACGAGTGTCAGACAGGGAGTTTTATTGATGGTGACACATCAAAAGAAATTTCAACGTTACATACTAAAAGGACGGGAATGGAATCACTTTTGTTTGGATTTCATTAAAAGACTGAAACATTGCATCAAGGAGAGGGACAAGCATGATTAGGAAATTATTCAGGAAATATTTGCTACAGATTCTATTGTCTGACAATGAAGTTAGACGGTTATTGAGGCAAATTGTTTTAACAAACATAGGAGCTAATGATGGAAAATCCTAAATGCAAGGGACATCTTTGCGAAAAGGACGCAACCGTTGAAGATCCCAAGGATCATTTCTACTGTGATGCATGCTATAAATTATACAAATACACACGAAAACATTACTGGAGTCATCCAGATGCAAAGGGGTATCTTGATAAAAAATAAACTTAAACATTTAGATCTCTTTAGCGGGATTGGTGGATTTAGCCTGGGGCTTGAAGCCACGGGTGGCTTTAAAACAGTAGCATTTTGTGAAATTGAAGAGTTTCCAAGAAAAGTGCTGCAAAAGCATTGGCCTCATGTTAAAAAATATAAAGATATAAAGGAGCTGACTTATGACAAACTCAAAGAAGACGGAATTGGATCTATCGACATTATCACTGGAGGTTATCCTTGCCAGCCTTTCTCCCAAGCAGGCAGAAAAAAAGGTGAGCAAGATCCGCGACACCTCTGGCCAGACTGTTTTAGGCTTATCAAAGAGTGTCGGCCGACTTGGGTCATTGGAGAGAACGTTAGTGGGCATATTAAACTCGGTCTGGACTCCGTATTATCGGACCTGGAGAGTGAAGGTTAC
>Ga0098035_1000606_pt1 | contig 17866 bp, 15 predicted proteins | sample 3_EtaG_FD_75046 | JGI IMG/M metagenome (GOLD analysis project Ga0098035, IMG submission 75046) | Marine viral communities from the Subarctic Pacific Ocean - 3_ETSP_OMZ_AT15126 metaG | ecosystem: Environmental > Aquatic > Marine > Oceanic | place: Pacific Ocean | collected 2015-01-07
CCTGAAGAATTATTCCCACAAAAATTCTCAATAGAGGTCAGAAAAGAAGCAATCCGCATATTGTCCAAAGGAGCACCAGCAGACGCACCTGGAGAAGCACCACCTGGAACAGCACTTGCCGCAGCGGACGGATCAGGACGAACTACAAGAGACCCAGGAGGATGAATCCCTGGAGCCGCTGTAAATCCAATTTCCTGAGTGACGGGAGTAACACGATTCACCGTTAACGCGGCAGTAGCGGTTCCGTTAGTATGGATCAAATGAGCTACGTCACCCACCCTAAACTGAGCAGCTGCCTGACTACTCTCTAACGTAATAACAGTCGCAGTAGCACTAACCCCTTCGGCCACGGGAGCCTTAGCAGTCAAGAAAGAGGTAAAGGCCAACGCTTGCTGGCCAGTAGCATTGTTAAGTGTTGTATTAAATACAACACCAGCTACATCAGCCGTTGTCCGATCACCACTCATGGCGTCATTGAGAGTGTTAATGAGATTAGATCTTATCGTAGTTCCGGTGTATGCGGGCATTTTGAAGGTCTCCTAACTAGGCGCTCAATGTGGGTAATGTTGCGAAAATCTCAAAAGTTATGTAATTTATACCAACCGCTGGGAATATCTCAAAACGAATTGTACAGATATCTCCAGAAATAGTAATTTTTAAATCTTTATAGGCGTTCAAGAGTTCTCCCGTATCGGGATCTTGACTGTCTACAATGATCTCAAGACCGTTCTTATAGTAATCTAGTTTACTAATAACGGCACCCTTGATTGAAGATACAGTTCCAGGAGTCGATTTGACACCAATGAACTTTCCTTCAATAAATGTACGCAAATCATAAGCCATAAAATTAAGTTCATAATTCACATGGCGATCTGTGTACGCTAAATTATCAGTGGCTACGTAAGTACTCAAATTCCTTACGATTCGATACCCTTGTCCTTTTACCTTCTCCGTAAATAGACAACCATTAAGAAGAAGATCGTCAGACATAGTCTTATTTTCAGGATCAATTGTGGTGTTAGCACAAAGAATATCATTCGCCCTAACTAACTTGAACGTAAGTGGCGTGCCGACTATAGAACCAGACTGCATACCAGCCACTGCACACGCAAGCATGTGAGGCTCAAATTGAGTCATCGAGCCAGTTAATCCAGTTCGTTTAATATCCTGAAAAACTAAAGCTACATTTCTGTCATTTAAAGTAGTAGCTTTATCAGTAATAACACCTAGATCTGCAGTCGTAGTACCCTGTGGCTGAAACGCAGCAATACAGTCTACTTCATTCCTGTACGCCCCAGCACCGTTGCTCGCAAGCGTAGCTAATAAAGTATGTACATAATCAATGGTAAATAAAGCAGTACCTGTACTCCATAAAGCTACGGCAGTGTTAAAACGATACTTGATCAATTCGTCAAAACAGTCAGCAAGGCCACTAGCTGTAGTAGGGTTAATTGCACCACCAGCAAGGGCAAACGTTGCAAACTCTAAGATACCATCGCCGTAATTAGCAGCCAAACCGAGAGCAGCAGTGGCACGCCTCGCAGTGATAAGAGAGCTTTGAGAATTAACTGTGTCTACAAAGAGCCCAAGATTATCTACAAATCTGTGAAATCTTGCTGGATTATTATTATACGTTCCATTCCCCGCAGGAGAATTACTCTCAAAATCACATAATAGATCTACACCATTCGATGTTAAGCCACTTAAAGTAGTACCTCCGGTATTTGTCGCATCTTCCGTGCCCCAATCAAAGCGATCTGTATAAAGCGAGCCATTACGACCAGGGCCAACCCTAGCCTTCCAGAGCCCAGGTACAATTCCTGTCTGGGCTGGGATACTTTTTCCAGACGCAGTAAAAAGATTAATAGAATTAACTAAAGCATTAACATTTAGTGTACTACTTAAAGGAATACTCCATTGCGGAATCAGACCTCCCGCGCCTCCCGCATTAACTGTACTTCCTGCACCGTTAGGCTCTCCAAAACCGGGCCTTACAACCAAATTAAGAGTATCAGATTTACCTAAAGTACCTGTAATAGTTCCTACAGCACCCGCTCCGGTACTCACTCCAACATTCGCAGTAGGAGCATCAGGAGTGCCCGCTGCTGCAGTTACGCCGTGCTGCGGAACCGCATTAATTAATACAAATTTAGAACCAGCAGCAGGGTTTACAGCGAAGGGAACATTAACCTCAATCGTATTATCGGTTGGGTTACCTGCCGTACCATTGATGGCCTTAACAGCAGCGGTGCCTCCTGCTGACTCACCGTTAGCCGTTGTCTTAAGACGCCTAATTTGGCCCGCGCCCGCACCAGAGATGATGTGTACATAACAAGGGCCATCTATAGGATTTCCATAACGATCTAACGTAGCATCAATATCTGGTCGAAACGTAGGATCATTTACTGTAAATCCAAAAGGCTGTTCCAGCTCATCATTTGACCCAGATGTTTGAATTTCTAAAGTTGCAGAATCATAAGCTTTCACAAAGAACGGCCCAATTGCTGCCCTAATAATTTGGAATTTTGTTCCAATACCGGGAGCAATTCCCACCCCTACTGCATCAATAAAATTATTTTCTAGGGTTATAGTAGAGACTCCAACACTTAAAATACGTCGTATCTGACCAACGCACACAGGACTAGCAGGACACTCAGTAATCTGTACGTACTGCCCTTGGTTTAATGCAGTAACAGCAGCAGGGAAAGCAGGAGCACCACTCCAAGCAAGTAAAGTACTTAAGCCAGCAGCATCCGTTGGAGAGTCAATAGCTCCTTCTGACACCGATACAACTGAGTTAGTTGGTGCATACTGAACATCGAGGAGTTGATCTCCACAAATCTGAGTAAATGTCTCAGTAACATCAGTATGACCGTCAGTAATCGATAAATCTAATTTGTTCCCGTCAAGAGCGTTAACAGAAAGTTTAGCACTTAAAGAGTTTGCAAATTCACCATAAATTTTAGAGGTAAGAACAGCAGCAGCATTTAATGTAGACCTATCTTGTGCAACTACACTAGACTGCGTATCTCTATTACTCTTAATCGCAATTACTTTCTGAACACCACCTGGAATACGAATGTCATTCGATGGATTAAACAGAAAATCTACCGCATCTGCTAAATCACCAGACTTAAAAGTATCCGCCATAGTATTGGGATCAGTAAACTCATGAACTTTGGGGGCAACGCCAGCTGCAGCAGCTACAGTAGGATCGTAAGGCTCACCATATTCAGCCTCACCAATGATTCCCACCACACCACTAACACCCGCACCCACCTGAGCCATTCCAGTAGTGTCTACTTTCGTAAGAGCGCCAGGGTGAACGAGCGTAGTTCCGTTAAATGTAATGAATTTTGCCACTTACGCTCTCCTAAAATTTCTCAAACAATGTTTTCCACTGGGAAACAGTAGCTACAGATAAACCACGACCCTTGGCCCAAGAAGCCATAGGAGCTATACGATTCGGTTGTGTCCCAATACTCATTAAATATTGCTTTACTGGCATGATTGGATCACGTTGTGCCTGTACAGGCACACTTTTAACAACAGGTGAAGATTTTACAACATCACTCTTAACAACAGGTGAAGATTTTACAGCAGATTTCTTCTCCGAAGAACTTGAAGATTTAGAAGATTTTGAAGATTTTAATGGTTTTTTATCTGCCATCTAATTCCACCATGGTTTCGGATATAACATTAAACCTTTATTTATGTAACCGTAAATGAATTCTTTAGTGTCGTAGTGATTAAATCTGGATTAGTAACTACCACATCCCACACCCCGGTAGGAGCTGTAGACGAGATAGTAACATCAAATTTAATTGTGCTGTATCTCTTTAGTATCTTTACAATAGCTCCGTCTAAACTTCCAGAAAATTTATTTGCAACTGTTATAGAGGTTTCCGTATCCGGTGTAAAACTAATTATTCGTCTTTGTTCGTGATATGCCGGATGAGTAGAAGGACCGCTCACTTGTAAGAACATACCTGGAGATATAGATTCAGATATATTATCTGGGTAAACGTATGTTATATCCGTAGATAAATAAGTTCCTTCCTGAGATCCAAAAAAGATTATTTTATCTTCAGATCCAGATATATCTATATTATCTGACTTAATATACCCAGTACTGCCCCTAACACCATCAGACGATACAAAATCTATAGTTAATCCAGACCCAATGGCAGCAAAGAACTCTGTTGTTCCTAATGTCTCAAATTCTGTGAACACGGTAACGTCATTTACATGAATTACACTATCGCCAGGACGTAACGGCTCAGTTAAGAAACTTTTTCCTCCCCCACCTATGATCATTTCCCCAGCTATATGAAGATACTTAATGGGGTCTGAAGATGGATCTAATTCTAAATACCCAGCTTCTTTATTTACATTACTAATAGTTAAAAAATCATAATTACCAGTACTAGCTTGAAAGTTTATACCAGAAATAAACATTCCAGTTGTTAATACATCTCCAGCGGAATCATAGGTCCAAGCTATAGTAGCTCCCTGTGTTCCCCCAGTCGGTGAGAAGGTCTCAATATTAGGATTCTGAACTTCAGTTAAGATACCAAAGTCTTTCTTACTGGCGAGACCCATGTCGATGACAAAGGATTTCGCAATTGCTTCTATATCATCGTCACCTTCCACCACAAAGTGATCTGCAAAGTAGAGGAAGTTCATATTTATACCACGCATAAATATAAAATTTGGCTGTTGAGACGCTTGAGGTAAGAAATCTGTACCACTCAATCTAAGCTGGTGCATGCCATTCGTTGAAAACACAGAAATATTAGATAAAACAATATATCTAATAAGGTGGTAGAGAAATACAGTGAAATTCTGGTCATCTGTCATAACTTGTAAAAGATAACTACAAGAAAAACCAGACCCTCTTACTTCTTTATATATTCTTTCTTTTCTATCGAATAGACGTGGTGGTTCTCCGACAGACTCCATGGAATCGTAGGAAGAAAACGTAGTAGAAGTATCTCCTTCCGTATAGAAGAATTCGTTAGACCCTAACAACCCACTTGTAACGTCATATCCAGTAGATAATAAGTCTCCTAATAGGATATCTGTCTCTTCTTCAGCTCTTAATAGAATACATACACATGGGAATTGACTGTCTTCTCTGGGGTAATTCATCGTTATATCGATGGGGGTATTCTGTATCAGTTTAAAAAACTGTTGAGCATAATCTTGAGGAGCACTTTTAAACAATTGATCAGATTTCCAAGAAGAACCTCTAATCTTTCTAATACCGTCCACTAAGGCTCGCTGTATTATTATTTCGGGGATAATGCTCATACACCGAATCCAGCTTCACGATTAAATAAAGGACTCACGAACCTTTCTCTATTCAAAGACATCCACTCTGTAACTTGATTACTAAGCAATGCTGCTCTAATGCCAGGATGTTTCCATATTTTATGAGGTTTATCTACTACAAAACTATTAGCACTCGCAGCAGGAAATATGGTCCTAAACTTTTGAGTACTTTTATTAATAATAAATTTACCTACGGGTTTATACGAACGAGCTTTATCGCTCATTTTATTAAATTTAGACATCTTAGCCATAATACTTCTCCCTGCTATCCCAGGAGATCTATTATTAACTAAGTGAAGTATGTCCATTACACTTACAGTGAGAGGCATACCAACCGAAATATAACGCATACTTCTGCTGTTAGAACCATCATTACTCGTATCATCTATAGGAATTACCCTGTAAAGCTCTCCAGTTTTAGTCATCTTAGGTTTTCTTAAAAATATACTGTTTAAATCTCTTGGGTCCTGTCCACGCTCTAAAAGGTCTGCAAGAGTATTCGGAAAAACCCCCATTATAATGTTATCAGGATCAGAGGGATCCCAATAAAGGCTTTCTATATAACGTTCAGCTGTTGAATGACTGAACTTAGCCCTAGCATGGTCTACCCATTGAAGCATGGCAGCAGCAGCTAATGCCAAACTCCTTACCCGAGCCTCTTTGTAGAAATCCTTATTGATGACTACATAGTTCTTTCGCTCTTCCCTACTAAATAACTCTGTAATGTTTGTAGGCATTAAGCACTCACACGAGATCTAAAAAGAGCTTTATCCATAGGCTTCTCATCTACCGCATCCCTAAGATTAACAAGATGTTTCTTACGAAGAACAATTCGATACCCTATGTCAGTATCTCGATCTCGACGGGACATGGGAGAATTGTAAACAATCCACTCTAAATAAGCTTTATACTTAATAGTATATCGATCTTTTACCGCTGGACCATTCGACCAAACTATCTTTCTTCCCTCAAAACGGAAGTCTGAACCTTGGTTATAAACTTTACCATGCTCGTCTTCACAGTAGATAGCTTGTACACCCTGGTAATGAAGAAAGTCCTCGTTCGCAGCTAAGTTATAGAGATTAAGTGCGCCACTAGCAGGATCGTCACTGGCAGAAAGACCCCTGACGATTACTTGCCCGTCACCAATGTTCTCAGGCCACGTAAACGTAATCTTATCAAAATCTGAAGTGGGATCTTTTAAATTCGGAGAAATAGAAAAAAGACAGTCCCCTGGATTAATGAAACCTGTTTCAACTAATTCCCTGCTAGAAGATGTGCCAATAACAAGTCCCATAATCTGAAGTGGTTCTCTATAAAGAATACCATTCTCACATTTAGAACATGCTAAATCACCACTACCACGAACAGCAGATGCCGCATGAGGACCTGAGCGACACGTACACGCAATGCCTAACTCATGAATAACTACCTGACCACGATTGGCAATTAAACCATCTTGCATACGAAAATTATCAGACCAACTTACACCCAAACCAGTCTGGAGATTCAATCTTCTAGCAATGTTCTTGTTATCTGCCATCACATCACAATCATTTGAGGACCGCGATATCTACTCCTGATTGCGGGTAAATGCTCTCTGATCCAATTTCTGTAGTCTTCAATACTAGCACTATAAATCCCATAAATAGCAGAAGAAGTATAAGAAACACTCTCCGATACCCCATCCCTAGATATTGACTGACTCGAATAACCCCCTCTAAATGCCGCTCCAGCAGCAGTTAAGATAGGAATGGCAGCATGGCGTCCGATTAACTCTAGGACGTCTCCTGGGCAGTCTCTAAGCCCCGCTGTGAGGTTATAATGCCAGAAGTTAGGAATAGGTGTAGCACTTCGTAAAGACTCAACCCAAATAAGACCAATAAAGTCAAAAGCTAACTCTGTATTAAATGGTACTAACTGAACGAAACCACTCTTTTCTGCAATTTCAATCCACTCAGAGTTAATGTGTACAACCCGAGTGTTGGCTACAGCGCCATAAAGCTGTTCTATTTTAAGTAAACTAGGAAACGGAAACTGAATATCAATCCAATTACCAGGAGTTCTGGGATAAAAAGATATAGGTGACTTTATAAAATCATAATCACTGTTAATAACTAAAGCTCCACCGCTTCCGGTGAAGGTTAATTGAGATGGGTCTACATCGGTTACTAGCTCTGTAGGTTCAATATATACTTGTATGAGGGTATTTTCTGCATGCTCTACAGAATCATTTATATATCTCCGAAGAGTTACTTCATCTAAAGACTTTTCTTCAATAAATAGTTCTTCTTGAACGCTTACAGCCGATACTCGATTAATATCTACCTTTACTACAATGTACTCAGCACCTGGACCCCCAGCTGGAAGCATGTATTCGCTATAAGCAGCTGTGATCGGAATAGACTTACCGTTATCCCAAGATAAAAACATAATACCAGAAACAGGGTCTCTAGTGTAACTTAGTGGAAAGAATGAAAGTTTATGATTCCTAGAAACTTCTTTAACGGTAACCCCAGTAATTTGCCTGGGCTGAAATCTCCAAGTTCTAATATCTGAAGACTGAAAATCGATACCAAAACACCAATCTGTCTTCATTCGATCTACAGTAATAGGATTGATATAGAAATCTTCAGAGTCCTGAGTTCCCCCTGTTCCTGGTCCCCAAGGGGAGACTGCATCACTCCTATACACTTTGACGTAATACTGACCCCGACGAATTAAGTTAATCAAATCAGGAGCTGAAATAGCTAATCGAGTATCTAGATTAGCGTATAAAGGAGTGGTGGGGATAGTCGCACCAAGATCTATATTAAAATAAGCCGCTACATCAACATCAAGAGTATAGACGACTATATCTCTATCTCGTCTAGCTTTACGAATCTCAAATCTAAGAGTACTAGTTGCGTCACCTACAGTGACGGTACCGTTTAAAAATACAATAGCCTCGATTACAGCATTATTATCTTCAAACTTGCTGTATTCAGTTTTGTTTACAGCAATAGATGTAATCCCGTCTATAGCCATTACGCTATCTCAAATAAATTTATTGAAGTTGATGAAGGGACGACGACTGTTCGTCTATAGCCAGTGGAGGGAATAACAAAATCCACTGTAATTCCCTGAATTACAGTAATAGAGAAATAACCATTAATATCAGTTTTAGCTGAAACTACATTATCCTCAGATATAAATCCATTACCCGTAGCAGGAGTGCCCAATAAACGAGCATATACTGAAGTATTACTTACTGCGTTACCAGAAATATCAACGACCCAACCTTCTATCGTACAAGTAGAAATACTCGTAGAAAGAGCTTTCGTACCGGGAGGTTCCGCATCAATAATGTCAACGGTACTTTGGAATGGATCAAATAATGGCCCCTCTCCAGATTTTACAACCGTATAAGTAAATAAATCTAAGGTATCTAATTCATCAGGAGTAAATAGCATAAGATAGGTTCCATCTATCCCACCAAATGGTTCAATCCAATCTACTCTTAACACTGGTGCATCTATGAGATACCCTTTGCCTAAAGCACCCACTAAAGTAACTACACCAGTAGTAGAATTATACTCAGAATAGTCATAAATATCAGTAGGGTCATCTGCAACAGGATTTATTTGAAGACGCCCATTAGTTGGGGGAAAAGATTGTGCAACACCTATATTAATTTCCGTAGCATCTTCTAAGACATCTGCAGCCAAAAGAGCTGTTTCCTCATCTAAAGATTTTGTACCGAAAGCTAGTTGCCCATATTTAATATAGCTAACAGTTACCTCATCATCCGTTATATCCGCTACACCCTCGCCAGATATAGCACAGGAAACGGGTAAATAGCGCCACCTACCCTTCTCAATTTGAATCGTTTGAAATATCTGATCTACCACAGTTACTCCTAGTCAGACATACGCTTAATGTCTTGTTGCATAGTGTTTAACTGCTGTTTAATTTCCTTATGATTTTCTTTTTGATACACACGAATATGATTTACTTCTATCTCTACTTTTAGAAGTCTATCACTAGTATCTTGAAATGTTTTATCCTGTACTTTCATCTCTTTAGAAATAGCACCCACTTTTTCCTTATTAAGCTCAACGTCAGATTGAATGGTAGCTAGAGACAATGCCGCTGAAACAGAAGACGTGACGCCCCATAACAATAAACAACCGATACTGACAATAATGGGCCAATATGCACGTAAGCGTGCCAATAGTCCTGTGCCCACAGTTTTAGGCTCCATGTCTTCCATCATCATCTCCAAATTAGTTAGGGCCATTGATACCTACGAGACACTGCACTGCAATATTAGTTGTTACGGATCCTATACCTCGTAAATAAAAAAACCTAAAAGCAATTGTAGCTTCAAACGCGCTTTGAGGCGGGATCACCATAAAGTTGTGGCCATTATCAAAACTAATTTCAAGAGTGTCCCCACCAGGTCCTTCCATATTAAGAACTCTAATCCAGCTAGCTTTACGACCAGGACTTCTAAGACCTGTAGATGAAGCGCCCGATCCACCAGCCCAAACAGTATCATCACCAGCGCCCATCCCAGGAACCGTAATGCGTAAAGCACTGTTGCCCCCACCCGGAACACTTTCATAAGAATAAAGCAGAGGAACGAGAGTTGCTGTCCCCGCTGAATCATTAGCTGCGAGAGCATCTACCCCTGTATTAGGAGTGCCCGCAAGTGTGCCAATATTAATATGTACTGGTTTTGGAGCATTTAACATTTTCAATTTTCCTTATTCTAACGGGTCTCATAAAAGTTGGACCCTTTACACGAAAGTACACTCCTAAAAAGGAGGACTGATTTAAAAGTACCTTACACCAGTTTAAGCTAGAGACATAAAATAAAAATCCCCCCCTACCAAAAAATAGTAGAGAGGGATTATTTATAAATTAATCTCAGTTTATGAGACGTGGTAACTGATCTCTACACTTGATGATTGAAAAATTGAAGTAGTGCAAACATCTGTAGCCTGATCTGTTACTTTACCGACTAACATGAACCTAAGTGTTCCGTTATTCATATTACTGAAATATGAAATAGCGTTTAAAGGCAACGTACCACTAAGAGAAGTAGTTGTCGCAGTCGTACTTCCTACGATTTCAGACGTAACATCTAAAGCTGCGGTAGGGGCAGTAGTACTTGGGGCAGACCCCTCAGTCTCTGTAGTACCTGAAATCATCCATTTAGTTTTAATGGCTCCGGTACCAGCATTAGCAGTTCCCTGATGCCTCCATTTAAAAACCACGAAGATATCATCGACTTCAGCAGTTGCAGCTTCATCCATTTGAATCGTAACGATCTTTAAGACTTTATACGCTGTAGTATTATTGGTCTGACTTACCGCAACAGCAGTATCCGTTGGGTCTGCAGAAAGTACTGTCGTATCGTTAACCAAATACTTCGTGAAAGTACTATGGTGAGCGCCACCTGGTGTGGCAAGTCCCTCAACCACCCCTGCAATGTAACGTAATCGAGAGAAAACAGATTTACCAGCATCGCTGGACGAAGACGCTGCTTGATCATCAGAACTACCAATGAAACCCGCATCAGGAAAGAAGGCAACTAAGTCTCCGCTTGCTAAGCTAGTAGCTTCTGCATAATCAGTAAAAGCTACGGTTCTTGAACTAGCCGTATAACCTGTACAACTTACTTGCTTACCGTCTTCAACACTTACAAAGATACCTCCGGTGTAATAACCGTCATTACCTAAAGGCTCATGACCTCCGGTGACGTTACCCAAAGTAAAAGTACCTGATAACGGGCTTCCTTCCCCTGAATAACTATTAATCTGGTATAAACGAACTCCACTATTAGCCATTAGTTGAGTACTGCTTAAGCTTAAATTAGCTGACTCAAACCCAGTTCCCAAAACAGCTAATGACGATTGTAGATTCGTATTACCTGAAAAGTTACCAAGATCTACCTGGATTGCGTCAACAACCGTATCTACAGTACCTACACTAGTAGTTAATGTGTTAAGAGTGCCGGGAAGCGTACTTCCTGTATCATCCAATATAGCGTCTAAAATAACATCTAAACGACCATCATCAGCCCAATCACCTTGAAGCTCGTTAGTATCAGTAATAATACCTTTTAACAGAGACATCGCAGTATCATTATCACCGGCAGCTGCGCCTATGGCAGCATCATCCAACGCGCCCATCACAGACGCTAATGCAGCACTGTCCGTACCACGCATCGCTGTTGTAGGAATTGCATCTAAGAGCAAGTCTAAACGACCATCGTTAGCCCAATCCGTCTGAAGCGCATTAGTGTCAGCAATAATACCTTTAAGCATTGCAATAGCAGTATCACTACCACTACTAGCCCCAGAAGCAGCAGCATTATCTAACGCACCCATCACAGAAGCTAACGCTGCACTGTCCGTACCACGCATCGCTGTTGTAGGAATTGCATCTAAGAGCAAGTCTAAACGACCATCGTTAGCCCAATCCGTCTGAAGCGCATTAGTGTCAGCTAAGATAGCATTGACATCCGATTGGGAGTCAGACACCTGAGTAGAAGCATTAGCACGATGCTCAGTAGTAACTGAATCTTCAGTTTCTTTCCACACACAATCAATGAGTAGTTGAACATCTGCATGACCACTGGCTACTTCATACCAAACACTGAATTTACCAGTACCGTCAGCCACCATGTGGTAGTAGCCAGAATAAGTAGAGCTAGACTCTGCTAATACCGAACCATCCGAAGTGGCATCGTACATATTAGCGTTTAAAGCATTCCCATTCTGATCAACAATTTTAATCTTAGGAGATGCAGCACCGTCTACTGTATCTGGGTTATCCATCGCACCTGTATGATCTCTTAAGAAAAGAGTGAATTGATATCGATCTGTACTCTCTCCAGTCTGAAGATACTGAGGAACTGCCATCGACCATCGTCGATATGAATCCAGAGTGCCTACTGCATCAACGACCGTATCAAGTTTAGCATTAAGTGTAGTACCAGTATCCGTAAGGATATCCTCTGTATCTGATTTAATATCAGCAATGTCAGCAGCAATGCTAGCGCCCGCTGCACTGCCTAACACAGAAGCTAATGCTGCACTATTAGTACCAACCATTGTAGTAGGGATATTACCTACTGCACTAGAGAGAGTACTAAGCGTACCAGGGACATCATCAGCTTGAAGCTCATTGGTATCAGCAATAATACCTTTAAGCATTGCAATAGCAGTATCAGTACCAGTACTAGCGCCGGTAGCAGCACCATTATCTACCGCACCTAGAACAGTAGCCAACGCTGCACTATCAGTGCCTCGCATCGCTGTGGTAGGAATAGCGTCTGCTACAGTCTTAACGGCAGCAATATCAGCGGAAATAGACGCACCTACTGCCGCACCAATCTGAGCTGTATCAACTAAGATATCATCAACAATTCCATCTACAGTAGCTACATTACTAGTTAATGTGGTGATAGTGCCGGGAATTGTAACTCCCGTATCTTCTAGAATTGCAGCGACTTCACCATCAATAAAATCGTCAAGTGTAGTACCCGTATCATCAAGAATAGCGTCTGCCACAGTCTTAACAGCGGCAATATCAGCAGCGAGGTCCGCAGCCGGGGTACCAATAAGACCGGGAAGTGTAGTTCCTGTATCAGTTAAGATATCAGCAATCTCAGTAGTACTAGCAGCATAAATAAGGGCAGTCTCTGTTTTAACAGCAGCAATATCAGCAGCAATAGAAGCATTAGCTGGGGTACCGATAACTGTCGTATCAGCTAGGATTTCATCGAGGTCGGCAGCATCTACAATGCGGAACGTGTGGTCTGTGACTACATCTGAGCCTTCTGCATACCAAGCAACTTCAATATGAAAAAGACCTTCGACACCAGCAGCTTGACCAGTCTTATGAAAAAGAGTGGCTTTACCATTTGAGGTAGTAACCTTCTTCCAGTAAGCACTTCCAGCGTTAGTATAGGTACTGTCGTCACTATCCGTAGCAGGGCTACTGAGTCCAGAATCCGTATATAGAAGAGTATTTTGGGCTGTACCTGTTGAGTTCGTAACACGCACAAAGAGTAAATTATTATCAGGATCGTCAGTTTGTCCGCCTGAATCCGTAATTTGCACATCAAGTTTACTAGCTGTGTCAGCTCCTCCATCCCTTCTAATTGCTAAAGGAAAAGATATAAGTGATGTACGACCCGCTAAACTAGTTCTCTCAGCAAAACCCATTATGAATGTCCCCTAAATTTAGTATCTGATTAAGTGCCTACCTCGATGAAGAACAATATTACTCACATTTTTAATTTTCAATGTTTTTTTACTTATAAATATAAAAATCCCCTTCTTCCTAAGAAAATTAAGAAAAAGGGGATTAAAGTAGAATACCATTCTACAGGGGGGGGTAAATTATCGAGGTCTCGTACTGAAGTTTTGCATGACTTTGGTATATCTTGGATTTACCTCAAGATAGTCCTTCACAGGACGATAAGTAATCGTGACACTTTCGAGAGTTTGACTGTTGTCAACAACGCCACCTGCTCCAGCATTTGTCACAAAACGAATGGCAAGAGCGTCTCCTGCCGGAAGGGCTCCAGGAAAATCTCCACCTGTTGGTGTTGCACACACAGCTTTAAGATCTGCCATCGTCGCCCAAATATTTTGAGTAACAAAAGCAGCACCTGCACCAGCAGGATCAAAATTAAGAGCTTGAGAAATAACAATACCACCGGAACCATCAGGATCAGTACCTACTGCTATCGCAACTGAATCAAGCGCATGATTAAGAGAAGCCACCACAGCGCCAAACCCAAACTCTATCTCAGTAATGTATACATCTTCAGTAAACTTACCGAGAATAAAATTATGAGTCGCTGCTGGAAAAAGATTGGCGCGAAGAGGCTCACTTACATACCCAGCAGCCCGGTTAAGCTGATTTATACTCTCAGCAAGAACAGCCGAGCCTACATCCCCAATAAGTGTTTTTGATTGAACAGCCATTCTAAATCACCTTATCGGTCAACTGATTTCCAGTTTTGCATGGTTTTCGTATAGCTGGGACTCGACGTAATGTAGTCTTTTACAGGACGATACGTTACGTTAATGCTCTCAAGTACTTGATTTGCGGTAACAACCTGACTAGCAGCATTCAGATCGAATTGGATTGCGAGAGCGTCCCCGGCAGTAACTGGGAACGGCGCATCCCCAGTACCGTCTGCTGCTACAGCTTGAAGATCTGTCATTGTTGCCCAAGCATCAGTTGTAGCAAACGGAACGGTAAAATTTGATGCCGTGCAGACGGGGAGGCCACCTGTGCCATCAGGGTTAGTCCCCACCGCTAACGCGACAGCGTCAGCAGCGTGATTAATGGCTGCGGGGGTGAGAGCACCAAACCCAAATTCTACAGAAGTAACCCAAACGTCCTCTGTAAATTTACAAATGACAAACGCCATATCGGCAGGTACGTCTGTGAGAACTGTGTGAACTGAAGAACTCGCGTATCCCGCAGCACGATTAAGCTGGCTAATAGTCTCTGAGAGAACAGCCGAGCCTACATCGCCAATAAGTGTTTTTGACTGAACAGCCATTTTTCTATCTCCCTACTTTTTCGACTTTTTATCAGAAGGCTTAGCAGTTGATTTCTTTGAGGACGAGCTTTCTTTTTTAGCCGCCTCAGACTTCTTTGGAGCAGGTTTAACCGGTTTAGATTTTCCTTCACGAGTATGATACATCTAAATCTCCAAAGTATTTTTTATTCTTTTCATAGGATAAGAGGTACCAAGGGACCTGAGGATTGACGCTGGGAGTTTCCTCCCAGAGCCAGTCTTTATCCTCAGGTTTTATCCCTGGATTTTTCACTAGGTAAGACGACCAATATTAGTCATCCGTACCCACTTACGCGGGGCAAACAAAATTGGCGTACCGTACATGAGGACCATCCAACGGTAAGCAGGAGCTAGAACCGCAAGATCCATACGCATCAGAGGAGCAAGCTGACGAAAGGTAAGCACCGAAGGGGTAAGCTCGCCTAGATAAGCCGTCTCCGTGAAAGGCATAATGGCATTGGTGTCATTAAACACTACAGCAGCGCCAGCCGCAGCCTGTGTAGCAACCGCAACACGAGCAATCTCACTATACTGTGTGATATCAGCGGGAGCAGCAGCGCCCAAAGCCAAATCAGCACGATAAATGATCACGTACTCAGTTGGGTTAGCACCAACTACTGCAGCATTATCAACCGTGAAAACAATGGAGTTACCCGCAGCATTCTCAGCCGCAGTTAAGTCAGCAACCGCAGTAAAGAACGACTGGAAAAGCACCGGAGCAGACTCACCAAATCGATTACACGCAGTTGCTGCATACGCAAAGTTACCAGCACCAGCACCAATCGATTTAGGCCAAGAAGCCAGTCCCGCAGCACCAAGAGCAGGTTGAACACCCACAGCAGGAGATGCAGGAGCATTAGCGCTCGTAGCAGCAGCCGGGGGAGTCTTACCCTGACGAATGAAGACGTCTGGGTTGAACTCAATAGTTCCAGCTTGGGTAGCCATCGAGGTCACATTAAGACCAACCTTACCCTCTGAAGGCGCAGGCAATTGCACACGCTCACGGGGGTAGAAGGTCTTGACGAGATCACTCATTGCGCGGGTACCCAGGAAGATATCCGTGGGGTAACCAAAGGATTCGATAACGAGATTCGATGCTTCCTCGATATCAGCTTCTTGCAGAGGCTGACCTTCAAGGTCGACAACGTTAGCGTTCGCAATCATGGTATCGAGACCATCCCATTGCTCAGCTTCGCCATCAAAGGCAAGTGCAGAGTTCCCATGAAAGAGGGAATCTTCGACACGTTCCAACAGCCAGAGGATACCGTTCTGATTTTCCAGAGCGATAACATCCCCATGCGCGGGATTAACTAACGTAGCTGGATGAGTCACGGCACGAGTCGTACCGATAAACTTCACCAACGCAGTTTGCCGCGTATAAGTGCTGTCTTGGTCTTGAGGAAGCTCACCTTCACGGGTGAATCCAAATCCCTGCGAACCGTACTGACTGAGGACATTGTATTCCTCAACAGTCGAATAGGCGGGGGACTTAGGAATTTTCTTCCAGAGTTTAATGTGCTTGTTTGTGAAAGTAACTACTTTGAGGCTGGCCTCAAGGCTCTCAACACGAAGAGCAGATCCACCAGTTTGGTTGGAGACCTGATAGCCCGCGCTAAGTGCCTTTGATAGTTCATTAACATCTCCCATAGTCGATGTTCCGAACCCATTCAGCCCGTCGTAGTCCCGTAAGCTTACTTGAGGTACCATTGTTGATTTCTCCTAAGAATCTTTAGCTTAAAAGGCTTTTAACGACATCATGATTTGCGACATGGACACCAAATTGCTCCACCTTGAGAACCTCAAGAGGGGACACAGTACCAGCCTCAACACCCTTCATCAGAGCGTCAAGGACGACACTCTTAGACAACTCAGGTTCTTCCGAACCTGGAATTGATTTGCTCATATCGAGCATACTCAGTGGACCCCTTGCAGGACCCTCTGCGTATTCAGCGATGTTGCCTTGAGATTGAGCAACAACATCATTTAAAACTGAGAGATTTTCAGCAATGGCTTTCGACATTGCGCCATTCTCTTCATGAATTTGATTAAGTGATTTAATCACATGGTCTTCTAAATTGGAGCAATAGACAGCAATCGACTTAGTTAACTCGTTGAGGAAATCACTGACTTCAACGCCAGAACGGACACTCTTGTCCATTTCATCCTCTTTGTCTTCAGCTTCTTCCCACTTATCTACATCAGCTCTTTCCTTACGGGATTCGTCTTCTTTCTCATCCTCGTCGTCGTCATGAGCCTTAGTGATGTCTTTGTAGTCAGTACCATTTTTGGTGGTATCTTCTTCTTGGTCTTCCTCTTCAGGATCACCACTCTTCCAGTCGGGACCTACAGGTCGTTGATTACCCTTTCTTTCTTTTTCAATTTGAGACTTCGTAAGGATATCATCCAGAGCCTCTAATGATTTAAGAATCTCAGATTCGTATAACGTCTCAGACATCAATCTCTCCTTAAAGTCCCAAACTTTTCTGGATGTGCGGAGACAATGCCCCCGTAGTTTCAAATTTAATTACTTCAGTGGGGGAAATATTACCGGCTTCCACGCCTTTCATGAGAGCGCCGATAATCTGGTGACGATCAGGTGATTCCGACTCACCGAATCCACCTTTTTCAAGATAGTTGTCACCTTCGACATTTTCTGCAGATTTATTAACGTCAATATCGTCAGCTGTTTCGTTAATAAAACCGAGACTCTTGCTGAGGGAATCAAAGACTCCATCAACACTCTTAGCAAACTGGTCGTAATTGGTGTCCATTGAGAACATTTGAGATCCAAGACGGTCTTCCAAATTAAGGAATGAATACCCAATGGACTTAACCATTTCATATAAGAAAGGAGAACTATCAATTCCAGCCATTAAAACAGGATTATCTGAAACAAAATCAAAAAAGGATTTCTTAACATCCTCTTCCTCTTCCTCTTCC
>Ga0098035_1000609_pt1 | contig 17810 bp, 5 predicted proteins | sample 3_EtaG_FD_75046 | JGI IMG/M metagenome (GOLD analysis project Ga0098035, IMG submission 75046) | Marine viral communities from the Subarctic Pacific Ocean - 3_ETSP_OMZ_AT15126 metaG | ecosystem: Environmental > Aquatic > Marine > Oceanic | place: Pacific Ocean | collected 2015-01-07
AATGTTGTTTCTGGAAACCTTAGTCAGCAAATTATAAAATCAGGGCCCTATGAGAGGTTTAAAACAATCCAAATAAATGATTCAAACTTTGCTGAAATTATTTCGGTATATGATTCTGAAGGTAATGAGTATTTTGAAGTTGATTATCTTTCACAAGATATGGTTTTTAAAGAGTTCACTAATAAAAATTTTAAAAACGACAATGTTCCTTCTATTTTAAAGCCCTATTTGGTTTCCAGAAAATTTGTGGTAGTTAAAGAGCGCTTTGAAACATTTTTGCAATTTGGTAGCGGTAAAGAAGGCGACAGTGATGTGGTGGCGAGTCCTCAATCGGTGGCCCTTAATATTTTTGGCAAAACGTACACCTCGGATACAACTTTTGATCCAACCAGATTAACGAAAACAGAAAATTTTGGAATTGTACCTACAAACACTACGCTAACAGTTACATATAGAGCAATAAACCCAACAAATTCTAATGTTTCGGCTGGTAGTTTAAATAAGGTAACTAATCCGCGTGTAGATTTTGCTGATAGGACCATTCTAGCTTCCAATAAAATTAATGATGTTTTGAACTCTTTCGAGGCCTCAAATGAGCTGCCAATTGTTGGAGATGTCTCGATGCCATCTTCAACAGAAATTAAACAAAGAATTTATGATACATTTCCAACACAAAATAGAGCCGTGACACAAGTAGATTATGAAAGCTTGTGTTATAGAATGCCAGAAAAATTTGGTTCAATTAAAAGAGTTTCCGCACAAAAAGACCCTAACTCGCTTAAGAGAAATATTAATATGTATGTTATCTCAGAAAACTCTTTTGGCAAACTAACTTTATCAAACGCAACAATAAAAGACAATTTAAAGACTTGGCTTAATCAATATAGAATGATCAATGATACGGTTGATATTTTAGATCCATATGTTATTAATGTAGGAATAGACTTTATTTTAAAACCGGCACCAACAGCTGAGAAGTTTTCACTTTTAGAGAGTGCGGTGACAGCGCTCCAAAACAAATACAAAACTGCATTTTTTATCGGAGAACATTTATATATTAGCGATATATATCAAGCACTTAAAGATGTTAAAGGCGTATTAGATGTTGTTAAAGTTAAGATCGTCAACAAGTCTGGATCTAATTATTCCAGCAACGTTATTAATATTGAAAGAAATCTTTCCCCAGACGGAGATTATTTAGTTGTACCAAAGAATGCTGTATTAGAAATAAAATATCCAAAAGTAGACATAGTAGGAAAGATTAGATAATGATCAAAAAATATTATGCCAATGCTGATAATACGATCGTAAATGCATTTAAGCCAAATTTAACAACTCGCGGAACTGGCGCGAATGCGGGACAATCAGATATATTAGAAACATTTTCAATTTATGGAAGAGAAGCAACAGCATCAGCAGAACTTTCAAGAATATTGATTAAATTTCCTATAGAAGATATCTCTAGCGATAGAACATCAGCCCTCGTTCCTGCATCTGGAAATGTTAGTTTTTATTTAAAAATGTATAATGCGGAACACTCTAAAACAGCTCCTCGCGATGCGATTTTGACTGTTATGGCGGTTTCTCAATCTTGGCAAGAGGGAATCGGCTTAGACCTAGAGGGTTATAAGGATCTCACACTTAAAAAATCAGGCTCAAATTGGATGTCGGCGTCCGATAGTGCTTATTGGACAGATATAAATGAAACTCTTTTGGCAGGAGGCTCTTATCATACCGCAACTGTAAATAATGCAGATGTAAAAACAGAAATTCATATTTTTAAACAAACCTTTTATAGTGGTTTAGAAGATTTAGAAATCAATATAACTCCTTTAGTTGAGCAATGGATAGATAGCACTTATTCAAATTATGGCATAGGCGTCTTTTTTACTGCAAGTCAAGAGGCGCTAGCGTCCGGAACGATGGACAGTGTAACGAAAAGAACTCCAGGCCATCCCGCTCTTGATGACGATGATACCACTCAAAGTGTGCTTTATAATCCAAGCGGCTCAACAAGGTCTTATTATACTAAAAGATTCTTTGGTAGAGGTTCACAATATTTCTTTAAGCGCCCTGTGATTGAAGCTCGCTGGAGTGATATTACTAGAGACGATAGGGGGAATTTTTATTATAGTAGCTCACTAGCACCAGCAGCAGATAACATGAATACACTTTATTTATATAACTATGTTCGCGGAAGATTAGTTGATATTCCAGCGCTAGGCTCAGATAAGCGAATTTATGTTAGCATTTATTCCGGAAGCTTTAATGATGTTGTTCCAACTTCTAGCGGATTACAGGTTTTATCGGCCGATAACGATTCTTTTGTTAGAAGCAGCTATTTGCACGTAGTTACTGGGGGCATTGTATCAACCGGCATTTATTCTGCTTCTTTTGCATTCACCGGATCAACTAGCTTAAAAACGATTTATGACGTTTGGTTTACTGGAAGCATGAATACCGCAAATGCGAATGATGCTACAAAACAGTTTTTTACTGGTTCTATAGTTCCTATCACCTTAGAAGCTAGCCAGATTTCTCAAAGGCCAAGTCACTATCTTAGTGTTTCAAATATAAGACAAAAATATCATCCTGGCGAAACAGCAAGATTTGATCTGTATGTTAGAGACAAAAATTGGAGCCCAACAATTTTTACAAAAGCTAGCAACAATATAAGCACGAAGATAATGCAAAGCGCATCATATAGAGTTTATCGCGTTTTGGATGCGTTTGAGGCCATACCATACGGCACAGGAAGCGATTTACATACAGGCTTGTCTTATGATGTGTCGGGCAATTATTTTGATTTTGACATGGATCTATTAGAGCCTGGATATGCATACGCGTTTAAATTTAGTTTTTATGATTCTTCACTACAATCATGGATCGAACAAGATGAGGCCTTCAAATTTCGAGTAGAAGATTATGAGTATTAAAAAGCTTTTTGGAAACTTAGACAAAGCAAGAAATTACCTTTCAGACACAACAGATAAAGAAGCGTTCGATGCTGTTGAGTCTGGTAGAAATTTAAAAGCAATTCACAAAAAGCAACAAACGTTTGTTCCACAAGTAAACTATAACTTACCAGAAAATTTTGCCAAATACGGCTCCGCATATTTATATTATAAATCTTCAATTGAAAGAATTCATGATTATTATCCATATGATGGGTCCGATGCCGAAATAAATGAATATTATAACAATCTATTAGACATTGATCGTTATATACTTGATAATTTATATCCTCGGACTAATGGCTATATTCATCTATCTCAAGGCGGGTGGGGCTCTCAAGCATCAACAGAAGATGATTATGGCCTTCCTAGCACTTTAGAATATATTACATTTAAAGGCGGCCCGGGCACCGGATCTCTAGATACGGAATCCCTATCATTGTTGAGTCCAAATGCGTACAATAATACATTTCAAAATGCCAACATTTATGATGAAGATATTTATACAAGTGCTGGCCTGCCTTCTACATATGGCTCTGGCTCCAGAGAATCAAATTTAAAATCCGATTTTGATAATGGCGTGACCGTTGAATTTTGGCTTACAACCGGCTCCGCAAATGATCTTGATACGCTAAAGGGTAAAACCAAGAAACAAGTTATCTTTGACATGTGGAACAACGCAGGAGACAGTAGCATTGATTACGGTCGTATTACGCTCTATCTTAAGGGCGATACAACCTCCGGTAGCCCATTCAGATTTACTATAGATTCCGGCTCATCTACTATAAGTCTTAACGACAAAGAGATTGGCAGTAGCAATGTTGATGTCGACACTTTGTCGGGCTGGAAACATTATGCATTTAAGTTCTATAATACGGGATCTGATTTTATTGCCGAAATGTATGTGAATGGCGAGATAGACGATGTTAATGTATACAATAGCACAGTATCAGAACTTAATCCCAAGAGTATGCAGGGAAGAATCGGCGCCCTACTAACAGGGCCCCGCGGCTCAGATGCAGATGCCGGCGCTGGAAAGCTTTCGGGTTCGATGGATGAATTTCGTTTTTGGAAGGCTTCTAGAACTGCAAAAGAAATTGGAGATAATTGGCTTAAACAAGTTCGTGGTGGTGTAAATTCTGATATTTCAAATACCGATCTTGGAGTATATTATAAGTTTAACGAAGGCATCACAAGCGCCTCAGCCACAGATTCGATTGTATTAGATTATGGCGGAAGAATCTGTAACGGTATCTGGTATGGATATCCAGGATCCAGCGCCAGAACGACAGATTCTGCAATTATTTTAGCGGGCCACGCAAAGTCAGAATATAAAGATCCAATTATTCGCTCAACGCATTCGGACGTATCATCGCTAAAAACAACTTTATTGAATAAAGGCTCATACCATGATTCTAAAAATAATGCTTCTATTTTAAGCATGGTTCCTTCGTGGATTATTGAAGAAGATGAAAGCCATGGCGATGCGGAAACATCACATTTAAGACAAATATGCCACATTGTGGGGGTTTATTTTGACAAACTAAGATTGCAAACTTCCGCAATACCGAAGTTTAAACATCAAATTTATACTAGCGCCTCGTATACACCGCTGCCTTTTGCAGAACACTTGCCACAATCCTTGGGACTGTATACTCCAGAAATATTTGTCGACAGCAATGTTATTGAAAAGTTTTTGAATAGAACAATTACTGGCTCTTTTGAGACAGATTTGACTGAGACCAAGAATTTAATTTATTTAAATTTATATAACAATTTAACAAATATTTTTAAATCAAAAGGAACTGAAAAGGCAATTAGGAATGTTTTTAGAGCATTCTATATTAATGATGATTTAATACGGCTTAATGCATATTCAAATAATAATGTTTATACTCTCGATGATAATTTGCAGCAAACGCTGGTTAATCGTGCATCAATAAACTTCAACAATCCCAAAAATACTGCGGGTGTTGTTTTTGCAGCAGTAAGTGGCACAGCCGCAGATAATGGTGAGGCCCAAGGGTTTATTTCTGGATCTAACGGCGTTATGGTTGCAGAAGCAGGATATGCCTTTGAAGATATTTATGGCTTTACTGCAGAAGCAGATGTAATTTTTCCCAAATATTTTACTTCCTTAGATAAAATTAATCGACCGGCACGAAGTTCTTTGTTTGGCATGCATACAGCGGGAACAGCTAGCGCTGCAAATCTTGTTGGTACCGAAACTACTTGGGTCACAAACTTTGGTCCGACCGAACTTGGGCCAGATGCTGCAAACTTTCAAGTTTATGCGGTAAGAGATTACGACAAATCTAAGAATGTTCATTTCAGACTTACATCTTCAGTAAACCCATATATTTTTCCAGAACTGACATCAAGTGTTTTTTACAACGTTTACGATAACGAGGCTTGGAATTTATCAGTTCGATTAGAGCCGGTTAGCTCATCTGTGACAACCAAAACCGACTCTAAATTTATCCCAGTGGGCGAAACTATACCCAGCTTAGTTAGTGGTTCCACCGGCAACTATACATATAAATTGATTTTTAGAGGAGTCAACTCTAGGCTTGGAACAATAAAGAGTTCTTTTGAATTAACCGCTGCTATACCGACTAGCCGCGGCAAAGATATGTTAAGGGCCCCCAAAAGAATTTATGCCGGCGCCCACCGCACAAACTTTACATCATCTGTGTTAAGCGAAACCGATGTTATGATCGCCGGTGTTAGATATTGGGCGAAAAGCTTAGATAATATTTCAATCGATCAACACATTGTTGATATAGATAATTATGGAATTTCTGGATCATATAAGCACTTATCTCCAATTGATTTAAATAACACTGGTAGCTATTTTAGCCAAGGAGAAATAAAAAACTTTGGAACGCTTGTATTAAATTGGAATTTTGATAATGTAACCGGCTCCGATCCGGTCGGTAATTTTGTTGTTGAAGATATCAGTTCTGGCTCTAAAGAGACGAGAGAAAATTATGGCTGGCTAGGAAACCTCGGTGGGTATCAACATACTGGAGTAGGATATGGTTTTGGTACATCATCCACAGATGTTGTAATAAAAGACTCTATTAATGCGTTTAAATTCGTAAATCCAGAGCTTGTTGTATCCTCTGACATGATTAATATTTTGACAGATGACGATAGGGTCTTCGGCTTAAGCGAGAGACAAAGAGTTCCGAGTTATTATTATGCTTTTGAGAAAAGCATGTATAATGCAATTTCTGAAGAAATGTTAAAATTCTTTGCTGGTGTGGTTGATTTTCATACTGTTATCGGCGCCCCCGTAAATCGTTATCGCGAGAGATACAAATCTTTAGAAAAGCTCAGAGAAATCTTCTTCAGAAAAGTAACAAAAGTTTCTGATGTAGAAAAATTTGTTGATTATTATAAATGGTTTGATGATTCGCTAGCTATTATTGTTTCTCAATTACTTCCCGCTTCAGCCGATATGGTGCCAGATGTATATAACACTATCGAAAGCCATGTTCTGGAGAGAAACAAATATCAAACTAAATTCCCGACATTAGAGGCTCCTAGATCTCCGGATCCAGATAGCGCTGTTTCGACCACATTGGGCGCATGGTACGCGTCCAGTGTGAGCCCTTCAGAATTAGGAACAAGTACCGATTCTGATACCGAGGGCGGCAGCGCTGACTCTCCTTCTTCTTTGGGAAGAACTACTGTATCTAATACATCGCTTAATCCTTATTTCTTTATGTCTGGAAGTGAATTAGAAGACATCTCCTCCGCCAATCGTGCCACCGCAAGACCAACAGATCGTGCGTATAGTTATTGGCTTCGATGGGCTCCTCGAAATGCATCAGAAATATCTTCTAATAACACAGCAGTTGACGATAATAGAGAAACGTTACGTAAAATAATGCATTCGCAGCCACGCCTAAGCTCTAGTTTTAGCATACCAAAACTTTTTACTAGCGCCGGTAGATTTTATACCGGATCCGCGAATATTTACGAAAGAAACTTCTTCAGAAGAAGTGCGATGAGTGTCGATCTTTTAAGAGTTGTGAGAGGCGGTGTGAACTCTGGATTAAACAATTTTGATAAAACTCGCAACGCGCTTCATCCTGGTGGACCCGTTAGCATTACTGATAAATCATTTATACCGGAAAACGTTCTTGTTGGTTTTGTGGATGATTTTGAAGAACTTGAAGAATATTATATCAATGATTTGCGCCCCAATAAAAAAATTAAGAGATACTTTAAAGTAAATTCTGGTAGAAACTGGGGAGATGGTTATGGATTTTATAATTTAAAATCATCTAAAATCTTACCTTTTAATATTATTACACCTGCAAGACAAGACACTCTTCCGAATTCTGGATATAGCAGGATAGTAAATGAAAACCTAATTCTTTCCAGTGCCGTTGAGATTGTAAATGTTCATCAAGATGGCTACGGCGATTATAATGAAATACCAATGCAAGGGCCATTCACAGATTTAAGTGTTGGTGGAAATCAACATCGTCATATCAGGTTGAATTCCGGCAGCGATGATTATAAGACTAGAGCTGAAGCATGGAAAATTCTTTTAGGCTCTTGTAATGATTCAAGTCTTAGCGGGGCAATCGGATTAGCCGGCGCCGATTATCCATGGCCAGAATCAAACGATCGGAGCACTTATCCATATCCATATTCGGGTTCTCAAAAGGCTGTTTTTTATAGAGATTTTGTAGCCAAAAGACCGGTAAATATTAAAAATATTAAAATGACCACAGCTTCTGTAGATGTCGCTTTAACCGGCGTTTTAGCTTGGGGTCCAATTGGAAACTATACTCACAACTATCAAGTCGTTCATTCAGTCGGCGCCCGAAATAACCCGAGAGCATTTATAAATAATCAACCAACGTTACCCTCGGAAGTTATTTTTGAAACAGGCCCAGGTGGCACCAGCTCGGTTCCAGACGCAGTTAGAACACACTTGAACACAAGAAGAGGTGATGATAGCCACTATAATTTGGTATCAGAATATAATATAAATTATTTGTCGGGAGCTGTTAATAACAGAACTATAATTGTTGGTCGATTTGCTGCCCCCGGGGGCATTGCAGAAATGTCGCCGGCGTATTTAGATTTTAGATCAGGAGAATATTCTGTTTATAATACGCTTAATTATAGAAACCTTTCGGTTAAAAAGCCTTCTCAAGGGCCATCTGGCTCTACCGCAGAAGCGATAGGAGAGGGCACAACCGGAATCAGAGTTTCAGATATAAGCATCGATCCTTCTACTGGAAATGGAAAAGATTATGGCTTGCGATCACATATGGCGCGCCACACAGCCAGATTTGGTAGAGATTCTCTTTGGATTACCGGCACTACTGCGGTGGCAAATGGCCCTCCACAAACAGCTGGTGGCCCTGGCGCTTCTTTTGATCAATTTCCGGGCTTTCACAAGATTCACAGAAACAAGAAAGTTAGACTTAAAATAACAAATGATGGTAATCTTTCTAATGCTCCTTCTGTGACGGTGGCATCGGCTTCAGTTTATGACAATGCTTTTGTGGTTCATCCAATTCCGAGAATGACAAGGCAATATTCTTGGTTTAGTAAAGCTGTTACTGGAAGCGAAATTAGAATGTATGGAATTTCAACAACGGATAGCTTATATTCTTCTTCTGCCGGTTATTTGCCATATTTTGATTTTCTAAGTGCAAGTTCGGCTGTACCGCAACTTACACAAAGCCTATATCAGAACACAACAAGATTAAACACATTTACACTTGATCCGATAAATACTGCCTCAACTAATACACTTGGCCATCATTTAAGCGAATCTAATTCAAGTTATGTAAATACAACATTTTTAGGTGCAACGCAGACAACAAACTTTCTAACAACCTCGGCAGATTATCTTAATTTGCTATTAACTCGCCGAGGAGACCTGCTCTATAACGGCAATAACTGGACATTAGCAAATCTTCCATATCATCCTATTTTAAGAAGCGAACATGCAAGTGGCACGTTAAGCGTTCTTAGTCTTGGCGATAAAGATTTCTCAAAATATAATTTGCCTCCCGTGTCCTATAGAGGAAGAAGCTCCTATATTAATATCGGCTCAGCCGGCACAAATGCTTCGTTTAAAGCTAGTCATACAAATGATAAAATTTTATTTAATGATCTAAAATTAAATGATCTTGCTTTAGAAGAAATGTCGTTGCCTGAAACTTCTTTTGAAAAATTAATAAAATCTATCAACGAGGGCGTGAATTGGATTTGGTATAGGCAAAATGTATTTCCCTCTGTTAGAAATGATATGATATCGATTTCGCTAAAAAGAACTGATTACGATAACAAGTTTTGGCGAAATAAAGAATCTGATAGAAGAACTGTTGGCTCCGCTTCGTTTAATTCTTTTGGAATTAAAGGGGCCAATGGTTTGCCCAACATAGGCCAAAGCTGTTGGTTGCTGGATCCTCCCGATGATTTCTCAACAAGAACGGGCATTGGAAATCTTGAAGCACAACTAACAGCGTTAAGAGCTAGCGCATCTGCCGGCGAATTACAAAATACATATAGCTTTATTCACAAAGGCGTAACTTTAGCATCTGCCGTATCGGCAAAAGGGTTAAGCCCCGCAGCGCTATATACAAGAAAACATACGCTAACAACTCCGCGCTCGGTTGTCAGCCCTTGCGGTATGGACATCCCAGAAACCGGATCCGTACCCAGGCCTCTGGCACAATTTGCGCAGGCATATCAAATTGATTGGGGCGGCGGTGAAGCATTTTTTGAAGCAGGCTCTCAGGCCGGCATACTTTCTAGTTCAGATGATGGCACATACGAATTTGTATCTGCGCCCTCAGTGCCGTGGTATGATACATACGATGATTTTAGAAACGATGCATTAAAATATCATCGTGGATATTCTGTGATTCCGGAATTTAGGATCAGCGAGCATATTGAAAAATTTGTTGAAAGCGGAATTGATAATCTTAGAAATGTGTCCGATATTTATCAAATCGTGGGCACAAATATAAACAGCTTATCTAAGTCATTTTGGGTTGATTATAGTAATAGTGAGTTTTTAGATTATTTGGGAGTCAAATCGTTAACAGATTTAGAAGGCAAAGAACTTAAATTAACTTGCACGGCGGTTAAAAAGTTTAATCCTTACAATGGTTTTTATCCAGCCCAAAGAACACAACAGTTAGTATCTGAATTTTCTAAATCATATGGAAATGTTATAAATACAAAAGTAACTGTTGGCGGTACCGAATATAAATTTTCAGGAGAAGAAGCCATACAAGAACAAGGCGGCACGCTTCGCCCACTAATGCAGTCTTTATTCGCTCCTGGGGTTTTATATAATTCTATTAAAGCTGGTATAGCTTGTGATTATCCTGTTTTGACCGATCCAACAAAGATGAGCGCATCTTATTTGGGTGCAGCAAAACCAACAGAAACAAACAATTATGCGATTTATCCAATGCCCGGTAAGTCTGGCAAAGAATTTTGGGACTATAGAGTTCCTTTTGAAGCAATAATTTATCCAGAAAGATATGTTTCACATAAAGAAATAATAGATTGTGAGCCTCATCCATCGGTTTCACTAAATGCAACAGCTTCGATGCTTTCTACTGGTTATAATTCAGTTTATTCAATGGCAGCATCAAATTTTTGTGGTGGAGTTGCAGAATTCTTTTTGAAAGATTCTTCTTTTACCAAGCTTGAATCTGGTGTAATTAATGATACCGTAACTGTTGATACTAATAAACTATATTTTGCTAGATTGGTGCTGGCGCCGTCATATAAGGGTCCAAAAATTTATTCAAATGAATCTGGTTCCAAAGGCAACAATACTGGTTATGGTGTTTCTGGTTATAAGATTTATACAAGCGATACCTTTGGGAGAAAACAGGGCCCTCTTCCACAATTTCCAATCTCGTTTGATAAATTTCAGAAGAATTTTACAATGTGTTCCAGGCCTTCTGCGTTTGGTCCGCCAGTCGCCGGCCAGCCGCCTGTAACTGCTTCAATTGTTGCAGCGGTTATTAAAACGCAGCCAAAAGACTCTACAATCGGAATTAATTGTCATACGCCTCCATATTATGATGGAGAATCTTGGATAGATATTATATATGATCCAATTAAATTAGGAACAGCCGCCACCCCAACATCAGAAGTAAAAATTCAAGAGATTTTTCAATCTGCTAGCGTAGTCTGCTGGAGATGGGATCCTGGAGTTGTCACAGGAAGCTCTGATGCATCTCCAATATTAATCAGCTCGTTCTTAGACGAATCGTACACAAGCGCTGAAGATTTTCTTATGGCCGGCCCAAATATTAATTCAAATGTTATGCAAGCCACCGCTAGCATAAATTTGTGGGGATTAGAACCCGCCTATAAACAAACAAAAGATTCATTTGGAAATCTTAAAGATCTAACAAACGAAGCGGTTGGATATAAATGGGTTATACAGCCCAAATGGGAAACTCCCCACATGAATTTCAGCGATGTTGGTGTTCATCCAATAACTAATGCTGCCGGTAATTTAAAATTACCAGATAATTTTGCTTCTGCTTCCGTTCCTCGCTGTATTTGGCAGCAATACGGCGTTATAGATCCGGACCCAAGCAGAGGAGTATTCCTTAAACTAGTTGGTCCAGATGGATGTAGAGATTGGCTAGAAACACATTATGATGTTATAACAAACAATACGGCTTATAATGGCTTTAACGCGTCATCAAATGGCCAGCACATGTATAAAAATATGAAATCATTAGTTGATCTAACTGGCTTTAATACAGGAGAAACATCTAAAAGAATTGGCGAGTTAAAGGATGAAATTACCATAAAAGAAGCAGTTGTAGCGATCCCATATGTAATCAAAGTCATTGATGACATACGCACAGATCTGAGCAAAATAAACACCTCAGAAAGAAAAGAGTTTATCAGCATTCCAACGCAACGCACTACCGCAGTTTTCGAAAAAGGAACAGCAAAAGACTCACTACAATCTGCCGGCGAGTCTATTAGAAAAATGATGCAAAAAATGAATCGATATGTGTTACCGCCACAAGTTGATTGGATTAATAATGAGAATATAGATCCATTTGTAATGTATATCTTTGAATTTGATTATACTCTTGACAAGAACGATTTATCAAATATTTGGCAAAATGTTGCGCCCACACAAACTGGCAATTATAGAAAAGTTAATATTCAAGAAAGCTCAACTGCTCACGAATTAATGGATACAGAGCTACTAAGCGAAGCAAATTTGTTAGAAAATGAGAATCTTGGGTGGATGTTGTTTAAAGTAAAACAGCGCTCACAAGCAAATTATTATGATTTTGTAGCTCCCCAATACGGCGAAACCGTACCAAAATTTCACGGAACGATCATCGATTCTAGTAAAACTTCTAGATTCAGTTCTGATGATTCGACCACCGGATATCCAATTGCATTTAATTGGCCTTATGATTACTTATCTTTTGTTGAACTAGTTAAAATGGATGTAGAGGTACTGTTGAAGCCATCCGAAGAAACTGAAGAACAGCAGCTTATAACTGATATGGAAAAACAGGCGATTTCTCGCGATGTTGAAGAGCCCACCCAAAGCAAGACAGATGGCAAGCGATCATCACAAAACAGCAAGAGCAAAACAATGTCTCGTTCGGCAAACAACAAGAAGCAAACTAAGCGGACTTCTAAAAGTAAGAGCAATAGCAAGAAAGGAGGCAATTATTAATGGCTACTTTTCTTAATAAAAAAGAACAAGTTTATGATTTTAAGCTGACTTCCTATGGAAAATACTTGCTTTCAGTTGGTAAGTTTAAGCCTGTTTATTATGCACTTTTTGATGATAACGTTATTTATGATCCGCAATACTTTTTAAACAGCGTTAGTTCATACGAGGGCCAAAATCATATAAATAAAAGAATTAAAGAAGAGACTTCTTATTTAGAAAGCGTTGTAATATTTGAAGATTTAGATAGCGCCACTGATTCAGAAGATTATTATGAAGCGGATGTTACCGCAAGACAAGAGCAGCCAAAAGGAGATACATTTAAATTTTATGCTGCTATTGGAGATGCATATTTAGATGGAGAAACTCAAAAAGCGCCGGCATGGAAAGTTGTATCTCTTCAGAATGACATAACATCATCTTCCGGCAGAGATGGCATTAATAAAAATTTAATTCCTCAAGTTAATATAGTCGCAAACTATAGAAAGAAAGTAATTCCTGGCGCCACAAATTTCAATCCCGATCAAATAGAAGATCTTTTCATAGCAACGTCTTTTTTTGCTGATGGCAATCAAATAAAATTAGTATTAAATGACGTGATGGTTTACGCTGATGAGATTAATACACAATTATTGACCGAGAACTTTGAAGTTGAAGTTTTCGATCTTATAAACGACTCAATTTTGACACATGCTAGCGCATCGATCAGGCTTCTATCAAACCCAGATGCAGGCACCGATTATATTAAAATTCACGACAGCACTCACGCAATACAATTTGATTTTGTTTCTTCGAGTCCGACCAATAATCAAGTAAAAGTCGGATCAACAACCTTGGATTCGCTTGTTAATTTAATTGACGCAATTGGAGATTCTTCGTTGAATGTAGAAGTAACAAGCTTTCGCGGAATTTATCCCGAGTTGCATTTAAGAAATAATTATGCTGGTATTATAGGAAATGATCGGTCGGAAGGAGGCATGGCCTCAATTGAAGGCTTTAGGTCATCCAGAATTGACATATCTGATTTATTTAATGGCGGACTTGACGCCGTACAGTCTCTTAAGAGAAAGCTTTTTGTTAAAGAAGAGCCCCAAATAGTTGATGGGTTTATGATCGCTTCGACGCCAATAGACATAAGCCCACCAGAAATCACAACAGGTAGCGTTGAATATTATTTTGATTTAATGTCAGACCAAGAAATTGTTGCAGAAACAGCCTGCAAAGCAGCCAGAGAATTTAATAAAGAATCTTATTATATAGATTTAGATTTTGATTGCGAACAGATAGAAGAAGACGCAGCCACATATTATGATATCTATGGAAAAGTCACGGAGCCAGATATATGCCTGGATTAATATTAAAAGGAAATTTAACTAGAAAGTTAGGATCATTCTTTCCTTCACCATATATTGAAAAAATTATTATTGAACCTGATTCGATTGAGGTTCGCGCTTCGATAATGCTTACAAGCGATGAAACAGAGTATTTTGATGAATTAATTGAACAACTGCAAGATGAATTATATGTTTATGTTGCTTTGATGTACGATGGAACAGTATCAGAACAGCTTAAAAGTAAAAGCATTAGCATATTTGATCCGACAGCAGTTAAATATCAATTAAATTTTGGCGCCAGTTCAACTGTTGAGTACACTTCTGGCGCCACAGCTCCCGGCACCGTTAGCAGAGAAATATTAGATATTGAGCGCCCGGGCAAAGATACGGGCCACTGGGCCGGCACACTAGCTCCAGGCGGCATGGTCCGCGTTTTGCCCGAGGAAGCAGAGGAAGAGGAAGAGGAGGCGCCAGAAACCGAAACGATCATCGAAACTGAGGTCTCCGTCGACCCTACATATAATTTAATTCAAATCCCATTTTCTCGATTTGTTAAATCAGAAGAAGAGATTCGCAGCGAGGACGGAGGCTTGATAGTTAAATATAATTTAACAGATAATTTTGTTTTCGACAATATAGAAGCATTTATTCAGGGCGTTGAACATGTTGAGGTATTTTCTTTCACATCTGTACTTGATTATGATTCAATTAATGAAGACGGGACTTGGCCGCTTTTTGCTGCAGCAGGCTCAGAGCCCTCCCCAGAATTAACAGAAGACTTATCAAATCTCACATTGCTGCAGAGAAGCATTTCGGATTTATCATATGAGCCTTTGATGATAGATGGCTCTGTGGTTCCTGGAACAGAAATTGCATATATTGATCACGCCGGCGATGTTTATCCAGATATTCCATTTAAATCGCTAGCTGGAACTTTCCACAAATCAGAGATTACCAGTCATGATGATTTAATTGAATCATTCCGAGCGCTTATAGAAAGCGGAAGAAATGATACCACCGAAGCATCCGAAGACGAAACCTTAATGGCAGCGCTTGATAGCATTTCTTATGTTGTTGAAACATATGGATATTATGTTGATATCTTATTGCGATTAAACGATTTAAGAAGAACATTTCCAGAAAAGGGTCAAGCGACAACTACAGGAAAATTATATAATGCACTTAGTAATAAATTAGCAGCTCTCAATCGCACTATTTTAAGTGAAGATGGCTTGTCTAAACGACAGATCAGAAATTCAAAAATTATTGACAATACTGAGTCATACGAAGTCTTAGAAGGCTGGCAAGAATACGATCATAGCGATTATGATACTAGCGGCGGACAGTACGATGACGGTTTTATCTATCCAGACTTATATATGACGCGTTATGGCGTTTGGGAAAATTCTCCGACAGTCGACGATGATGGGGTTACAGAAGATGAGCCGGCAATAGTTTTGAATTCTGGCTATTTCTTTTTTGATTACGAAAAGGTTATGAGAACTCAAACCAATATTTCAAAAGTTTTTAATTTGGTGACCTTTGAGAAATTTTTTGGAACCAATATGACCAATAGTTGTTTAAAATTAGAATATTTAGAATTTGATAGATGGCTGGGCAATCCTGAATATGGAATACCATATATGCTCGCACATAAACAAATAAATTTTAATCAATTATCCAACTATCCAGAGATCGAAAACGAAGTTGTTGAAGCGTCTCTTGATCCCCAGAGCGCAAATCCTGTGGTTTTAAATAGTGTCGATACATATTCTTATGTTGTGCCTCGGAGCTTTAATGTTGCCTCTTCGGCTGGATTATTAAATAGCACCTTAGAACATGACTATAGACTAATGGGAGTTGAATTTGAAGATTATTATGACATAGCCCAAGCTGAGACCGTTGGTTATTATTTAGCTGCGATTAAAGTTGACGATCACACTCATAAAATTGTCCAACATGTTGTTGAATCTTTTTATGATAATTTAAATATAGATACAGAAGCTAGCTTGATTAACTATTACGAAGCCGCATCAGAACAGTGTAGCTATAATGATTTTCAAGGATTGTTTAATTCATTTTTTGCAGACGCAATGCTATCAAAATACGCCGATAATATGGCCAATGCGCCGTGGATCCGAGCGCCAATTATATATGCAGTGCACAATGATATGGTGTTAAATACTTTTAATGGAAACAAAGATGAAATATTAGAATTTGCTAAAAAAATGATTAATAATATTGCACCCGACACCGGCACACTTGAACAATTACAAAACTTTTATGAGAAATATGAACAATTTTGGAACGATGTATATGGTTCTGGAGATTTTGCAGACACAGTTGATGACATGGATTCTGAAACGCTATACTTTAATCAGCTTTTTGATATTACAGGTAATTTGTATTATTCCGCTGCATATGATGAAGAAATGCGACTACGCTCAGAATGGGTTGAATTCTTAACAGAACAATATAATTTGATTTTGGAATATTTGCAAGCATGGGCAAATGAATATGATGATCTCGGAGTTCTGGGCACAAAACAGAAATATTTTAGAGATGTTGTATATGAATGGCTATACAAACAAACAGACGGCGCTCTCTATACTGAGCCCGCCGGCGGCACCTCGACGTATAAAATTTTAGAGAACGACATGTCCACCCCAGAAGGCTGGGCTGACGGCGCTATAGTCACCCCATTTGGCTTCAGATATATCCAAGAAGTGGCATATGATTCTAATATGGATTGGGATACTAGCGCTTACAATCGAGATAGTGCCAATGGAATTGGTCAAGTTTTAAGTGACATGAAAAATCTCGCGGGTCTAGATATATGCGAGTTTTTGAAAATCTTATTGGGTGATTATGCCGTGGATCCCGACTCCACCGATCAGGGTTCTTATGGTGATTGGTCCGGATCTTCTGGAGATGATGTTTATGGCAACACTAGAGAAGATAGATTTAAAATAATGGAAGACTATTTTGAAGAAGCTGGAGCATCTACGGCAATATGTTATGGATATCTCTCCGAGACCCAAGACGATCTACCTGAATATTAGGAGTATTAAATTATGCCGAGAAAATTAAGAAAAGAAGCTTTTAAAAATCCGATTATAGCGGAAGGAATGACAAGCTCAAAAACAAGATATGTAGAAGGGAAAAAAGTTTCTGTTGAGGGCGATGATTATCAAATTCAAAGAGGCATGAAAATATTAGCAGACAATAAAGCTATCCACAGAGGGGACAAAAAACAACCAGAATCCACAAAATATATGTGCATTTTAGGAGCCTTTGGTTGTTCTATCTCTTCTGAAGATGCTGACTTCTCGCTATTAACAGATCAGACAGATCAAGAAGAAGTTGAAAGTGAAAATATTATGCCAGACTATTCGAAGATCAAAAACAAAAACATGAAAGCCACCAAAAGCTTTAAAAATGAAAACGATCCGTTCTATACTTTAGATGAAAGGCGCCCAAGAAAAATGCAACAGCAACTTAATGTACAAAAACTATCAATGGACAAAGCTAGCTCGACTGCCGTTAAAAGTATAGCGGCCAATTTGATTAAAAACAGCATATCACAAATTACTAAAAATACTAAATATTAAAAAAGGCTTAAAAAAATGGCAACTTCATACAATTATACTTTTGCTGGTATAGAAAATTTAGATGAAAATTCACTAATAACAAGTTTAGAATTTTCCAAGGATTTTCTATCTGTAGTATATACAACTACCAACTGGCGCACGGGCGAAGTAACTACAACCACCATCGACAATACTGATAATATAGAAAACG
>Ga0098035_1000610_pt1 | contig 17785 bp, 12 predicted proteins | sample 3_EtaG_FD_75046 | JGI IMG/M metagenome (GOLD analysis project Ga0098035, IMG submission 75046) | Marine viral communities from the Subarctic Pacific Ocean - 3_ETSP_OMZ_AT15126 metaG | ecosystem: Environmental > Aquatic > Marine > Oceanic | place: Pacific Ocean | collected 2015-01-07
AGTGGCGCGAATATTTCGCTAGAGTCTTTCGCTGAATTCAATAAGGAATTCACTGAGACTGGCGACATTTCCGAAGAGAACCGCGAGAAGGCGGTGGCTTGGGGGATTCCCCGTGATATTGTTGACGCCTATATTTCCGGTCAGCAGGCTATTCTCGACACTCAATTCAACAGCATCTATAGCGAGGTTGGTGGAGAAGAGCGGTACGAAGAGATGCTTGGGTGGGCCAAGGAGAATCTCCCAGAGGGTGAGCAGGACGCATTTAATGATGCAGTCGTTGGTGGAACCTCAGATCAGATGATGTTTGCCATCCGCAGCCTTGCGGGTCGGTGGATGTCTTCTACAGGGGCCACAGCCAGCCAGCCGCTTATCCAAGGCGACACAGGCTTCGCAGGAGCCAGCGGAGCCTTCCGGTCTACTGCTGAACTGACCGCTGCTATGAAAGACCCCAGATATGGCAAAGACCCCGCATACCGCAGGGACATAGAAAATCGACTGGCGCACTCTAATATCCTATGATTAGGAAAACCCTTTCGATCTTCACCGTTCTACTAGGAGCGGGATGTGGTGCAATTAATAAGGCCCTGACTCCCCCACCCACCATGAGCGGTCATATGTCTAACATCGCTGAGAATGCTCACAGCGCTGGAGGACTGGAGATGCTTAGTTGGATTGGAGGGGTTTCTGCATTAGCGGGGATCGCTGCAATGGTGCTGACTAGGGGGTCTATGGGACTCCGGGCCATCATCGCTGGTTGCTGCTTAGTGGTCTTGAATTTCGCAATAGCAAACTACTTGAGTTGGATTCTAATTCCTGTCCTCGTTGGAACAGGTTGCGTCAGCCTATGCTGGTCGTATCTCACTATAAGGAAGTTGGTGAATAAGGATCGTTGTAGTGGCTGATCTTCTTGGAACGATGTGGTGGAGCATTCTCTGCGCGGTTGGCGGCTTTGCCGCTGGCGTCGTGCTTGCAGAGCGTGTGAAGCGAATGTTAGGTCGGTAATCGGACAATAAATATTTGAAGACTCGACTCCCGCAGGGGGGTCTTGTCTATTTAGGCGGCTTGTGTAAGCCGTCTTATATGATGGTGAGTCGAGGATTAACAGAATCCCGGCCCGCTGCGGTGGATAACTGAGACTTCTTAGTTACTGAGACTGCCATCAAGTGTCTCTAGTTTTAACTTTTAATAAGGAGTCGTAGTAATGGCTTACTATGGCGTAGATCCATCCCGTCTTGGCCTCGATTCAGCAGGCGCAGCAGGGAATGAGGATCTTTTCCTCAAGGTGTTCTCAGGCGAAGTCCTGACCACATTTGAGGAGAACAACTTGATGATGCCGCTCCACCGCGTGCGCACCATCAATAGTGGTAAGTCGGCGCAGTTCCCCGTGACGGGCGTTGCATCGGCTGTGTACCACACCCCCGGAGACAGTCTCTTTGCTGATGAAGCGGCAGACGGCAATACCTATGCGTCTACGATGAATCACTCAGAGAAGGTCATCTCTATCGACGGCGTCTTGACCTCTTCAGCATTTATTGCTGATATTGATGAGGCCAAGAATCATTATGAGGTTCGTTCTATTTACTCTACGGAAATTGGCCGCCAATTGGCCTACGCCGCAGATAAGAACCTTATTCGTTGCCTTGTTGCTGCCTCTGAAACCAATCTTGATCGATTTGGTACTTCAGCGGCATCCACCGCAGCCCAGATCGCTAGTCCGTATCTTGGTGGTAAGATTCTTGTTGACGGCAGTGCCGCTGACGCTAACGGCGTGACTGAAATCACGGGCGGCGGCGATAACGACGGCACAGTCGAAGGCTCGGATTGGATTCAAGCCCTCTTCACTATGGCTGAACTCATGGATAAGAAGAATGTACCGGCCGAAGGCAGGCACGCGGTTCTTCCCCCAGATGAGTATTACAAGTTGGTCAACGAGAATCAGGATGCGATCAATAGTGATTACAACCCAGAAGGCAATGGTTCCATTGCTGCTGGCGAGATCGTGTCGGTTGCTGGTGTTCGCATCCTCAAGAGCAACCACATTCCTCAGACGGATGAGTCTGCCGCTACCAATGTCCACAACAGTTCGCTGATCAACAATGATCCGTTTGCTGGTGCTGGTGCTGGTTATGGTGGATATGACTTCAGTGAGTGCATTGGTGTCGGCTTCCAGACGGAAGGCCTCGGCACAGTGAAGTTGCTGGATCTAGCGATGGAGAGCGAGTACTACATGGAGCGTCTCGGCACTATGCTGATGGCGCGTTATGCTATGGGTCACGGCGTCCTCCGCGAAGAGTGTTGCTACTCATTTAGTAACGAGACCTGATCAACTGATTGGGTTATTGGTATACTCACTAGCGTGAGTCTCCTTGTGTGGGGGGCGGCCTCTCTCTGAGAGGTCGCTCCCTTTTCTTTAATGGAGGGATTTTATGGCATCGACGAGGACCACGGAACTTGAGGCAGTCAACACCATGTTGTCTGCTGTTGGGGAACCTCCCATTAACTCCTTAGAAGATCAGAAGAATGTTGACGCCGCTATTGCGGGGAATGTTCTCACTGAGATTAGCAGAGAGGTACAGGCCAGCGGGTGGCATTTCAACACCCAAATCAAGGTCACCCTCACTCCTGATGATTCGACTAAGCACATCAACCTCACTGACAACATGGTCAGGGTTGATACTGATTATTGGACCTCCACCACCTCAACTGATCTCCTGAACGATGCTCGGGACATCACTCAGAGAGGTGGCCGTCTATTCGACAGGTCTAATAACACCTATGAATTCACGAAGGCGGTAGAGGCTACCGTCGTATATATCTTGGATTGGGATGATCTTCCTGAGCCTGCTCGTAGGTATGTTACGGTACGCGCGGCTAGGATCTTCCAAGATCGTATGGTTGGCTCCCCTGCTCACCACTCCTTCTCTCAGGAGGACGAGGTGCGGGCTAGGGCGCTCCTAAAGGAATTTGAGGGCGACACAGCCGACCATTCGATCTTTGGAAACTGGGACATTCTACGGATCGTTTCTAGACCCGATGCAGAACGCAGAAGAGCGCTGTAATGCCCCTAGTCACCACAAGTGTCCCTAATCTAACGGGAGGGGTATCCCAGCAGCCCTCGGCACAGCGGCTCCCTAATCAATGCGAAGCCCAAGAGAATGCCATGCCTCTCCTTGTAGGCGGCCTGATTAAGCGGCCCCCAACGAACCATGTGAGTGAGTTGAAGACATTTGCAGACGCTTCTATTGATCTCAGCGGGTCTTTCAATCACTTCGTCACAAGGGATTCGACTGAGGAATTCCTAATCTCTTTGACAGGCGTGGGAAATACGGTTCATGTGAGCGACATTAGCGGAACCGCTAAGGAAGTTGTCGCTGATCTGGGTAGTTCTATCTACCTGACTTCATCCACCCCTCAGTCTTCATTCAGAGCAATCACTATTGCTGATGTTACATTTCTTGTAAACACCGATATTGCAGCCACAATGAAGACGGGCGCTGCGGATTTGTCTCCTTATTCAAGAAGCCAACCTACAGCACCTAATGAGGGGCTTATTTGGATACGGTCTACTGGACAGGGGATCTCTTACTCAGTAATCACAGAAGTCCCCAGTGCTGCTGAGGTCACGGTTACTGTGGCCCACACACCTGCACCAGACGATTTAGGCGGCGATGGATCTTCAGGCGACCCTAATATCTATGGGTATCCACCGAACGCCCCCTCCACATCGGCTATTGCTGCGGGCCTCGCTGTGGGAGACGCGGTTACCGACTGCTCCGTCACTAGCAACGGGCTTAACGGCCTCGCTAATTACACGGCAGCGTCTAAGGGCAGTGTTGTATTCATTTCTAATTCGGCTGCCAACTTCCAACTCACCGTAGAAGATTCTTTGGGCCAAAACGGTCACAAGGTAATCAAGGACAGCGTCCAAGACTTCTCAGATTTGCCCCCAATCGCTAAGGACGGCATGATCATTCTGGTGAAGGGAGACCCGGAGTCTGAGGTTGATGACTATTATGTCAAGTTTGAGACCAACGGCAGCGAGGACTTCGGTGAAGGAATCTGGATCGAAACCGTAGGCCCCGGCATTGTGTACCAGTGGGACTACGACACCATGCCTCATATCCTGATCAGGCAGTCTGACGGGCTTACTTTTATCGTCAAGAGGGCTGATGGAACGACTCCGGCTGGAGTACCTGCTGGGTCGGATTATGGTCCATTCAAATTTACCCCTCGGGAGGTAGGATCAGACCTAACCAATCCGCAGCCGTCCTTTGTGACCCGTAAAATCACAGATATCTCGTTCTTTAAGAACAGAATCGCAATTTTAAGTGGTGAAGACTGCGCCTTAAGTGAGGCCGCAGAACTCTTTAATTTCTTCAGAACTACCACCACTCAACTCCTAGACACCTCCCCAATCGATGTGGGCGTCGGTGGTACTGAGATCAACAAGATTGAGAAGGCGGTTCCGTTCTCTGACCGACTGATCCTGTTCTCCGAAAGAACCCAGTTTGTTCTACAGGGCGAGGCTATTCTCAGCCCAGCCACAGCCTCCATCACACAGGTCACAAATTACGATGTAACAACGACGGTGTCCCCGGTTCTAGCCGGGTCTTCGATGTTCTTCCCCTTCAATCGGGGGTCGTTTAGCGGAGTCCGTGAGTTCTTCAAGACTACGGAAACTGCCATCAACTTTGAGGCTGTTGAGTCCACGGCTCAGGTTCCCAAGTACATTCCCGGCATTATCCAAGAGATGTCGGCGTCTACCCATGAGGACATCTTGGCAGTTTTGTCAAGGGTTCCCACTGTTGGTGGTAGCGGATTTGATGCAACTAACGATCTGTACCTGTATAAGTACTTCAAAACGGATCAAGGTCGAGTGCAATCAGCGTGGTTTAAGTTTACTTTCTCCAACTGTGAGATCGTTGACATGCACTTCATCGCTCAGTCCCTGTATATGGTCATCAAGAGAGGCTCTAAGACCTTCCTTGAGCGTATGGACCTCCAGACAGGCCTAGTGGACGCGGGGTCCACCTACACGACCACAGTGGACCGTAGGACCAAGATTACGGGCCAGAGCGGGTTCACCCTGACGCTCCCCTACAGCGTAGAGAGCGGAGATACTGTGGAAGTGGTTTCGTCGGATGGTGAAGTAATGACTATAAAGACCACCGGCACAACCACGATTGAACTCTACGAGGAATTTACGGCATCTGATGTGTTCTATGTTGGTATTCCCTATACCATGAGATATCAGATGACTGAGCCTGTTCTCAAGAGACCGAAGCCTGAGGGCGGATATGAAATGATTGCCGTTGGCCGCCATCAATTGCGGTATATGACGGTGGTTTATGATGCCACCGCATACTTCAATATAAGGGTAACCCCTGAGGATGTAGGAAGTGGGTCGTATGGAACCCCAGTCGATTACCCCTTCAGCGGTCGCTTCCTGTCGGCGGGGGGCTTTCTAGGGTCCATTCCATCAGAATCAGGGGACTTCCGGTTCCCAGTGTTTGCTCAATCCGATGCTATTAAGATTGAAATCATCAATGATTCTCCTCTTCCCAGCAATATTCAGTCTGTTGAGTTTGAGGCAAACTATGTGAGCAGGTCATCGCCGCGATTTGGGGCATGATAGTAATTAGCGCTGCTGATCAGACCGCTGCCTCTTCAATCGCTACCAATATGAGGCGGGAGGATTTGAACGAGATACAGGCTATAGGGGTTCCCGACCCCCACGAAGCCCTGTGTAAGGGGATGGCCCAATCAAAACCAGAGTGCTATGTGGCCTCAGTTAAAGAGGTTCCTATAGCGATGTTCGGGGTGGTCCCGTTCGACGATGAGCCGAAATTTGGCTCAATCTGGCTTCTAGGAACAGACCAAATCAAGGAAGTTCCAATCAGTTTTCTAAAGAAGAGCAGGAAAGTGCTTCCTGCCATAATAGAGCCGTATGAAATGGTCTGCAATGTTGTTGATAAGCGTAATGAGGTCCACATAAAGTGGATCAAGTGGCTAGGGTTTTCGTTTATCAGGGAGACTATTTGTGGCCCTGAGAATCGTCCGTTTTACGAATTTGCGAGGTTGAATTAATATGTGTGAACCGACTGCCATACTGATGGGGGCCACCGCAGTAGCGGGAGCAAGCGCAAAATCAAAAGCGGCGAAGAAGGAGGCATACGCCCAAGGCACTTACAACCGCCAACTCTCTATTTGGAGAAATGAGCAGTTTCAAAGAGCGGTGGATTATCAGTATCAACTCGCTGGGTGGCAGGAAGAGAACTACTACAAGAATGCTGTTTCGGCAGAGAAGTCCGCTCAGGGCCAATACGCTGCGGTTCTAGAGCAGGTGGATCAGGTTAGAGACAAGACAATCCAGAAGATTGCCGGTGCTAGTCGGAGAGCGCAAGCGGCATCCTCGTTTATCAGAGCGTCTGCCTCAGAGACTGGAACTACTGGGTCTTCGATTCGTCTTGTTCAACAGAGAGCGGAACACGCTGAGGCGAGGTTCGCCCATGCCGGATTTACAAACCTCAAGGCTAGGATCAAGCAAGGGGAGAGACACCTTGACTCAATCCACGCCAATATTCAGAACATCATCAATCGAGCGATGCCGGGGCCGATGGCTCCTGTCGATCCTGTCATGCCTACGCAGCAGGTTCAGGCTCCTTCTAGCACCCCCTACTTCATTCAAGGACTTTCTGGCGCGATTGGCGCGGCGGCTTGGAGCGCCGAGATGAATGTTGCACAGGGCAGAACAATGTGGGATTATGGTTGAATGGAGTTAATTAATGGCTAAAAGACCACAGAGACGATCAGGGGAACTAACGGCTGATGTGCTGCCGGATCTACCCCTAGAGGTTGTTGCTGGCCCGGTATCAACTTATGTTGACCCCGGAAAGGCTGGGATGCCCGCGCCTCCACCCGGCGTGTCCCCCCCAGCGCAGCCGGATTTCCAAGAAGCAAAAGACCTTGCCGCTCTGGGCCACGCCTTTGGAGGTCTTTCCAAATCCCTACAGGCGATGGGAACTGTGCAGGTTGCTTCAGATATGGGGGAAACGGAGCGAGCCTATGAGGACATTATTGCAGGCGCAGAATTGTCAAGAAATTTGGTAGAGCAGGGCGTCATCTTGCCCGCAGAGAATCCCCATGTCCAGCGAGGTCGGGAGATGGGTGACGCCGCTCTTTTGGCTAGGCAGCAAGATCAGTATTTCTCTGAATCGCGATTAGAATATTTGCGAGAAACGGATGGTAGGTGGGGGACGCTTGAAGGAGGACTCAGCGCTTTCGAGGCGCATGTGGCCGGAGTCTATGAAGACCATAAGAATAATACTCCGGGCGGCCTTAGTGATGCTTTTGACCGGGCGTGGGCAAGGGGATACTCCAAACTTCGTCAGCGTATTGGAGATTCACAGTCCCGGGCGATTGGATCGGCAGATTTAGAAGCGGTCAGACGAGCAGCAAGAGCAGATGTAGGAGACTCAATTAATAATGCTCTGGCGCTGAACCCTCTGCCAGAAGAGTCGGGGGAAGACTATAAGAAGCGGAGAATCGATGCGGCTTTAGCGGGTATTACAATACTCTACGACAGTGATGAGTCTAATGCAAGCGGACTCGCTGCTCCTATCGTCCCTGCTCGGATGAAAGAACTGGTGGTTGACCAACTGATATTAATGGCAGTCGGTGAGGAGACTAAGACTGAATTTGTGATGGAGGTATGGAACCGCCTGCATTGGGGTCCAATACCTGCTACGGACCCTGAAACAGGGGAGCCGGTCAGTACTCGCCCGTTTCTGAAAGACACGGATTATGCAAAAGAAGCGATGAGTAGACCAAGTGTTATTTCCAGAATTGAGAACAATCTAAGGTCAGCGAAAAACTACGGGATGACCCCCGCCCAATCAGTTAATTTCGCTAAAGATACAGTCGAAACTTATCTGCAGGATCAGTTCCTGAGTGGACTCATAACCGCCGTAGACCCCTCCATCAGGCGGCTTCCCCCTGACGCAACCACGGCGAAGTTGGAGGATGTCTTGGCTATGGTCAGTGATGCCCTGCCAGAGAACTTTGCAATTGCCAGAAATCAGGGCGACGATGAATTTAAGATCCTCATTGAAGCAACAAATCCTGAACTCCTTGGAATACCGGGGAGCGACCGGACTTTCACTATTGATGTTAGGGAACTGTGGGATGCCGCGAGACTAGAGGCTATTAAACAGGATGTTGATGCGTGGCCCCGTATAGTGGGTGAATACAAGAGCGAAGCACAGAAAAGAATCAAGATGATGATGGTGGACGGGCAGGCGAACGATATAACCCCGGAGATGATTGCTGCTACTCAGTCTGAAATTCCCACCGAAGCGCAGGCTATTGCTGCCGCAGAATTAAAGTACAATCAGACTCTTCCAAGCACCTTAGCCACGGTGGAGGCGTCGGGAGCCAGTCTCTCCTATTACAGGGATCATATATACGGCCAAGTGATGGCGGGTATGTCTGAAGAAGATAAGGACGCCATGATGACTACAGGCCACGAAGCGTTCTTAGACGGGTACAAGATATGGCGCGCTTATGTTGGCGAAGACACGGTAGCGGCTAATAGGCTGTTTCGTGGCGAGGGTGGGGATGCTACTAAGCAACTGTATGAGGCCTACCATTTCTTTACCGAAAGAAACCCCTCTACAAGACGGAGCGATATTCAGGCTTACGCCTCAATATTAGAACTCAACCAACGCCTCGAACTCAAAGAAAAGACATACTTTGAGTCGTTTAATAAAGAATTTCAAGATCAGTGGGGCAATATTGAGATCAATAACCCCGAATTTATGCCGCACAGGGAGTGGATCGCTCAGCGGGCCTTTCTTTTTAAGACCCTAAGCGGGAACCTTGGATCAACCGCTATGGACACCGCGTCCGCCGTAGAAGCGGCTCTCGATAGTCTCAGATCGCACTCCAGCCTAGTTGGAGGTGAACTGGTACACCACTTTGACTTCGGCTTTAAAAACATGGATCGAGTAAGGTGGGCGCAACATTGGATGGGCCGCGATGCGGGCGAGGGTGGAGGCGTGGCTACTGACATTATTCGTTATGGAGCAGCGGAGCCGGAGGTCTACGCAGCAATGGACCCCGGCCACATCTCAGATGCGAAAATGATATGGACCATGTTTCCGGGCAGTGAGGGTGAACTGTGGCAGTTGCAGATGATCTCAAAACTTGACGGAATCGCCTTCCATCTTCCCGGCCCCTCCCCTAACGAAACATGGACTGAACTTGACTTTAAGGCGATGTATAGTCGGGCCTTAGAAAGGGGCTATGCCACAAGGGATTTAAAAGACCCCTACCCCTACGGGAAGAGATACCCGTCCGGTTCAGGCCCTAAGGGAAGAGATACTCAGGAGGTTCGCTACGAAGTTGTAAGGCAACTGCATAATGCCGGTGTTCCTAGACCAACGATTGATAACTATATGATGGCATATCCCCTCATCTACGACGAAATGCCTAGAGACAATATTCCCCGCCCTTAATTAAATGACTCAACCACAAACCACTCCAACCGCAGAGTCCCTGCTGCGCGCAGGCCAACCACCGCAGCCCACCCCCACTCCTATTATTGATCGCCCAACGATCAGTCCTCTGGCGCTGCCTTATGGCCTTATTAAGCCTCCAGAGACTCCTCAGTATATGACTACCCGCGCATTGCAGGAGATGTATAAAAACCCTGCTGAGGCGGGTAGGCTGGGATTCTGGGGGAAAGTAAGGAATTCATTTAAATATGAAACCACCATAGGTGAGACCATAAGAGACGCAGCGGCTCCTAAGTGGTTGGTGGACCCCCACTTCCGGGTTACTGATGATCTATTAGAGACTTATGCTTCTGATCTTCCAGAAGAGATACAGAGTAGGCTGGCTGAAGAGTCGGTTTCTTTTGCCCAGTTTCTCCACGAACTAGATGATGTCAGAATTGGCTACAATCAGAGAAGGATGTATCTTCAAGGCGCCCCTCTCGATAAACTCTTGGGAATGGTAGCCATGATGGCTGGACCAGTCACAGAGGCTGTGGGCGCTACCGCTGCTGTAGGCTTTCTTGGAACCCTGTTTAGCGCGCCTGAAGTCGGCCCCGCCGCTCCGGTTGTGGGAGTCGCAGCAGCGACGGCTACCGCAGCAGCAAGGGTTAGTAGAATTAGAAGCCTCGTTAATGCGGCTACTGCTGCGGTGAAATCAACTAGAGGCCGCGCAATGTTAAAAGGCGCGGGTTATGTAACAGCAGTGGATATTCCTCTAGAATTAACCAGATATGAGAAAGATTTAAGCCTCACTAAGACCGACCTCCTTTATGCGATTGCGGGTGCTGCTACCTTTGGAACAGCGTTGGCGGCTTGGAAGCCGCACCTTTTCCACAAGAAAGCCAGAGAAATGGTAGGTGATGCAGGGAGAGAGGAAGCCGCAGCCGCTGCGAGGGCTTCTGGAATTCCTGAAGATATTGTTAATAACATCGAGCCGCCCACTCCTAGAGCAAGAATCGTCACAGAAGATGAGATTTTAGACGAAGTACAAGCACTCAAGGGGACGGCGTTAAGGGAAGAAGGAATTCGGCTGAAAATCAAGAACGCAAGAAGGATGCCAGCGGATGACCTTAGACTTGAAATTGCTCATAAGCGAAGAGCCGCTGCTCCCGGCGTTGAGGCTGCGGTAGCCCAAGTAACAAGAGATTTGAAGGGGATTACCGACCTGCCTACTCTGAGAAAGAGGGCTAGGGATGTAGGAGCCAAACACGCCTCAAACGCTCGGGCTGCTACTATTAAGAAGGCCATTATCAAAACTGTTAAGCAGCAAGCGGCATCAGGAGAAGTTGTAGTCCGAAAGAAGGTGGTTATACCTAAGCATCTTCAGACGGGCAGGACGAGGATCAACATTAATGATATCCCTCACCACATTGACTTTTCGACATCTGTTGGGAGATCGCTGTGGAGACTCGGTGGAAACCGATCCTTCAAAGGCCGGGATGAGTTGATTGATATTCTAAAGGAATTCGGAATCGACGATCCTATGGCTCTTGGAAGAGAGTTGCGGCGTGTCGCTAATTCTAAATTAGAGGGAATAGAAGCCGTTAAAAGTCGGACAATCCGCATCGATGAAGAGGATTTACTAGGTAAAAAGTTTATACCTAGAACCAAAGAACGATTCGTTATGGAGGTCGATGAGGACATCCTCACAGAAGCCAGTAGAACCAGAACTCGACGCGGCCTTGATCCTGAGGGAGAAGAGCCTCACCCAGTAGCAGACGCTATAGAAGACGCCATAATCATAGACGGAGAGGAAGTTGCGAGAGGCCCCATCGGCGCTCGAATCATTGACCTGTCTGCTGATGATCTGGCTGAAGATGCAGGCATGGGAGGGGCTAGGCTCGCCGGAGAATCCGGCATCGGTACGGCAGAAACGAGTGCGAGATTTGTAGAAGGCTCTTCTCATTGGTACAAAAAGGCCCCCAAAATCCTTGGAATCAGGAGTCTTGCGGAGATTCTCCATAACATCCTGACTCCCTGTGCGATTAGGCTGAGAAGCATGACGGGCAGAACGGTTGAGGACACCACCCTGCTCCACAAAGCCACTGACATCTTCATGGAATCCTCAAGAGGTGGTGGTAAGAATCTACAAACCATTCTCCGTGTAAATCACCAGAACCTAATGAATGAGTTGTCTGGTGGACTCTACGCCGCGAAGATGGCGGCCAAGAAGGCTGGTAGAACCTTATCGGACAAGGCAATCATCAGGGCGCTCACCAGAGAAATCAAGGGTGAACTAGCGAAGCCAGAAGCAATTGCTGTAAAGGCGCTTCAGAGGTTCCACGGAAAACTTCTGAAGTACGCTCAAAAGCACGGTCTCATGGAAGGGGTTATTACAGACTCTTCTAGATATTTCCACAGGGTCTGGAAGAATACTACATTTTCTGAATTCGCCCCCGTCCGCGCTGATATGGAGGAGTTCTTCACTAATGCTATTAAATCATCTTCAAGAAATCTCGACGGAGTCTCTGATCAAGCAGCGAGCGAAGCCGCTAGAAGAATCGTCCAATATGGATTAGACCCAGTAGCAGCCAGATCAACTAGACACGCAAGGATTTGGGTTGATGGGATTAGAAACGATCTAAAACTGAAGCAGAAAAGCCTGAACCTCACGGACGACGATGTTCAGGATGTCATCGACGCGGTAGTGGGGCATGTAGGGAATGAGCCTCACCTGAACGGGTTTGCTAAGCGTCGTATTGAGTTAGATGAAAACTTCATCGGAAGGATTGGCGGCAGGGAAGTCCACATCGATGAATTTATGACTAGAGACATTATGGGCATAACTCAATCATATGCCCATAGAGTTCTCGGAGCAGTCGAGATGAGAAAGGGTATGCAGTCGGTATTTGGCGAAAACCTCGACTTTGAAAGCGCTCTGGTGAGACTTCGGAACAGCGTATCCAATACTGAAGATCAATTCTATGTCAGAAACTCTTTTGAATTAGCCTTCAGACGGCTAAGCGGGCAGCCCCTGTGGACGGGCGGCGAAGCGCTGTCAAGTCCCCAAGGAATGAAGTTCGTGCTGGGAATGCAGTCGCTTGCACAGGGAACAATGGGAATGAATCTAGGTATTGCCCAACTACCTGAAATGGCAAACATCATGCTGAGGACGGGGGCTAGGAACGCCGTCGCGGCGCTCCCCGGACTGAGGCAGACTACTAACACATTCTTAATGATGTTCCGCAAAGAAGCCGGAGTCCGTGGAGCGGATGGCCGCCTTCTAGATAAGGTTGCAGCAGAACTTGAGACCTTCTGCGGGGTTGGAGGCGAATACCTCAGCCATGAGCATGTTCTCCGGCGTTTAGATGACATGGGAATGGATGATGGCTTAGGAGCAACAGGGTTTGGCCGGTTTCTCGATAAAGGTCGAGAGATTTCTATGTTAAACCCATTAGGTATCGTCCCAATGGACACCTTCCTGCGGCGGTGGGCTACCAAGGCCCATTTCCAGAACTTCGTAAATCAGGCTTACAAGATTAAGAATGGCAAGCCAGCCCTTGTTGACTCATTTTGGAGGAAAGATAAGTTCCGATTCAAGGAGTTGGGGCTGTCTGACGCCGAATTGGATCGAGTATTCACGGCACTTGCTGATCCGAATGTAGTTTCCGTCAGACAGGGTCTATTCGGTAACTATAAGGTAATGGATGTAGATTTCACGAAGGTGAAGGATCAGGGGGCCTACGACCGACTTGCTCTAGCAATGCGGAGAGGCGTGGATAACGCGGTTCAAAGGCAGTCTATGGGCGAGATTCCGTTGTGGATGAGTGCTAGTCCCCTCGCTAAGTTAATGACTCAATACCGCGTCTTTTCAGTCGCCTCCAAGGGCAAACAACTGGCGGCGGGGCTGGCGAGAGCAGATGCTGCAGAAGCAATAAATGTCGTGGGTTCAATCGGTCTTGGGTATCTCGGATATACCGCCCTCACCTATGGACGAGCCTTGGGACAAAGTCCTCGATATCGAGAGAACTACCTCGCCGGGCGGCTGACATGGGAAGAGGGGCTGAAGTCTGGGATCATGCGGTGTAGTTATTCAGCAGTATTTCCTATGCTCATCGACTCAGCGATGGCTCCGTTCACGGGTCAAGTGTTTAGCCCGTCAGGGAGAACAACCCACCAAGGCGTTGGTATTATTGAAGGAACAGTTCCGTGGAGCCTGTACCAAGGAATACAGAAATTTGGCTCGGCTGGACTCGGTGCTATGTGGGACGAAAGAGAACTTTCTAAGAAAGACTACAGAGATGCCATGCGTTTAGTATGGCTCACTCAAATACCGGGAGTGAACCAAATTGCAAATTACTTTGTTAGCGAGAGCAATCTCAAAGAAACTGGCCGCAGGAGATAATAAATGGCAGACAGTTATACAGATTTTGGAGTAGTAGGTGACCTCACCGCAGAGCAGATTACAGGGGTCTTTGATAATCTCACAATAGATTACATTTCCACTGCTCACTTTTCTATAGTGCATACCAGTGCGGCTACCGGCGCAAAGACCGCTGTTGCCAATGCTAATCTCACTGTAGCCACAACTCCCACTCTTAAGGTCACAATCGACAGCGGCGTCACCCTGCCGTTGGCTGCTGCTGACACGGTGCGGGTTATCCGAACAACCCCTATTACCAACCTTCAGCGGACCTTCTCTGACGGCTCTGTTCTCAAGGCCAGCGACCTAAACACCCAGACAAAACAACTGCTCTTCGGCCTACAGGAGCAGGTAGACCAAGGAATCGGGTCTCTGCCTCTCGATACCGATGGTAAGTTTGACGCTGGAAGTAAGGGAATCAAGAACCTCATAACCGGAACCGGCTCATCGGAGGCGGTCACAAAGGAGTATGTAGATAATGCTTCTCTGTATGGAGGAGCCTACGCTGCTACAGAACCACAGGCTTGGACCTTTACCGCCGCTGGAGCAGATGTGGAGGGGACAGATCGAGTATATGATCTGACTGGGCCTCTCCCATCAGGTGATGCGGATAATATGTATCTCATTGAAGTCGGCGGCGTGCTTCAGAATCCCTCTGATTACAATGTCATCCAAGTAGCCGATGGCGTTTGGAGTCTGACCCTTCTTCAAGCATCCTCTACAGGCTCAGGGCCTGTTGATGATGGAGTAGTCATCCATGTAAGGAACTTCGGAGCCTCTAGAAATGTGGTTCAGCAGCCCTACATAGCAGAAAGCGACGATGCGATAGGCTTTGTTATTAAGGGGTACTCTCCGACGCAGTCCGAAAACCTTCTGGAGGCACAGCAGTCTGACGGGACACGGCGAGTTGAAATCAACGCCTGCGCTCCTGATGATGCCGCAACCCTGAAGGTTACTCGCGGAGCAGATACGAGTAATTACCACAACGCCATGATGTCCGCATCAGACTCCATTATTCAGATTGAGGCTGGTGCTTATGGAGGCAGCGGCGGTAGCGCAGGCGCTATGCTCAAATGCGGGGATGCTGGTGACGGTGATTATGGAAGACTCCTGATTTCTAATAAGTCAGGATCAGGGAGCGGCAACGAGGCAATCGTCATTGCTAGAGGAGGCGCTGACCCCGTATATTGCTTTGCTGTTAATAATAACGGAGCAATCTATGGCCTGAATCTTACGACAAAGAATGATGTTACTGTAGGTGGCAATCTTGATGTAACTGGGACATCCTCCCTGACAGGCGACATAACCGCGCTTGGAGACGCCCAAATCAACGGGGATCTCCTAGTCAAGACCGACTTTGAGGTCGAAGGAAACGCGGTTCTGGACCAAGACCTCGTAGTGTGTGGTCAACACACCCTCGCTACCGGTCATGTTATCAAAAGCGCTGATGCCACCACCGCCACGGGGGCCATACAGTGGAGCAGTAACGGCCCATATTTTAGAGCAGAGGATGGGAGCGCCGCTGTCCCATACATTCGACTCTATACAGGGGCCACTCCTAATTATATTCACCTCCAAGTGGGGGATGGTTCAGGGGCCTATATACACTGCGATAATGCCCAAGTAAAGAGAGTGGCTGAGCCGACAGTCAGCAATGACGCCGCCACGAAGAACTATGTGGATAAAGGACTTGTAGTTGCGTGTGCGGCCCACTTTACCTACGACCACGACAGTGATCGGACAATTGATAACTTCACCATAGTCAAGCAAATCGGATGCACCGTAACGAGAAGCGGCAACCAGCAAATCAAATGTGTCCATAATCTCGGTACTACCCAGCATGTTCCGTTCATCAACATCGAAGGGCGGTCTGATTATTCCCACCAAACCGGCATCTCCTCAGTTTCGGTTGGTTCCAGCCAAGACCTCTTCAATGTTGCAAACGAAAACTCAGCACAGAACCGAAGAGGCTGGATTATGATTTATGCTGATCCTGCTTACCTCTAAACCTCCTCAATCTCAGGAACTTCTAACATGACTACAAAGATCGCAGCCTCAATGGCTACCGCTTTGATCCCGTCCACGGACAAAGCAGATAAGGAATCTGCTTCTCCCAAGGCTTCAGACGAGGGCAAGGTCGTTCAACTGGACTCCAACGGAACCTTCTCAGAAGCCTATATACCCACCCAAGACGCTACCGAAATTACAGCACAGTCTGCAGATCCAGCGACTCCTGCGGGTCTTAAAGGCGTAATTTGGATGAGCGACGGAACAGGAGCGGGGGATTCCGGCGATCTTATGGTTAAACTCACAGGACCAGATGTGAAAGCATCGGCTACATGGACCTTCTCAGATAAGCCGAATGAGGAATCTTGGATTCTCCTTTATGACGGCAGCGACCCCTCAGTAGGGCTTCGATTTGAGATTGATAACGAGGAGGACGGAATCCGGGGAGCATACGCCACATTCACATTCTCAGACAAGCCGAATGAAGAGTCTACGATTACTTTGATCGATGATGACGGAACCACAGTCATCTTTGAAATTGATAACGAAATAAATGGAGTAGCGACAGCAGGGGCCATAGCCGTCGATGGAATTGCTGCTGCTGGAGGAGGCCTTACAGGGACCGCAGCCGACCTTGTAGCCAAGATCAACGCTCAGTCCGCTCTTAATATCGCCGCCACTAACCCGTCCGCCGGGGAGGTTGTTCTTATTGGAGCCAAGAGTGCTGCTGGGAACACAACCATCACCACAAACGACGCGGGACACTGGAACAGCGTGTGTAGCGTAAATGTCCCCTCAGCGTTCATGTATGGAGATAATATCGCAGTTCAAGGCATCGCAGCGGCTGGCGGGGGTGCGACAGGAACGCGCGTGGCATTGATGAACACCATAAATGCCCAATCCTCACTAGGTATAACTGCTACAGGAGTGGTTAGTGCGATAGTATGCACTCAGGATACAGGGCATACTGTAGGTAATAAAGCGATCACTACAAACCACCCAGCCCATTGGGACAGCGTCTGTAGCGTAAATGTCCCCGCAGCATTCACTGGAGGGGCGGCGGGTACAACTAAAACAGCCACAATAGTCGATTGGTCTGGCGCCTAATGGCTACACCACTGGATAACGAAATCCTCATCGCGTTGGGGAGGCTGGAGGGTAAAATGGACTCCCTCATAACAAGGCAAGCAATCCATGATGAGGAACTTAGCCGCCACGACAAGCGAATCAGGCAGTTAGAACAATCAAAATCGTGGGTACTAGGTGCAGCCGCAGCGATGGCTGGGCTAGTCTCCCTATTAATTAATTTCTTTGGGGGTAAATTCAGTGGATAAGACACTTAGCAGTCTGCACAACGCTGTCGCAGAAGAACTCCTCCGTCGCGTGGAGTCAGGAGAGGCGAATGCTGCGGATCTCAATGTAGCCCGCGCCTTTCTAAAGGACAATGGCATTGATGCTGGGATCGAACAGAGTAACCCTCTGGAGAATCTCGCCAAATCTCTGCCCTTCAACATCGAACTGGAGAGTGCGTAATGTGTGTTCCAATGACTATTTCACCTTCTATGGCTCCTGCGGGCGGAGGCAGACAGCCCAATAAAAACCCCGCAGATGACCCAGAGCGAGTCAGCGAAGCAGCGGATGTCGTTGGAGACAGGCCGGACTCAGAGAAGCCGGTTCAGGTATTAGAAGACTACTACAAGAGCAGAAAACGCCGCAGAAGGTTGGCCCTCCTCAGAGAACAAGGGGGAAACAGGCGGCAGTTTGAGAGATCGCCTATGGGTTGGGGGGGACGACCGGAAGGGTCTATAGGTTTTGGTAGTGGCGGCTCAGGCGGCGGCATAACTACTGGGAGCGGCGGCGG
>Ga0098035_1000611_pt1 | contig 17756 bp, 20 predicted proteins | sample 3_EtaG_FD_75046 | JGI IMG/M metagenome (GOLD analysis project Ga0098035, IMG submission 75046) | Marine viral communities from the Subarctic Pacific Ocean - 3_ETSP_OMZ_AT15126 metaG | ecosystem: Environmental > Aquatic > Marine > Oceanic | place: Pacific Ocean | collected 2015-01-07
CGGCGGCGTCATGACCGATATCGAGGCAATTGCCAAGATTGCCCATGACGCGGGCATCCCGCTCATCGTCGATAACACGCTGGCCACGCCGTATCATTGCCGCCCAATCGAGTGGGGCGCCGACATTGTTGTGCATTCGGCGACGAAATTTCTCTGCGGCCATGGCAACTCCATGGGCGGCATGATCGTCGATTCCGGCACTTTTGACTGGAGCGCGTCCGACAAGTTCCCGACCCTGAGTCAGCCGAACGAGTCCTATCACGGCCTCAAATTCCATGAGACTTTCGGCCAGCTCGGTTTCGGCATCGCCTGCCGCGCCCTGGGCCTGCGCGATCTCGGCCCGGCCCTCTCCCCGTTCAATGCCTTCATGATCCTGACCGGGATCGAGACCCTGCCCCTTCGCATGGAACGGCACAGCGAGAATGCCCTCAAGGTTGCCGAGTATCTGAAGAACCATGACAAGGTCAGCTGGGTTTCCTACGCCGGTCTTAAAGGCGATCCCTATTATGAGCTGGGCCAGAAATACCTGAACGGCGGTGCCGGCGCGGTCCTCACTTTCGGGATCAAGGGCGGCTATGAGGCCGGCGTCAAGGTCGTGGAAACGGTTGAGCTGTTCTCCCATCTCGCCAATATCGGCGATACCCGGAGCCTGATCATCCACCCAAGCTCGACCACTCATCGCCAGCTCAGCGAAGAGCAGCAGGTCGCGGCGGGTGCCGGGCCGGACGTTGTCCGTCTTTCCATCGGGATCGAGAATGTCGAGGACATCATCGCCGATCTGGAACAGGCCATCAGCGCCAGCTGACGCCTATCCGTCGGAAACGGATAGCTCTATCAGGTTGAGATCGGGGTCGCGCACGTAAATTGACGTGATCGGCCCCCTCGCCCCCGTCCGGGCCACCGGCCCCTCGAGAATGGCAATCCCGGCCGCAACAAGCCGGGCCTGCATCTCCGCCAACTCCCCCTCGATGATAAAACAGAGATCCGCGGTGCCGGGTTTCGCCAGATGCGCTTTCGGCTCGAACTCATGACCGGCCAGATGCAGGTTGATTTTCGACTGCCCGAAGATCAGCGCCCGCCGCCCTTCACCAAATTCCTCATAAATCATTCCTAATATTTCACAGTAAAACGCTTTGGTACGTTCAATATCTGTGACAGTAAGAACAAGATGATCCAGATTTTTAATCATTTTTTATTTCTATTTTTAATTAATATTTACATTGAAACGAATTTATTTATTACCAGTTAAGTAAATAATTTATTTATTAAGGAATGGTCATGAAATATTCATTCATTGTTATCTCAATATTATTATTTACTTTACCCATGATCGCCGCTGCCAAGGACGGCACGGTTACTGCCGCGGAAGGCTGGAACAACAGCGCGGGTTTCCAGACATCCTATGACAGGCTGGTGAAATTGACCACCTCCGAAGCGATCGAGCGGCAAAACGGCGGGTTCTACGACCAGTGGCAGCAATATAATTTCTTCATCACCAACAGCTCGATCGACACGCAGACGAACATTACCACGGGCGATGTGGGCGGGTTGAATGTCACCTCCACCCATTGCGGTCATTCAGTCGCGCAGCAGCCCATCAATACAAGTGGGACAAATGATATTTCGGCGGGCGACGTCGCCTGCATCGTGGGGACGAAAAATGCGACCAATCCTTAAAGGCCTGCCCATTGCACTCCTGCTCCTGACGGGTTGCGTCGCGACTAGCCAGGAGAATATCGCGCTGCCCAAGGGGCCGCCGGTGCAGACAGTCAGCACGCCCTATGACCGCCTGATCGCCTGCGTCGCGACCAACGCCAGACTGCATGGCGTCTGGGCGGTCGGTGAGATCGTCGATGCCACCGGCAAGTTCAGCGGCGAGTATGCGGGGACCGGCAAGTATGTGAGCCAGGGCGCCGGCGACATGATGCAGACGACCCTGCTCCGGGCCAGGGCGGAATCCGTCGTCAACCGGCGCGATCCCCGCCCGGTCATAACCGAGATCCAGCTCGGCATCCGCGACGCCAAGCAGTTCCTCTTGATGGATTATTATATCTCGGGCTCGGTCAATACGCTCGACTTCATTCCCGGCGCGTCGGCGGAGCTGACCATCGCCGGGATCGGTCCGCGTTACCGCCAGAACCGCGCCCTTGTCGGGCTTGATCTGCACCTGACCGACGCGCGGACGTCCGAGGTTTTGGCCGCGGTCAATATCTCGAAACAGATTTTCGCCGATGAGGCCGGCTTCGGCATCGGGCGCTTCTTCGGGGATACGCTGGTCGATCTTGATATCAGCGGCCAGAACCGCGAACCGCTCCAGCTCTCGCTCCGCTCCATGCTGCAGTTCGGGCTCTATGAAATGCTCTCCCAGCTCAATCCCGATCTTCGGTCCAATTGCCAGACGATCGTCGATACCATTGAGGGGGTCGAGGACAACGCCCCCTCTCCGTCATAATCAAAACAATCGCATTTATCAGGGATGCGTCATTTCCCAACTTCATTTTCAGCAAAGGAATTTAGGATGAAAAAACTTATTATGGGCACCCTCCTGCTGGCACTTTCCGCCAGCCCCGCCCTCGCTAAATATACCGGCCCGGGTGGACCGGGAGGACCGGGCGCACCGGCAAACGTGACAAACGATGTCAGCGTCGGCATCAGCAAAACCAATGTGACGGTTGGCGACACCACCGGCACCATCACCATTCAGGGCCGCTATGCCTCCAACTTCGGGTCCAACAATATCGGGGCAACGGTGGCACCGCAGACGGTCCTGTTTCCGCATTTTGATGCGCCATACTTCACCGGTTTTCCTGCCGATGCCAAGGGAAGCCTGACCTATACGGGATCCAGCGTCGCCAATACGGCGATCGGCGCCTATACGCAACTTGAGCAGCCAAGGCTCACAATTTCGGAGGATGGCCTGACGGATATCATCCAGTCGCTCATCGATGCGGGCGGACCCGATCTGGATAATGACTACTACCGCGCACCTGTACAGAACCGGGCCTCCGTCGCCGGGGTGATTGTTACCGTCGGCGCGATCCATTCCTCCCCGGACATCTGGGAGAAATAACCCCGCCCGGCGCCTTTAAGCCGTCCCTCTTTGCCGGTCAGCTCACCCGCTGGCCGGTTTTTCTTCCGCTAAACCATAGCTCATGGGTCACATACAGGGCGGCGGCCAGCACCAGCATCCCGCCCGCCTGATGCGCCGCGCCGAGGGCGACCGGCACCACATAGAGCAGCGTCGCGATGCCGAGAAATATCTGCAGGAAGACGAGGCTGACCAGCGCCGAGATCCCAAGACGGAGGCGCGCGGACAATCCCCCGCTCCGGCTCGTCAGGTACAGCCAGATGGCGGCGAGCGCGATGGCGTACCCGACCATGCGATGAACAAACTGTACCGTCCCCGGGTTTTCAAGGAAGTTGTGATAGAGCGGCTGCATATAGAGGAAATCCTCGGGCACAAACCGCCCGCCCATCAACGGCCAGTCCGTATAGACAAAGCCCGCGTTGAGCCCGGCAACGAACCCGCCGATGATAATCTGCAGCGCGATCAGGAACAGCAGGAAATACCCCGTCCGCCGCAGCATCGCGGTCGCCGGCATGGCCCGTCGCAGTGCGGGTCGGGTGAGATCGAAGATTGTCCAGAGCAGCACCGCGAAAATCAGGCTGGCGAGCGCGAGATGCGCGGTCAGGCGGTAATGGCTGACGTCCGGGTGATCAACGAGGCCGCTTTTCACCATGAACCAGCCCATGCCGCCCTGCGCCGCGCCGAGCAGGAACAGCAGCGTGAGCCGGGGCGCCATGCTCCGCGGGAGCTTCCGGAAGATCAGCAACAGGACGAAAGGCACAAAGAACGCGAGGCCGATAATGCGCCCCAGCACCCGATGGGCAAACTCGAACGCGTAAATCCCCTGAAACTCGGAAAGGGTCATGCCGTGATTGATTTTCTGGTATTCGGGGAAGGCCTTGTAGCGCTCAAACTCGGCCATCCAGGCCTCATGGCTCAAGGGGGGCAGCCAGCCCGTCACCGGCTTCCAGTCGGTCATCGACAGACCCGAATTGGTCAGCCGCGTGACCCCGCCCAGCACAATCATCGCAAACACCAGCACCGCCACCAGCGTGAGCCAGGTGATCACCAGTTTGCGGCCTTCGCCTGCGGGCGCGCCTGCGCCGCTCTCAATATCCGTTGTCATGGCCCGCAACATAGCCCAATCGCCCACAAAAGCAATGGGGCGTGAAGGGAGTTGCGGCACTCCGTCGCAGCGCCCGAGAACTAGCTCTCCAGCCCATCGCTCCTCTTCCCGAGTGGGATAATATTTAGATTTTGCAGTGCGGCATTAAAGCTATCTCGGCAGCCAAAAGAAAATGAAAATCACTCTTTGTCTTTATAAAGCGCAGACTTTAAGCCAGTATATCAGCATTATGATGCACTAAATCAACCTGGCCGTCTTTCAGTGCTCTTTAAAGAACTGAAACCAATCCAATCTTCCTTTCTCGTTCCAAGAAAATTCCCCGAGTTCCGCATATTGAAGAGAGGTAACTTTCTCATTTTCAACGGTGCAGGTAACTCGCTCTCCGTCTATCCCTTCGACAAAATAGAGCCGGGATGGTTTTGTTAGATCTGAACGTTTGGGGTCAAATTTTGTCCAGCGCACAGCGCCCTTAAGGACGTAGCGGGACATATCACCCAGATCCCGCGGCTCAACGCCATAATCGAACACAACAAAAAAATCGAACTTTCTTGCACTGTCTTCTTTCGCGTATTTCAGCGCGTTATTGCATAGCGATTTCGCTCGCATATAAGCGCCATAATATATTCCAGCGATAGTTGCCTGACCCCTATCTACGACACAGCGCGCCACTTTGTTTTCTGACTTCTCGCCGCACAGACCGTATACCTCCGCATTCAAAACGGGCGGTTCTGAAACTTGATATTGCAATCCGTTTGAAATAAAACATTTCCTCCCGCTTCCATCCTTCGCAAGAGATAAATCTAGAGCCGCGTTTTTGCACCGTTGTAGAGATTCCCGGCTCGCAAATGCCCAATTATCTAGTTTTTCAGGAGGCACGTTTCCGGTAAGTGTTCCTGTATGCGCGATATTCGACGCGATTTGATCACAGGCCGCGACTCCACCGACAATCATCAGGAATACAACGACAAGCAAGAGTTTATTGCGCAATTTAAACATCAGTGTCCATCACTCCAACGGAAAAACAAAGAAAGCGGACACCACAACCATAGCGGTCTAACGGATTAAATAAAATCACTTTCGCTTCAGCCACAAAAAAGCCCCGAAACCGTTTGGTTTCGAGGCTTTTAATTGGTCGGGCAGGCCGGATTTGAACCGACGACCCCTTCACCCCCAGTGAAGTGCGCTACCAGGCTGCGCTACTGCCCGCCAGGTCCCTGGTGACCGGGCGCATCCGCGCCCAAGGCTGGCGCACTATACTGAGACCGGCGCGCGATGGCAACGCCCGTTATGGCGCAAAACCCACTTTTTTTCCGCCTGCAAATAATCCCTGTCCGCCCACTCAGGCGAGCATCTCTTTCAGCTCTTTCAGGTCGCTCAGGACGCGTCGCAGCTGCGCCTTTGCCTCCCCGGAAAGAGGGTCGCCCCCGCCGTTGCCGCCGTCGCTTTCCGTCGGGGAGAGCGCCGGGTTCCCTTCCGCCCGGGCGGCGGAGACCATGGCGTCGACATTGTCGATGCGGCCGCCCTGCTCCTTCAGGAGTTTCTGCGCGCCGCGAATCGTGAAGCCATGCTTGTAGAGAAGGTCGCGGATGCCGCGGATCAGCTCAACATCGGAAGGGCGGTAGTAGCGCCGCCCGCCGCCGCGCTTCAGGGGCTTGACGACCTTGAACTTCGTCTCCCAGAACCGCAGGACATGCTGCGGCACTTCCAGCTCCGTCGAGACTTCGCTGATGGTGCGGAACGCGTCAGGCGATTTTTGCAGTTTCTGTGCTTCTCTCGCCACCTTATGCGCCACCGTTGCCCTTGTTGATCTTGTCCTTCAGAACATGGGACGCGCGAAAGACGAGAACACGGCGCGGATTGATCGGCACTTCTTCCCCGGTTTTCGGGTTGCGGCCGACACGGCCGGACTTCTGCCGTACCTGAAGACTGCCGAAGGAGGAAATCTTTACTGTCTCGCCGGCCACCAGCCGGTCCGCAATTTCTGACAGAACCGCCTCGACATGATCCGCGGATTCGTTCCGCGACAAGCCGACTTCCTGATAAACAGCTTCTGCCAAATTTGCTCTGGTTAAAGTATTTTTTGTCATGATATCACCCCATTAGACCTTACAGGATTATCAAAGCGACAGGTCTCGTCAATCATAAAGACGCGATTCCCGTCTGTTAGCGCCGTAAAAGTCGGTTTTTAGACAAAAAGACGCGATAACTGATTGAAATTGATCGGGGATTTGACGACGTATAGGCATTATCTCAGAAAAAGAGATTCGCGAAACTACCAGCGAACCAGCGCAGATCCCCAGGTAAAGCCGCCGCCCATGGCCTCCAGCAGCAGCAAATCGCCTCGCTTGACGCGTCCGTCCCGAACCGCCTCATCCAGCGCAAGCGGAACGGATGCAGCGGAAGTATTGCCGTGTTTATCGACGGTTAGAACAACTTTCTCTGGATCGAGTTTAAGTTTTCTTCCCGTGCCGTCGATGATCCGCTTGTTCGCCTGATGCGGCACCAGCCAGTCGATATCGTCGGTGGTCAGGCCCGTCGCGTCGAGCGCCTCATGCACAACGCTGGCGAGGTTATTGACCGCGTGGCGGAAAACCTCCCGCCCCTCCATCCGGAGGTAACCGGTCGTCTGGGTCGAGGACGGGCCGCCGTCGACATAGAGCAGATCATGCTTGTCGCCGTCTGAATGCAGATGGCTGGTGAGAATGCCGCGATCGTCGGAGGTGCCCGCACCGTCCTCCGCCTCAAGGACAATGGCGCCCGCGCCGTCGGCGAAGAGAACGCAGGTCGTCCGGTCCTCCCAGTCGAGAATGCGCGAGAAAGTTTCCGCGCCGATAACCAGCGCGCGGTTCGCCTGGCCGGACTTCACGAAATTATCCGCCGTCGCCAGCGCGTAGAGAAAACCTGTACAGACAGCCTGGATGTCAAAGGCGAAGCCGCCGGTCATGCCGAGATTTTTCTGCACCACTGTCGCGGTCGCGGGAAATGTCTCGTCCGGGGTTGCTGTGGCAAGAACGATCAGGTCGATATCATCGGCTTTCAGCCCCGCCATCTCCAGCGCCGCCTTTGCCGCATGGGTCGCGAGATCAGAGGTCAGCTCGCCGTCCGCCGCGATATGGCGCTGCTTGATGCCGGAACGCGCAACGATCCATTCATCCGTGGTGTCGACCATCTGGGACAGCTCGTCATTCGTCAGAATGCGTTTGGGGAGATAGGATCCGGTGGCGGTAATAACTGAGCGACGCATGTACTTCCTGTTCTATCCGGCATCCTCAACGGTGCTGGAAGCTTTATCTTTAGTCTTGATGGGCCGGGATGTCGAGGCGGCAGCCGGCTGCTTTTCCTCGTCCCCGTTAGGCGTGGCGACATTATTACTCATTTTCGCGGCCATATCAAAGGTCTCGAAATTTGTGCGCATTTTATCGATCATGTCGTCGGACACCATCTGGATGGCAACGCCGATGGCATTTGCAAAGCCCATGGCATCGGTGCCGCCGTGACTTTTCACGCAAAGGCCGTTCAACCCGAGGAGAACGCCGCCGTTATAGACCCGCGGGTCCAGCCGCTCTTTCAGGATATTCAGGCCGCCACGGGAGAAGACATACCCAATTCGGGCAATCAGCGAACTTTTATAACCGGCACGCAGGAAGTCGGTAAAGAGCCGCACCACCCCTTCGGCGGTTTTCAGCGCCACATTGCCGGTAAAGCCATCGGTAACAATCACATCAACAACGCCGCGGGTAATATCATCGCCCTCAACAAAGCCCTGGTACTCGAACGGCGCATTCTCGATCGAGCGGAGGCGATCCCCGGCCTCCTTGATGGTATCGTGGCCCTTGAGTTCCTCGCTCCCGACATTCAACAGTGCGACGCGCGGCGGCACCCGCCCCAGCACGGCGCGGGCGAATTCAGCCCCCATAAAGGCGAATTGCACCAGGTTATCGGCGTCGCATTCGACATTGGCACCGAGATCAAGCATCACCGTCTCCCCTCGCGGAGAAGGCAGAACGGAGGCAATGGCCGGGCGGTCGATGCCAGTCATCATTCGCAGCGAGAATTTCGCCATCGCCATCAGCGCGCCGGTATTGCCCGCCGAGACAATTGCCCCGGCATCGCCATCGCGCACGGAATCGATCGCAAGACGCATACTGCTCTTGCGGCCCTTGCGGAGCGCGTGGCTCGGCTTGTCTTCGGATTTGACGGCCTCATCCGTGTGACGCAACTCGCACACGGCGCGTACACCGGGATGTGCTTTTAACAGCGGTTCCAGCCGTGCCTCGTTCCCGAACAGGAGGAAACGGGCCTCGGGGAACTGTATGCGGATAATGTCGATGCCCTTAATGACGATGTCAGGAGCATCATCTCCCCCCATCGCATCAAGAGCAATGACAATATTCTCAGGCATACTTTTGTCCGGTTCCGGCCATCCTAATCAGCAGTATGCCGATTAGAGGATGTCACCCGTTTCCAGGATTTCACGATCGCCGTAATGACCGCATGCACCACAAATATGATGAGACCGCTTCATCTCACCGCAATTCGGGCATTCCTGCGCCTGCGTGCCGACAAGCGCGTCATGGGCCCGGCGCATGTTGCGCTTGGATTTGGTGGTTTTTCTCTTTGGTACTGCCATTTTTCCAGTCTCTCACTTCAGATGCCCTTGAGCCAGGGCGACAATATAAATAAATCGATATGAGATAGCGTTATGCCTTCATATCACTTCTTACTCATCAAGTCCCTCAAATTTGCAAAGGGCTGATGTGTCCCCTGCTCCTTCTTCACCTGATCAAGGTCCAACTCTTCTTCCATCTCCGCCTCCGGCAGGTCGTCCCGCCGCGGATACGGATCCAGCGCCAACGCGATCTGCTCGGATATCATGGACAACAGGTCAATCCTGCCCCCAACAATCAACTCCGGGGGATCCGGCTCATCCAGCCCCACAACCTTCTCCAGATCCTCAACCTTGAGGTCTTCCGGATCAAAGGTGTAGAACACCGTAAATTCTTCGTCAATCGCCTGCGCCACCGGTTGCAGCGAGACGACACAAGCCTGCACCGCTTCCGCACGCACCCGCCCTGACGCCGCGATCTGGCCGTTTGAACTGCGACGGACCAGCGATCCTTTCGCCTCCACGTCGGACAGACCGAGTATATCCAGCGACTTCGCCAGCGCCTCGCATTCTTCCGCGGTCGCCTTTATATCGAAATTCATGGGCTCCCGCCCGAGACGCTCGACATTGATCAACCGAGCGATTCCACCCCCGGCATCTTTCATGGCGATCTTTCCTTCTAAAACCAGCTCAAGCACAACCGACCGGCGTCATTCTGCCGGGCACGCGATTCGAAGGCGCGAAAATACTGGTTTCGATGCGTGCGGTCAACGGATTTTGTCATTTCCCGAAAATGGCGATTTTCTGCCCGCCTTACAAGGAAAAACTTTACCCGGACTCAACTCGCTCAGTCGGCCTGAAAGGGCCCGAAATCCGCGCTTCCCTTCATCAGCGCCTCGAGATCCTGCCCCGAAAGATGCTGATCCGCCGCCCGCACATAGCGGGCCAGTTTCGCCACAGCCTCCGCCGGCACCTCATCAACCGTGCCGTAATGATTGCGTCGCAGGGATTCTTCCAGCGTTTCCTCCCCCTCGCCATCGAGGGCCGAGTCATACGCGGCAACGCGGCCGTAAAAGGCCTTGGCCATCTTCTTGATATGCTTGCCAATGCTGAGGTCCCCGATGCCGATTTCGCGCAAACTCTGGTCCATATCCGCGAACATTTCATCAAACAGCGTCTGCGACAGCTTCTGCGCGCGCTTGCCCTTCCCCCGGAGTTGACGCATGATCAGGAACGCATGAAGGGAAATCATCTCGAACCGGCCATCGACGGTATCAGGGACCGCCGCGGCCGTATAGAAGGCAGGATTGCGCGACTGGCGCACGATTTCTGCATAGAGATCCGCCGCCGGACGTTCCATCGGATTACGGCGAAAGAAATTTGCTAGGCCCACGCGGTTCCTCCCGCTGATCCGGCGCATATTCGATTTTTCAGCATCATCGGCGTCGCGCCCTTAAGAAAATTTGACATTTGCCGAGCGGCAAGCCATTTATTATCCCTGAGTTACGCATTTCACGGCGTTTAGTCAACTGAAAGACGCGCCGGAGCAAGGAACCATGAAACTACTGAAGACTGGGCTTTCCATCGCCGTTCTCGGCCTCGCGCTCACCGCCTGTGAGCCGATCAAGACGAACCAGGGCTATCGCCTGGATCCGGAACAGCTCGCCCAGATCGAAGCGGGCGTCACCAACAAGGATACGGTGCAAGCAATCATGGGCTCCCCTTCCAGCATTGCGACCTTCCAGACCGAGGGTGATGCCTGGTACTATATCAGCAGCAAGACGGAACATCTGGCCTTCCTGGCGAAGGAGGTCACCGAGCGCGATGTCGTGATCGTCAAGTTCGATATCAATGACGTGGTGGCCGAGGTGAAAGATCTCAGTAAGGAAGACGGTCGGGAAATCGAGATTGTCGAGCGGGAAACCCCGACCGGCGGTCGCAAGCTTGGCCTGCTGGAGCAGCTTTTCGGCAACCTTGGCCGATTCAACAGCGCGGCCCAGGACAACTAGTATTTTTTCAGCCTAAGTTTGATGCCGGGTAAATCCGCCTATTCCATTGGGCGGTTGCCCTGCCCACGATAATCGAAGGCCTGCAGAAGCTGAAGGCCCATGATACCCCAGAAGGCACCGCTTATCAGGCCCGACGTGGTGCCATATACAAGGGCGAATCCGATCGTCCCACTCAGGACCGGATTAATGGCCATCACAACCGACAGCACATATTTCGCGACGAACCCGATCATGATGAAAATCAGGGTCAACGGTGTCCCCGGACGCATCACCCGCCTGGCCTCTCGATCATAGGTTGACGCCGGATACCGACTCGCCAGCAGCCAGCCTATCCTGAACCCGATCGCTATCATCACCGCAAAGACCCCGAGCGCAATCGTCCAGCGGGGCAATTCCATGAACACAGAATAAAGACCCCAGACGAAGAAGAATACGGGAAGCAACAACATGGTCACCGGCCGCGATTTGCGCGGACGAAGCGCGGAGAGTCCGCTGAGGACAAGAAAGGCGAAGAGCGCCCAGACCCAGACTGGTGTGTGAGAAAGGATGGATGAAATAGATACCATTCTTATGCTCCTGAATCGGTGACAATTCTGAGTATGGTATTGCTCTCTTGGACAGGTGCCTTATTCCAGTGTTGGCAGGCACCCCGGTCTAACCCGGACAAAATATATAGCTTAAACTATAGGGTTAATTGAGGCGCGGAACAGCGGTTTTCAGAACTTCCGCCCTGATTGTGACCCTCGTCACCAGATCAGGCCGATCCCGACCGGTCACGAAAAAACCCCCGGCCGAAACCGGGGGTTTTCTGTTGGATCTGCCGTCGTGGCCTAGTGCGCCAAAACAGCCAGCAGGAGTAGCGCGATGATATTGGTGATCTTGATCATCGGGTTGACCGCCGGGCCCGCCGTATCCTTGTAGGGATCGCCAACCGTATCGCCGGTCACCGCCGCCGCATGGGCATCGGTGCCCTTGCCGCCGTGATGGCCATCCTCGATATATTTCTTGGCGTTATCCCAAGCACCCCCGCCCGCCGTCATGGAGACTGCGACGAAGAGGCCGGTGACAATTACGCCGAGCAGCATCGCACCGACGGTTGCAAAGGCCGCCGACTTGTCGGCAATCCCCATTATCACGAAATAGACGACAATCGGCGCAAGCAGCGGCAACAGGGAGGGAATGATCATTTCCTTGATCGCCGCCTTGGTCAGCATATCCACCGCACGCCCGTAATCGGGCTTGCCCGTGCCTTCCATGATGCCGGGAATCTCCTTGAACTGGCGACGCACCTCACGAACAACCGAGCTTGCCGCCCGGCCCACAGCCATCATGCCCATGGCGCCGAACAAATACGGCAGCAGGCCACCGAGAATCAGGCCCACGACAATGTACGGATTTTTCAGGCTGAAATCGAGGGTGACGCCCTGGAAGTAGCTGAACTGTTCCGCCGTTGCATTGGTGATGAAATACTGTAGATCCTCCGTATAGGCGGCGAACAGAACCAGCGCCCCGAGACCGGCGGAGCCGATGGCGTAGCCCTTGGTCACGGCTTTCGTCGTGTTGCCCACGGCGTCCAGCGCGTCGGTGGTCTTGCGCACATCCTCATCCATATCCGCCATTTCCGCGATACCGCCAGCGTTATCCGTTACCGGACCGTAGGCATCAAGTGCGACGATCATCCCGGCGAGCGCCAGCATGGTGGTCACTGCAATGGCAATGCCGAACAGCGCCGCAAGGTTATAGGAGACGATAATACCGGCCACGATAATGATCGCCGGGATCGCCGTTGCCTCCATCGAGACGGCCAGTCCCTGGATCACATTCGTGCCATGACCGGTTTCCGAGGCGGCCGCAATGCTGCGCACCGGGCGGTATTCAGTCGAGGTGTAATACTCCGTAATCCAGATCAGCAAGCCGGTCACAACCAGGCCCACCAGACCGCAGAAGAACAGGTGCATGCCCGTGAATTCCTTGGCGCCGATGGTGTAAACTGTATCAATACCGACGGTGAACTGAGTAATCGGCCAGAGCGCTAAGGCGGACAGGATCGTGGTCACGATAAAGCCCTTGTAGAGCGCCCCCATGATGTTGTTATTCGCACCGAGCTTGACGAAGAAGGTGCCGATGATGGAGGTGATGATGCAGACGCCACCGATCATCAGCGGATAAGTCATCATGACCGCATCGCCTGAGAAGTAAATCGACGCGAGAACCATGGTCGCAACCACGGTAACCGCGTAAGTCTCGAACAGATCCGCAGCCATACCAGCGCAGTCACCGACATTGTCGCCCACGTTATCGGCGATCACGGCGGGGTTGCGGGGGTCATCCTCCGGGATACCGGCCTCGACCTTGCCAACCAGGTCCGCGCCCACGTCGGCGCCCTTGGTGAAGATACCACCGCCAAGACGGGCAAAGATGGAAATCAGCGAAGCACCGAGGCTCAGCGCGACGAGGCTGTCGACAATGCCGCGACCCTCAACGCCGGCGCTAACCAGATAGGCGTAGTAGCCGGCCACGGCCAGCAACGCCAGGCCAACAACAAGAAGGCCGGTAATCGCACCGGCCGTAAAGGAAACATCCAAGCCCTCTTTCAGGCTTCTCGCGGCGGCGGCCGCGGTCCTTACATTGGCCCGGACAGACACGTTCATACCGATAAAACCGGCTGCGCCCGAAAGAATGGCGCCAATCGCGAACCCAATCGCAACCTTAATATCCATCAGAAAAAACAGAATGACAAAAATGACAATCCCGACCAGCCCGATCGTCAAATACTGCCGGTTCAGATAAGCGGACGCGCCCTCCTGAATGGCGGCTGCGATCTGTTGCATCTTTTCCGTACCGGCATCATGCGCCAACACCGATCGTGAAGCGTAAGCGCCGTAGCACAAGGCCAACAGCCCGCAGATTATCGGTATCCATAATTCTACTGACATTCTTTCATCCCCATTAATGTTACAAGTTGGCCGTTAGCGGGCCATACGTTTTTTGTTAATTATCGTGCGAAGTTTTCCCCCTTAACTGTGGAACCGAACTCTCTCAAGCACCGGTCGAACAGTAGAATGCCAGATTACCCTATATTGCGCAAGGATTGGAAATGCCTAATTTAGCACTGCCTTTCCAAGCGTTTTATCATATGAATTTAGAAGGATTTTTTTTGAATAGCCGGTGGCAAAATCTTCTGGAACATGCTATCGCAGCGCCAGTATTTTCCTGGAGACAATGAGTCATGGATCTTTCAAAAATTCCTGCGGGCAAGGATGTGCCGTGGGACGTCAATGTCGTGATTGAAATTCCCCTTGGCGGCGTCCCCGTCAAATATGAGGTGGAAAAGGAAAGCGGTGCGATGTTTGTCGACCGGTTCCTGCACACGGCAATGTTCTATCCCTGCAACTACGGTTTCATTCCGCAGACCCTCGCCGACGATGGCGATCCGGTGGATGTTCTGGTTGCCGGCCCCATTCCGGTTATTCCCGGGGCCGTGATCCGTGCCCGCCCTGTTGGCGTGCTGATCATGGAGGACGAGGCCGGCCAGGACGAGAAAATCCTGAGCGTGCCGGTGGACGACCTGCACCCCTATTATTCGAATATCAGCAACTATACCGATCTGCGCGGCATCCTGCTCGACCAGATCTCCCACTTCTTTGAGCATTACAAGGATCTGGAAGAAGACAAATGGGTCCGTATCGTCCGCTGGGGCGATGCCGAGGAAGCCGCGGAAATGATCCGCAAATCCCTGGTCTGACGGAATAGCTGCGGTTGAGGCGGGTTCCGGCCCGCCTACCGCTCCTGCCGCCGGTTACCCCGTTGCAAGTCGACGACGGTTGGCGCGCATGCTCCAGAGCGAGAGCAGGATCACGAATGCCAGTAACGGCAGCGCACCGAAATTAACAACATCCCAGCCGAACCGTTCCTGCAGCTGACCGCTCATCAATGACGCGGTCGCCACCGTACCAAACACCAGAAAATCATTCAGGCCCTGCACCTTGGCAGTCTCGGACGGCCGGTAGGTCGTCGAGACGAGCGTCGTTCCGCCGATGAACATGAAGTTCCAAGACAGGCCGAGCAGCACCAGCGCGATATAGAAGTTCGCAAGCTCCAGCCCCATCAGGGAGACCGTCACGCTCGCAAGCCCCAGCAGGGCGCCGAGGATAATGATCTTGTATTCCCCGTAACGCGAAATCAGCGAGCCGGTAAAAAAGCTCGGGGCGAACATCGCGACCACATGCCAGCTGATGACGTTGAAGGAATCGCTCGGCTGATGGCCGCAGCCGACCATGGCAAGCGGGGTTGCCGTCATCACAAGGCTCATCACGCCATAGCCGATCATGGCACTCAATACGGCGACAATGAAGGTTGGCTGCCTGATAATCTCGGATAAGGGGCGTTGACCCGATTCATGCTCCGGGATGACCATCCGCGGGATCCTGACGAAGCTCAGGAAAACGAGCGCGAGGAGACCCAGGATGATGATCGAGAGATAAGACCCGAGATACATGAAGGGCGCGAAGAGGTCCTTGCTATGGCTGGCGATCTGGGGGCCCAGAAAGCCGGCGATCACGCCACCTGCCAGAACATAAGAGACAGCCTTGCTTCGGTTCTTGTTGCCCGCGATATCGATGGCGGCGAAACGGTAATAGTTCCCGAAGGCCGTGGACATGCCGACAAAGATCGCACCGAAGGCGAATAGCCAGAAACTGCTGATCCAGATGCCGTAGCTACAGATAGCCGCGCCGGTTATGCCGATCAGCACCCCGAAAAGAAAACCCAGCTTCCGGCCGACCTGCCGCATGAAGAAGGACGCGGGAATAGTGGCAATCGCGGTTCCCGTCACAACGGCCGTCACCGGCACGGTTGCCAGCGACTTGTCCTCCCCCAGCAGGACCAGGCTGGCCAGCGCCGCCGAGGAAATCATGATGGACGTCGTGCTGTTCATCAGCGCCTGACAACCGGACATCAATAAAATGCTTAGCTTGGTCCGGCGGTCCATTTTGCCCCGTCCTTCTTCTTGTTGTTACATGAGGTGACAGGCGTTGACTACGCCGCGCCCTGCATTTGTTGATAGCTTTCCAGGACCTTATAGTCGCTGACGCAATCGGCCTTGACCGGCGCCGCCTGCTCCCGTGTTTGCCAAAGACTGTACAGGCCCGTTTCCCAGCGGTCCGGATCAAGCAGAACCATATGCGCATAAAGTCCCGGTGTCTTCAAAAGAGCTTCATGGCGCTCTTTTTCCTCCTGCATCAGGTCGCCAACCGGACGGCCGACAGGCACCTTGTCCACAGCGCTGCACATATAGGTCGGGTTTTCCTTGGCCGGGCCATAATCAAACGCAATGATCTGCCAGCTGCGCACGCGCGGACGGCCGAAGTTCTCGGTCACGCCATTGAACAGGTTATTGAGAAGAAATTCCTGGGCGAACTGCGCGTTCTCCCAAATATAAAAAGGAGCATAGATATGCTCTTCGGAGTCATACAGATAGAACTTGTGGCGCAAACCCGGACAACCGACAAATAATCGGCTTCTGGCTGCCACATGCTTATGTATTTGCTTATCGTCGAAATCTTGTGGCAAGCGCACCGAATATTGCATCGCCAGCATACATCTCTCCCAGAAGTACATAAAAATCGCGTGGAATATGTCAAGAATATGACGAAAACACAACCCACACAAATGCATAGCTAATATGCATAATCGCAAAACAGTTCAAAAATGCTGCCATCCGCGGACAGACAGCGGCATGTCATTGCCGTCCGCCTGACGCACCCGAACGCCCTCGCCCGCGATCATCTCCCCGATGATGGTGAGCGGGACGCCACCTTCCTTCGCCAGCTTCACGAGATCGTCCCGTCGCTCGGCTGGCAGGGTGAAGGCAAGCTCGTAGTCGTCACCGCCGGTCAGCACTGTCGCGATCAGGTCCGGTTCCGATTGCACGGCTGCCTGCGCCGCCTCCGAGAGCGGCACTTTCTCCCACTCGATCACCGCGCCGAGACCGGATTCCTCCGTGATATGGCCGATATCGGCGATCAGTCCGTCCGAAATATCGATGCAGCTCGTCGCCTTGCCGACAAGTGCGCGGCCAAGGGCCATCCTCGGCTCCGGCAACTGGTAGCGGTCCTCGAGATATTCTTCAGAGGTCGGGTCGAGGTCCGGCAGTTGTCCGTTGAGGGCCCGGAGACCCAGTGCTCCGTCGCCGATTGTACCGGACACCACAATCAGGTCGCCGTCGCCTGCCCCATTCCGCCGGAGCGCCTTGCCTTCCGCAACGCTCCCGATTGCGGTAAGCGATAATGACAGCGGACCGCACGTGCGCACCGTATCCCCGCCCAGAAGGCCGACGCCGAATTCTTCCTGATCCTCTGCAAGCCCTTCGGCAAACTCCGTTATCCAGGCATGCGGGAGATCTTCCGGCCAGAACGTCGCAAGGAGATAGCCGACAGGCGTCGCACCCATCGCCGCAAGGTCGGAGAGATTGACCCGCAGCAGCTTGCGCGCAATATCGCCGGGCAGGTCCGCCTCACGGAAATGCACACCCGCCACCATGGCGTCCTTGGTCAGGACGAGATCTTTTCCCTTGGCCGGTGTGAGGACCGCCGCATCGTCGGTGAGGCCAAGCGCGGCAGGCGTATCCGCCGCGAGCGGCTTCAGGACCCTGTCGATCAGCGCGAATTCACCTTCGTTGGTATTTCGCCCGGTCCCGGCCATGTCAGTCAAATTCACCTGTGCGTAGCTCTTTCGCGATCTTGTCCAGCACCCCGTTGACCAACGCCGGTTCCTTGCCGGTGAAGAAGGTCCGGGCGAGGCCGATATACTCTTTGATCAGCACTTTCGCCGGCATATCCACGCGGGCGAGGAATTCATATGTCGCGGCCCGCAACAGACAGAGCAAAACCACTTCCAGCCGTTCTGTCGTCCGGTCCTTTTCAAGGCGGTCGCCGATCAGCTTGTCGA
>Ga0098035_1000615_pt1 | contig 17719 bp, 15 predicted proteins | sample 3_EtaG_FD_75046 | JGI IMG/M metagenome (GOLD analysis project Ga0098035, IMG submission 75046) | Marine viral communities from the Subarctic Pacific Ocean - 3_ETSP_OMZ_AT15126 metaG | ecosystem: Environmental > Aquatic > Marine > Oceanic | place: Pacific Ocean | collected 2015-01-07
GCCAACCCGTACATTGATTGGATGGATCTCGCGCCCACCGAGAAGCGTGATGATCTCGTTGCCAGCCTTCTTGAGGGAAAGCCCGCGGCGCACGACGTCACCGTGATCGCGCGCCATGTCGATGGCGCCCTCGTACCCAAGGAAGTCGGGGGCGTGCAACATGTAGATGTGAAGAGTGTGGCTCTCGATCCACTCGCCACAGTAGATGAGGCGCCGCAGATCGCGTAAGGGTCCGGTCACCGTGACGCCGAGCGCATTCTCCATCGCATGTACCGCGCTCATCTGGTAGGCCACCGGGCAGATGCCGCAGATGCGCGCAGTAATATCGGGCGCCTCGTTGAAAGCACGGCCGCGCAGGAAAGCCTCGAAGAAACGGGGCGGCTCGAAGATGCTGAGTTCGGCGCTCGCAACCTGTCCGTCGCGCACCACCACCTTGAACCCGCCTTCACCTTCGACCCGGGCGAGATAGTCGACCTTGATGGTCTTACGGGCCATGACGCTCGCTCTCCTTGCGGAACGGCTCTGCGTTGGCGTTAAAGGTGCGATAGACGCGCTGCAGAGTGCGTTCGTCCATGCCAAGCCCGGCGAGCCACCGGCTCAAGGGCGGCGCGTTAGGTGTCTCCTTCGGCCCGTAGCAGCCGTAGCAGCCGCGGTCGTAGGAGGGGCACAGCGCGCCGCAACCGGCGTGAGTGACCGGCCCGAGGCACGGGGTGCCGTGCGCGACCATCACGCAGACATTGCCCTTGAGCTTGCACTCGATGCAGACGCTGTGCGGTGGGGTCACCGGCCGACGCCTGGCGAGGAAAGCCGAAATCACCTCGAGAGCCTGACGCTTGTTGATCGGGCAGCCGCGAAGCTCGAAATCCACCGGCACGTGATCGGCGATCGGCGTCGAGCTGGCGAGCGTCTCGATGTACTCGGGATGGGCGTAGACGACCGAAGCGTATTCCTGCACGTCGGCGAAGTTGCGCAGCGCCTGGATGCCGCCCGCGGTCGCGCAGGCGCCGATCGTCACCAGCACGCGCGAGCGCCGGCGGACGTCTCGGATGCGCTCAGCGTCATGGGGCGTGGTGATCGAACCCTCAACCAGTGAGACGTCGTAGCGGCCTTTGATCGTTCCACGGGTCGCTTCGGGAAAGTAGGCGACCTCCACCGCGCCTGCCACGGCGAGCAGCTCGTCCTCGCAGTCGAGCAGGCTGAGCTGGCAGCCATCGCAGGAGGCGAACTTCCAGACCGCGAGCCGTGGCTTATGTTTAGCGGCGGCCATCGCGCTAAGCTTTGATGATGTTGCTCAGAAGGCCCGCAAGCGCAACGCCTGCGGCGACGACGACATTCCAGACAATGAGACCGACGATGAAATTGCCGATCGTAAATATATTTTCCATGGGCACGTTCATATGGAGGACGTAAGGCATCGCCATTGGGCCAAGTCCTGGGATGAGTCCGAAGGCGAGGTAGCAGGCTGTCCAGGCGATACTGATCCAGGCCAGCGAGATTTTTACGGCGCGTATTGTATTCATGATGGTTGACCTCGTTCAGCTGTTTGTGTTTCGCACCCTCGACAATTGTATCAACACGCCGTCGCATCACCTTTGCAAAACCGGGGAAGCTCTAGATTTCCTTCAGCGCCAGGAGTTGCCTCACTCGGTCGTAACGGAAGACGGGTCCGTCCCGGCAGACAAAGACGGTCCCGAACTGGCAGTGGCCACAGAAGCCGACGGCGCACTTCATATTGCGCTCCATCGAGAGATAGATGGTGTCGTCAGCAACTCCGGCGTCGCGCAATGCGGTGATGACGAAGCGCATCATCACCTCGGGCCCGCAAACCAGTGCGATTGCGTGTTGCGGATCAAACGCGGCACGCGGGATCAGTGTCGTGACGACGCCGACATGGCCGTGCCAGTTACTGATCGCATGATCGACCGTCACCTCGATGTCGATCTCGCGCCGACGGCGCCACATTTCGAGCTCGCGCCGGAACAGGATATCATCGGGACTGCGTGCACCATAGAGGAGCACGATCTGACCGTAGCGGTCGCGTTCGGCAAGGAGGCGGTAGAGTGCGGGGCGCAGGGGTGCGAGACCGAGCCCGCCGGTCACGATCACGACATCCCGCCCGGCCGCCTCGGCCATCGGCCAGCCCGCGCCGAACGGCCCGCGCAATCCAACTGGCTCGCCAGGACCAAGCCGCGCAAGCGCGGCCGAGACGGGTCCCACGGCGCGGATCGTGTGGACGAGACGACCAGGCTCGGCGGGATCGCCGGAGAAGCTGATCGGCACCTCGCCGACCCCAAAGGCAGTGAGCATGTTGAACTGGCCGGGCGCAAAGAGGAGGCCATCCGCTTCTTTCACTTCGATATCGAGTGTCCAGACGTCCGGACCGTCGCGTCGGCGGCGGCGCACGCGCGCGATCCGCGGCACCATCGGGTCGGCGGTCGCCGTCGCTACGCGCACGGTTTCAAGGGCCGGGCGCTGTAGACATCGAGGGCCTGCAACCGTGCGGCCTGCAAGCGCTGCACCAGCACCGGCATAAAGCGCTTCATCATGTCGTAGCCAAGATCGTGGTCCGCCTCGCATTTCTGGCGCAGGCAGGCGGCGTCCATGGCGATCGCGCGGGTGAGTTCCAGCGCCTTCGCGTCATAGCTCCAGCGATAGGGCGGGATCAGCCAGGAGACGCCGACGACCTCGCCGGGCCCGAGCGTCTGGAAGGTCACGGCGCCACGCTCCGGCGCATGCAGCTCAAGGGAAACCCGCCCGTGCCGAATCAGGTAGAACTCGTTGGCCGGATCACCCTCGTGGAACAGATACCGGCCTGCCTCGTAGCGCACGTTTTTCGCGCAGCCGCAGACCAGCACACAGAACCCTTCGTCGAGTCCCGCGAAAAAGGGGTGCTCCCTGATGACGCGTTCGAGCCCTTCCATGGCTTCGCTCCTCACTGCGGCTCGCTCTCGCGGATCGCACGCACCTCTTCGGTGATATCGATCCCCACCGGGCACCAGGTAATGCAGCGCCCACAGCCGACGCAGCCCGACGTGCCGAACTGGTCGAACCACGTCGCGAGTTTATGGGTCATCCACTGACGGTAACGCGAGCGTGTGCTCGACCGCACGCTGCCGCCATGGATATACGAGAAATCCATGGTGAAGCAGGAATCCCAGCGCCGCGAGCGCGATGCCTCTGCTCCGGCCAAGTCGCTCGACTCCTCGACCGAGGTGCAGAAACAGGTGGGGCATACCATGGTGCAGTTGCCGCAGGTGAGGCATCGCTCGGCCACCTCGTCCCAACGGGAATGGTTGAGATTCCGCAGGAGAAGCTCATGTACGTCGTCCGAGCGCATCTCCCGTCCCATCGCGCCGGCAGTCCGTGCGATTACAGCCGCCGCCGCGGCCAAGTCTTCCATCGTGGCCAGACGGTGGGGCAACTCGGCAAGGATCGCATTTCCAGCGTCCGTGCCGGCGTCGACCAGAAAGCGATGTTCTCCCTCGTGAATCATCTCCGTGAGCGCGAGATCGAAGCCGGCCTCGGCTTTGGGGCCGGTGTTCATCGAGACACAGAAGCAGGTTCCGCCGGCCACCGCGCAGTTCACCGCGACGATGAATGCACTCTCGCGCCGTGCGCGGTAATGCGGATCGATCTGCCCACTCTCCAGAAAGACCTTATCCTGTATGGCGATCGCATGGAGCTCGCAGGCGCGGACTCCAATGAAGGCGAAACGCTCGTCAGGATCCGGTTCCGGCACAACACACACCCTGTCCGCATCGCGTTCGGCGCGCCACAGGCGCAGCACCGGCGGGTGCAAGAACTTCTTCCACGAATGCGGTCCAACGGCGTAGCCGAACAGGGCGTCATCCTCGCGGCGCGCAAGCCGGTAGCGCCCACCTTCCTGTGCGTCCGTCCAGCCGCGCGGAAGGTCGGCGATCGATGCAATATCGTCGTAGATGATTGCTTGGTCGCGGACGGTCGGGCCAACCACGCGGTAGCCGCGGCGCCGCAGCGTGTCGAGCAGCGCCTCTAGACCTTCTGTCGATACCACGGTTGGTTGGGCGGTTTCCATCGGCTTCGTCGGATCCGGCGCCCTTGAGCGCTATTCCAGGGGTTTAACTGCCGACCCGGCTGGATCTTGAATATCCGGCCGATCGACCCGCAATTTGTTTATGCATAATTTCAATATCAGTGGCATCTCGGAGCGACTTTAACCTCCATCAAAGAATCACAGTCTCATCGAGGCGATCCTTTCGGTCCCGGAGTCCTGCCAACGAGAAGAGGAGATCGGAAATGCCGGAGACCAGCGTGTCGTGCAACGCGGAAGCACTGCGCAAGCAGGTCGAGGAGCGGGCATATGCCCTGTGGGAAAGCGAAGGTGGACCACATGGCCGCGACTTCGATCATTGGTGCCAGGCTGAGGCCGAGGTCATGGCTGCCAGCGATGCTGGAGCTGGCTCAGACCGGCCGAAACCGGCGGCGGCACAGACCAGGAGCAAAAACAAGAAGAAGGCCGCGGATATCGCTGGGGCTACCTCCCGCGACGCGCCAGTCACCTGAACCTGAAGTTCACCGCATCGCCGGTATCGAGATAGCAGTGACCACGAACACTGTGGTCTAGCCGGTGACGGAGGACGTTGTCGGTTTGACCAAACTCGGCCTTATCAGCGGAGGTGCACGCTCGGTTGGTTCGGGGACGAAGTGCTGAGCGCACGGTGGAGTGATCGTTGACCGTCAGTTACGATTGCGCCGACCAAAGCGACACATGAGTGGTCTTCCGATGTCATCCTCCCTCGATGCCTTCATCACCAGAAAGCACATCGCCTATTTCTCGATGGAGTTGGCGGTCCGGTCGGAAATGCACACCTATGCGGGCGGGCTAGGCATCCTTGCCGGCGACACCGCACGCTCTTGCGCCGATCTGGGGCTCCCGGTCGTCTTCGTGACGTTGCTGAGCCGAGCAGGCTATTTCCGACAGGTTATCGATGCCGATGGGCGGCAGACGGAGCAGCCGGATTGGTGGGAGCCGGAGCGCTGGTGCACGCCGCTCGGCGCCATGGTGGCCGTCGACATCGAGAAGAAGCCGGTCTGGATCCGGCCCTGGCTCTATGTCCATACATGCCCGCATGGTAACCAGATCCCGATCCTGCTTCTCGATACCGACCTCGATCAGAACGGGGCGGACGATCGCACGCTGACGCATAACCTCTATGGCGGGGACGAGGCCTACCGGCTCAGGCAGGAGATCATCCTTGGGATCGGCGGCATCCGGATCTTGCGGGCCCTCGGCTTCGATCTCCACACCTACCACCTCAACGAAGGTCACGCGGCGCTTTTGACCCTCGAGCTGCTCAACCGCTCGCGGGTAGCGCCCGAGGAGTTGATCGCCGAAGAACCACCATACGATATCGCGGAGGTCCGCGCCCGCTGCGTGTTCACGACGCACACGCCCGTGGAGGCGGGCCATGACCGCTACTCCTATGAGCTGTTCGAGCGGCTGCTGCCCGGTTTCATCGACCTCGACGCGTTGAAGCGCCTCGCAGGAGATGACCGGCTCAACATGACGCGCCTGGCTCTGAATCTTGCCGGCTATGTCAATGGCGTAGCCCGCCGCCATGCCGAAACGACCGAACATATGTTTCCGGGATATCGGATCCATGCGGTCACCAATGGCATCCATCCCGGTACCTGGACGCATCCGGCCTTCGCGCAGCTCTACAACGCGCACCTCCCGCATTGGCAGCACGAGCCCGAAATGCTCGTTCGTGCCCTCCATCTTCCAGAGGACGAAATCTGGCGTTGCCATGAATCCGCCAAAGGCGATCTCGTCCGGCAGGTGAAGGAAGGCACTGGCGTCGCGCTTGATCCCGACATCCCGATACTCGGGTTCGCGCGCCGGATGACGGGATATAAGCGCCCGTTGCTCCTCTTCGAGGACCTCGACCGTCTCGTGGATCTCGCGTCGCGGCGCCCGTTTCAGGTGGTGCTGGCGGGCAAGGCCCATCCGCGGGATGCCGACGGCAAGGAAGCGATCCGGCAGGTTCATGCGCTTGCCCGGCGGCTTCGCGGCAAGGTGACCTGCGTGTTCCTGCCGGATTACGACATGCGGGTCGCGGTGACGCTGGTCGCCGGCGCCGACATCTGGCTGAATACGCCTTTACCACCTCTGGAGGCCTCTGGCACGAGCGGCATGAAGGCGGCGCTTAACGGGGTGCTGAACTTGAGCGTCCTCGATGGTTGGTGGATCGAGGCCTGCATCGAGGGCGTGACCGGCTGGTCGATTGGCCAAGACGGCGATGGCGCAGAGCGCCATGCCGCCGCGCTTTATGATCAGCTCGACCACACCGTCCTGCCGCTCTACGCCGCCGACCCGGCAAGGTGGCGCTGGATGATGAAGCAGGCGATCGGCAACATCGCCTATTATTTCAACAGTCAGCGCATGATGCGCCGCTACGCGACCGAGGCCTATCTTCGATAATTGCGGGCTTCCGGGACGCCGAACAATCGCGTTCCGGCCCTCTCACTGCCTTGGGGCACGAGATCCCGGCCGCAATTCATGCAAAACCGCTTTGTCGCACCCGGCCCACATTCATCGCAGGCCATGATGACCGCCGACGATTTTTTGATCATACGCGGCCGGGCCGTGGCACGCCGTTGGGTTCGTCTCGCTTGGTTCCTCTGACTTCTGGCTCGATCGCGGAAGCCATGCGAGGATCGCCGCGCGAAGCGCCGTTACAAGGTCATCACCATCCGGCCATCGACTTTCCCCGCCTTGAGCTCGCTGAACACGTGATTGATGTCTTCGAGCTTCGTCTTGTGGATATGGGCGCGGACCTTTCCTTCCGCGGCGAACTCGATTGCCTCGGCGAGATCCTTTCGTGTACCGACGATCGAGCCACGGATCGTGATGCGCTTCAACACCACATCGAAGATCGGCGTCGGGAATTCCCCTGGCGGCAAGCCTACCAAGCTGACCGTGCCCTTACGGCGTACCATCCCGAGCGCCTGGGCGAAGGCCGGGATCGATACCGCCGTCACCAGGACGCCATGCGCGCCGCCGCCAGTCTCCTTGATGACCCTGGCTGCTGCATCCGGGGTCTTCGCGTTTACCGCTACGTCGGCGCCCAGCGAACGGGCGAGGGCGAGTTTCTCTTCTGTGACGTCGAGGGCCGCGACATGCAGACCCATGGCCTTGGCATATTGGATCGCGATGTGACCGAGACCGCCAACGCCGGAGATCGCGATCCACTCGCCTGGCCTTGCCTCGGTCTCCTTGATGCCTTTGTATGTCGTCACGCCGGCACAGAGGATCGGTGCCAAGGCGGCGAAGTCGGCGTCTTTCGGCAACCGCCCCACATAGGGAGCCGCACCGATCACGTATTCGGCGAAGCTGCCGTTCACCGTGTAGCCGCTCATATGTTGGAACTCGCACAGAGTCTCCCAGCCGGTCTCGCAATACTCGCACTGGCGGCAGGCATCGTGCAGCCAGGCCACGCCGACCGCGTCACCCTCCTTCAATCCGGTAACGCCCGGGCCAACCGCCGCCACGATCCCCGCACCTTCGTGCCCGGGGATGAAGGGCGGGCTCGGCTTCACCGGCCAATCGCCGCTTGCGGCATGGAGATCGGTGTGACACACGCCCGTGGCAACCACCTTGACCAGCACTTCGCCAGGCCCTGGCGTCGGAATGGGGACTTCCTCGATCCTCAGAGGCTCGCCGAACGCGTGCACCACCGCCGCCTTCATTGTCTTCGCCATGGTCGTGTCTCCATATTTGGTATTGATCGCAATAGCGGGCCGAGTCGTTCCTTGCCTTTGGCAATCATGCCATTTGCGATCAGGATGTCAGCCCGCATGTAGGTCGCTCCAAGCCGGGGCGTTACAGGGTTTGCTTAGGCTGTCTGCCTCTCGCAATCCGCGCTCCAACGCCCTTGTGTAGCCAACCCGTTCATCCTGGCGCGGTGGGTAAAGGCGGTCTGGGCCTTCGCGACATTCTCCGGCTTGCCGGACCACGCCTTCTGTGGCGCGGCCTGCAGGGCGCGGCCATAGGAGAAAGTGAGTTCCCAGGGGAGTGGGCCCATCTTGTTCATGGCGTCGAGATGGGCGGTCGCCTCTTCGGCGGGCTGGCCGCCGGAGAGGAAAGCGATACCCGGCACCGCCGCCGGCACGCAGCGCTTCAGCACCATCAAGGTCTTCTCGGCCACTTCCTGGACGCCAGCCTGCTTCGCGCATTTCTTACCCGTGACGACCATATTCGGCTTCAGCACCATGCCTTCGAGGGCCACGCGCTGGTGATAGAGCTGCTGGAAAACCTCCTTGAGCGTCCGCTCGGTGACCTCGGCACAGCGATCGATGTCGTGGTCGCCGTCCATCAGTACTTCCGGCTCGACGATCGGCACGATGCCGTTCTCTTGGCACAGCGCCGCATAGCGCGCGAGCGAATGGGCATTGGCTGTAATTGCCGTGTAGCTCGGCACTGCACCACCGGCGATGGCGATGACCGCGCGCCATTTGGCGAAGCGCGCGCCGATCTCGCGATATTCGATGAGGCGTTCGCGCAATCCGTCCAAGCCCTCGGTCACGGTTTCACCCGGGCAGCCGGCCAAGGGCTTCGCGCCCTTGTCGACCTTGATGCCGGGAATGGCGCCGCTTTCAGCGATGATCTTGACCAGTAGCGTGCCATCTTTCGCCTTCTGGCGGATGGTTTCATCATAAAGGATGACGCCGGAGATGTATTTCGTCATCGCCTCGTCGGTGCGGAACATCAGTTCGCGATAATCGCGGCGGTTCTCCTCGACATTGGCGACATCGATCGTGTCGAAGCGCTTCTCGATGGTGCCGGTAGATTCATCGGCGGCCAGGATCCCCTTACCTTTGGCCACCATTTTTCTGGCGATCGTGTTCAGCTCCGCGAGAGTCATGCCGGTTTCCCCTTGCTGGCCGCCAGCGCCGCGATGCCCGGCAACTCCCGCCCTTCGAGCCATTCCAGAAAGGCGCCGCCGGCAGTCGAGACGTAGCTGAAGTCATCCGCGATCCCGGCGTGCCTCAGCGCCGATACTGTATCGCCACCTCCGGCGACGGAAAGAAGACCACCTGCTTTGGTGCGCGCCGCGACAAGCGTTGCGATGGTCGTCGTGCCATGGTCGAAGGGGGGTATCTCGAAAGCGCCGATCGGGCCGTTCCACACCAGTGTATTTATCGTGTGCAGACGCCGTTCGAATTCGGCGATCGTGTCAGGACCGACGTCGAGGATCATGTCGTCGGCTGCGACCCCGCGCGCCGGAACCGTGCGATGCGGTGCACCCGCTTTGAAGGCCTTCGCCACCACGACGTCGGTCGGCAGGGTCAGAATCGTGCCGGTTTCGGTCGCGAGACTAGAGATGCGCTTGGCCGTCCCGAGCTGATCCGCCTCATAGAGCGATTTACCGACATCGATATCTTCGGCGGCCAGGAACGTATTAGCCATCGCCCCGCCGATGACGAGGATGTCGACCTTTTTCAGCAGGTTCTCGATCAGGGCGATCTTGGTCGAGACCTTGGCGCCGCCGATGACTGCCAAGACTGGCCGCTTGGGCCGGTCTAGCGCCTTATGCAAATGCAGGAGTTCGTCCTGCATCGCTCGCCCCGCCGCCGAAGGCAGAAAGTGCGCCACACCCTCGGTCGAACCATGTGCGCGATGTGCCGCCGAAAACGCATCGTTCACATAGAGATCGCCGAGTTCAGCCAGCGCCTGGGCGAAATCCGGATCATTCTTTTCCTCGTCGGCGTGGAAACGGGTGTTTTCGAGCAGGACGATGTCGCCATCCTCCAGCTTCGACACGGCGGCCTTCGCCACATCGCCGATGCAATCGTCACCGAAAGCCACCGCGCGGCCGACAGCCTTGGCAAGCGCCGGGGCAATGGGCTTCAGCGACATCTCCGGCACGCGTTTGCCCTTGGGGCGGCCAAAATGGGACAGCACGATGACGCGCGCGCCCTTTTCGGCCAGCTCTCGGATCGTCGGCGCTTGGCGGTCGATCCGGGCCGTGTCGGTGATCCTGCCGTCGCGGACCGGCACATTGAGATCGGCGCGTACGAGCACGCGCTTGCCTCTCACATCGAGGTCGTCGAGAGTGGAATAGTGCTCGGACATATCAGTGATCGTCCTTGTTATTTCGGTAGATGCTGCCGTCCGTGAAGTCGGACCAAATTAAGCGATAGAAGCCCTCCCGCGTCCTTGACGAAGGTTAAAGACGAACCTGCGCTGACCCATCCCGCACGTTGGCGCCGAATCCATCCGAGGAGAGCTGTCTTGTCGTGGCTCATAGACCAGTCGCGCCACTGGCGGCGCCTCGGCAGGGGTACTGCAGAAGCACAGTCGCGGTGTGGTGGGCTTTCACCAGCACTTCGGCATCGGCCAGCCGTTCGGCGCTCATGCGCCCTCGAATTTCCGTGACCGAACTGACCTCATGCGCCCCCATCCACTCGGCGAGCCCCTTGACCAGCCGGTCCAGATGTCCCGGTCCGTGGCGCAGCGGCGCCGAGGTGGTCTGCACCGCGTCCGCGCCCGCGAGCAGATATTTTACGACCTCGTCGGCTCCTTCGACGCCTCCGCTCGCGGCAAGACTGAGCGGCGTCTTGCCGGCCAGCAACGCAATCCACTTGAGTCGAAGACGAATCTCCCTTTCTTGCGACAACTCCAGTTTCGGGCGGTACGTCATCGTCTCCAGATCGATGTCGGGCTCGTAAAACCGGTTGAACAGGACGACGCCATCAGCCCCGGCACCGGCGAGCGAACGCGCCAAGTGAGCCGGCGCGCTGAAATAGGGGCCGAGCTTGACCGTGAGGGGGATCTGCACCGCCCCACGCACGTCGCGCACGGTCTCGACCAGTCGCCGCTCCACGTCGGCCGGTGTCTCGGCGGGATCGGTGGGCAAGTAAAAGAAGTTGAGCTCGATCGCGGCCGCCCCAGCGGCTTGAAGATCCGGCGCGATGCCGACCCATCCTTCACGCGTCATGGCGTTCAAGCTGGCAATCACCGGGACCGAGACGCTCTCGACGGCGCGGCGAACCATCTCGACATGTCCCGCCTGCGGCCGGCGACACCCACACAGGGGCGGCAGATAGCTGGTCACCTCGGGATGGCTTTCCGCGCCGACGATCAGGGCGGCTTCCAGCGCTTCTTCGTCGGCAAGAATCTCGCCCTCATAGAGCGAGGCGGTCACGATCGCCGCTGCGCCGCCGTCTTCGAGCCGCCGGATGCCGTCGAGCGTCGCCGACAAGGGCGAGGCACCGGCGATGACGGGGTGGGCGAGCTGCAGGCCGAGATAGGTCGTTTCGAGGTTCATGGAGCAGCCTCTTCCGTCCCGCGACCGGGGGTGACGTTCTCCTCCTCCTGCCAGAACGGGTGGAACCGTGTTCCGTCCCTCGCCGCGATGTCCTCGTAGATCCGGTAGCGCTCGTCCACCGCAGCCTGGGCCTGACGCAGCAGCATCCGCGCCTCCTCGGGTCGTGTCTGAGTCAGGATCCGGTAGCGGAGCTCCTGATAGGCAAAGTCCTCAAGCGGCAGCCGTGGCCGGGTGCTGTCGAGCCGGAAGGGGTTCATGCCGGCCTGACGCATCCGCGGATCGTAGCGGAACAGCGGCCAGTATCCGCTCGCCACCGCTCGGCGCTGCTGCTTCATGCCGTCGCGCAAGTTGAGCTGCAGCCCATGCGCGATGCATTGGCTGTAGGCGAGGATGAGCGACGGTCCCTCATATTCCTCCGCGTCGCGCAGGGCCTGGATCGTCTGCTCCGGGTTGCCGGCAAGCGCAATCTGGGCGACATAGACGTAGCCGGACGCGATCGCCTGCAGTGCCAGGTCCTTTCGCGGCGTGCGCTTGCCGGCTGCAGCAAACTTGGCCGCGGCCCCGAGCGGCGTCGCCTTCGATGACTGGCCGCCGGTGTTCGAATAGACCTCGGTGTCCAGCACCAGAACATTGACGTCGCGCGGTTGGGCCAGGACGTGGTCGAGGCCGCCGGCGCCAATGTCGTAGGCCCATCCGTCCCCGCCCACCGTCCACAGGCTCCGGCGCACCAGGAACTCGGCCAAGGCAAGAAGATCCCGGGCCGGACTGTCGGCCGCGTCCGCCAACGCGCGGCGAAGCTCCTCGACCCGTCTCCGCTGCGCGACGATCTCGCTGTCGGTGCGCTGCGGCGCGCCGAGGATCTCCGTTGCAAGGCGGGGGCCGATGCGCTCGGCGAGGGCGCGGACGAGCGCGCGCGCCATGGCAGCCTGCTGGTCGATCGCGAGCCGCATGCCATAGCCGAATTCAGCGTTGTCCTCGAACAGGCTGTTGTTCCAGGCCGGGCCGCGTCCATCGGGCCCCGGGCGCCACGGGAGCGCCGGCAGGTTGCCACCATAGATCGACGTGCAACCGGTGGCGTTGGCGATCTGCAACCGGTCGCCGAAGAGCTGCGACAAGAGCTTGAGATAGGGGGTCTCGCCGCAACCGGCGCACGCACCTGAGAATTCGAACAGCGGCCGCACGAACTGCAACCCGCGCGCGAGATGGAGATCCACTTCCTCACGAGCATGTTCAGGCAGCGAGTCGAAGAAGGCAAGATTGCGCCGTCCCGGCTCGATCTGAGGCTGACGCGGGTCGAGATTGATGGCCTTGACGCCGGGTTCGAGCGGATCGTGAGCAGGGCAATGATCGACGCAGAGGCCGCAGCCGGTGCAGTCCTCGACCCCGATCTGCAGCGTGAAGCGCTTGTCCGGATAGCCGCGCGCGTTGACCGGGGCGGAGAGAAATCCCTCCGGCGCGTCCTCCAGCAGCGCCACATCGTAGGATTTGGCGCGGATGACGCTGTGCGGGCAGACGATGCTGCACTGGCCGCACTGAATGCAGAGATCGGGTTTCCAGACCGGCACCTCGAAGGCGAGGTTGCGCTTCTCGTATTGCGTGGTGCCGCCGGCATAGCTGCCGTCCACCGGGATGGCGCTAACCGGGATCTCGTCGCCGCGGCCGGCGAATTGCAGGGCGGCAATGCGTTTCATCTGGTCCGGCGCGTCGGGCGGCACGAACACGCGCAGCTCCTCCGTCGAGGTGACCGCCTCCGGAACGACGACTTCGTGCAGGTGATCGAGCGCGGTATCAACGGCGGCGAAGTTCTTCTCCAGAATCGCGCGGCCCTTGTCGCCGTAGCTCTCTTCGATCGACTTGCGAATGCGGCGGATGCCTTCCTCGCGCGGCAGCACGCCGCTGATGGCGAAGAAGCAGGTCTGCAGGATCGTGTTCACCCGTGGCCCCAGCCCCAGGCGCTGGGCGACCCCGCTGGCGTCGATCACGAAGAGGCGCAGATGCTTGTCCAGAATGTGCTGCTGCACCGGCCGGCGCAGGTGGTCCCAGATTTCGGCCGGATCGTAGGGGGCGTTGATCAGGACCGTTGCCCCATCGCGGGCTTGGCGCAAGACGTCCAGCTTGTCGAGGAACTCGAATTTGTGCACGCCGATGAAGTCTGCCGACGACAGCAGATAAGGCGCCGTGATCGGCGCGCTGCCGAAGCGCAGATGGCTGATCGTCTCGGCGCCCGATTTGTGGCTATCGTAGACGAAATACCCCTGGGCATAACGCGCCGGGTCGTCAGCGAGGATCTTGACGCTGTTCTTGTTCGCTCCGACCGTCCCGTCCGAGCCGAGACCGAAGAACAACGCGCGGGTCGCACCCGCCGGCTCGATCACGAAGCCGGCCTCGACCGTCAGGCTGGTGCCGCAGACATCGTCGTTGATGCCAACGGTGAAGCCGCCGCGCGGCTCGTCGGCCTCGAGGTTATCGAACACCGCCTTTGCCATGGCCGGGGTGAAATCCTTCGAGGACAAGCCATAGCGGCCCCCGACCACCAGCGGCAGGGTTGCACGATCCCCCCGCGCGAAGGCGTCCGCCAGGGTATGCACCACGTCGAGGCAGAGCGGCTCGGCTGGCGCACCCGGCTCCTTCGTGCGATCGAGCACCGCGACCCGGCGCACGCTCGCCGGCAGCGCGTTCAGAAAGTCCTCGGCCGACCACGGCCGGTAAAGCAGAACCTGGAGGACCCCGACGTGCTGGCCTTGGGCACTCAGATGCGCGACCGTGGCGCGCAGCATCTCGGCCGCCGAACCCATCACCACGATGACACGCTCGGGCTCAGGATGACCATCATAACGGAACAGGCGGTATTGGCGGCCGGTCAGCGCGGCAAAGCGGTCCATGGCCCCCCGAACGATCCCGGGCGCCGCAAGATAGAACGGGTTCACGGTTTCGCGGGCCTGGAAGAAGGTGTCCGGATTGTGCGCGGTGCCGCGCGTCACGGGCCGTTCGGGGCTCAATGCCCGCGCACGGTGAGCGCGCACCAGCTCGTCGTCGATCATGGCCCGGATATGTTCGTCCGCCAGCATCGCGACCGTATTGACCTCGTGCGAGGTGCGGAAGCCGTCCATGAAGTGGAGGAAAGGCACGCGCGACTCAAGCGTCGCCGCCTGCGCTACCAGAGCGAGGTCGTGCGCCTCCTGCACCGATGCCGCGCCGAGCAGGGCAAATCCGGTGCCGCGCATCGCCATGACGTCGGAATGGTCGCCGAAGATCGAGAGCGCCTGGGTGGCGATCGACCGCGCCGCCACATGGAAGACGCAGGGCGTGAGCTCGCCCGCGATCTTGAACATGTTCGGCATCATCAGGAGCAGCCCCTGCGAGGCGGTGAAGGTGGTGGTCAGCGCGCCGCCCTGCAGCGAACCGTGCACGGCGCCGGCGGCGCCGCCTTCCGCCTGCATTTGCTGGACGATCGGCACCGCGCCCCAGAGGTTCGTCCGGCCTTCCGCCGACCATTCGTCGGCGAGCTCGGCCATCGGCGAGGCCGGCGTGATCGGGAAGATCGCGCAGACATCGTTGACGCGGTAGGCGACGTGAGCGACGGCCGTGTTGCCGTCCATGGTCATCCGTTCCATGACTGCCGTTCTCCTTCCGGGCACCTCATTCGCGCAGCCGGAAACGATGGGGCGCGAGCGGCTCGCCGGCCGCCCCCAGCGGGGCGGCTTTTGACTCAGCTTCAGGCTGCATCTCGATTGCGTGGCAGGGGCACTGCTCGAAGCAGATGCCGCAGCCGGTGCAGAGGTCGGGCTCGACCCGATAGCCGCGCCCACGGCCGAGACGCACGATCGCCTGCTCGGGACAGGCGGCGAAGCAGTTGTCGCATTCGAAGCAGTTACCGCAGGAGAGACACCGGCCCGCTTCGAACCGTGCTTCCTGCTCGCCCAGCCCCTGCACGACCTCGTCGAAAGTTGCCCGCGCCGCCAAAGGCCGTTGCGGCTCGGTGCTTCGGGCCGCCTCCAGGAATATGGGCAGGTCGAGCATGCCGAAGGTGATCGGCGGATGCTTCGCCGGCCGCTCATAAACCGCGCCCTGTAGCCAGGCATCGATGTGGCGCGCCGCGCGCTTGCCATGCCCCACCGAGACGGTGACCGATTGCTCGCCCGGCACCATATCGCCGCCGGCGAAGATGCCGCGGTGGCCGGTCATCATGTCGGGACCGACCTTGACCGCACCATTCGATGCAAATTCGACGCCCGAGACCTGCCGGAGAAAGCCGCTGTCCGTCTCCTGGCCGAGCGCCAGCACGATCGCATCGGCCGTCAGCGTCTCGAACCGCCCCGTGGGCTGCGGCCGCCCGTCCGCGTCGAGTTCCATCGTCTCGACGATGAGGTCGGGGCCGATGATCTCCTTCACCGTGGTCAGCCACTTGATCTTGACGCCCTCCTCGATAGCCTCGTCGGTCTCGAAAGCGTGCGCCGGCATGTGGGTGCGGTCACGCCGGTAGACGATCAGCGCCTCGTCGGCGCCGAGGCGCTTTATGGTGCGCGCTGCATCCATCGCCGTGTTGCCGCCGCCGTATACCACGACGCGCCGCCCGAGGCGGGGCGCCTCGCCGCTGCTGACATTATGCAGGAGCGAGACGGCGTCGAGCACACGGACCGCGTCTCGGGCGGGAATGTCGACGTGCTTGCCGATGCCCGCGCCGATGGCGAGGAAGACGGCGTCAAATCCGCCGGTTGCCTTCTCGGCAAGCACGTCCTCGACCTTGTGGTTGGTGACGATCGTGACGCCCATCGCCTCGATCCGCGCGATCTCGCGCAGGAGGTCCGGGCGCGGCAACCGATAGGCCGGGATGCCGAAATGCATCATGCCGCCGGGCAGCGGACCCGCCTCGCGGATCTCCACCGCATGGCCGCGCCGCGCGAGGTGATAGCCGGCCGAAAGTCCGCTCGGGCCTGCGCCGACGACCAGAACCCGCTTTCCGCTCGGTTCCGCAGCGGCCGGGTAGGGCCACCTCTCGGCGGCCGCCAGGTCGCCGAGGAAGCGTTCGACCGCATGGATGCTTACGGCCGCGTCGAGCTCGACGCGGTTGCAGCTGGTCTCGCACGGGTGGTAGCAGACCCGCCCATGCACGGCCGGCAGCGGGTTGTCGCGCACCAGCATCTCCCACGCCTCGCGGTACTTGCCCGCTTGCGCCAGATCCAGCCAGGCCTGGATGTTCTCACCGGCCGGGCAGGCCGCATTGCAAGGCGGGAGATGCTCGATCCAGCGCGGGAATTGTTGCCGCGTCGCTCCTGTCCCGACGGCCACGGCGTGCGTGCGGGTTGCGTCGGTTTGCTTCAGCATTGGTGCGATCCTCCCGTTTCTATCTCGCGCCGCTTGTCGCTCGCTTTTCGCCGGTCGGCGCGCGGCTGCCGATGCAGTGGCGTCGGTCGCGCTATCGAACCGGTCTCGCGCAGGAAAGACGTCAGGATGAAGACCAGAACGATGGACCCGACCCAGATCAAATCGGTTTCGTGGAACCTCTGTAATATCAGTGAGCTGCTGCTAGAAAGCCTCTGGTGGGCGAGGGCGAGGTCTGGACCCAGCATGGCGCTGAATCCGACCACCAGGAAGTTTGTCGTCCCTGCCGTGCTGACCCTCACCTGATCGAGGTTCGCCTTCTTGATCATCAAACAAGGAATCATCGCCGCACCGGAGCCGAAAACGTTTCCATTACAGGCCCGCCGGCCCGCCGCGTCTTTAATGCGGGTTAAACAAATGCCCGAAGCACTTGAGTGCGCTTCTGCCATCCCCTGCGGTACCCAGGATGCGTGCGAGCTTCGCACCCATTGAGCCCAAGCTCGTTGACTGCGGTCGACCCCCTTATGCGTTCTCTCAAGATCAAGTCCTGGCGCGCCAGGGTAGAGCGCGACGATCTGGGCTCTCTCATCCTGTTTGTCGCGCGGCACCAGGGATTATCTTTGATCCACATTAAAGACCCACGCGGCAGAAGGCCTGAAATTGTTTATGTCGAGATCGAGTTGGTGTGCCGAGGAGCACTCGGGAGGTGAAGATGAATCTCTTTCGTGTCGAGGCTGACAAGGAACGAGGCCAGGCGGAGGGGACAAAGACGTGGCTGATCGAGGCGCACAGCCTGTTCGAGGCCATGTCTCTCGTCCCCGACGCTTACGCCGTCAAGTCGGTCAAAGTGCAGTTGGGTCCAGCGTCAGGTTCGGGACCTGGACGGGTAATCGGCTGGGTGGGGCCGTCGGCCCTCTCGTGAACAGCGGTCACCTTCTGCGCCGCTCTGTGACCGGGACCGGGCGTGGACCGCGCTGGGGGCTCGTCCTCAACCCAGGGCAAAAAGGGCCATCCACCATCTCGAGATGCATGGGACATAAGCTCGCACGTAACGACGCGCAACATTGGGGAACCGGGCAGGACGGTCA
>Ga0098035_1000616_pt1 | contig 17718 bp, 24 predicted proteins | sample 3_EtaG_FD_75046 | JGI IMG/M metagenome (GOLD analysis project Ga0098035, IMG submission 75046) | Marine viral communities from the Subarctic Pacific Ocean - 3_ETSP_OMZ_AT15126 metaG | ecosystem: Environmental > Aquatic > Marine > Oceanic | place: Pacific Ocean | collected 2015-01-07
GAAGCACCGCCAGTGTCACCAAAGCCGGGGTCCCCTGGTTGGTGATCAGTGGTAAAGCCTGTTGGGCCAAGTCCAGCATAGGCCCCGCCTGCGTTGCCGATACGCCCCCCTGTGGACTTGGACACCCCGCTCTGGCTGTCCAGCACAGCAACAGGACATCCCTCGACACAGGCCCAGTTAGCTTCACACCGACACCCTGGAAGGTGCTGGAGGATGAGGTTTCCAGGCCACCTTCCCGCAGGTTGCTCGTAGTCAGCGAACCCACGACGCATCGCCTGAGAGTCGCCTTTACGCTCAGAGGTCCACAGGTCGTAGCTATCCGCACGAGGCGTTGGGTTCTTGGCATAAGCCCCACCGTCGAGGCTGTCCTGAGTGGAAATCCTGGAGGCTTCGATGTTGATCGCGCCTACGCCATGCTTGAGCACATTGGAGGCTACTGTGCCTTCAGATACAGGTTTCCGAAGCAGGTGGATAAGTCTCATGGGAGAGTCTACCCCTCCGAGACTTGTTCCAGACCCTCTTTGGCGAAGCCGGGGGTGGAAGACCAGTCTTCTCGGCATCGGGCCTCGTACATTCCTTTGGACCCCACCAGGACTCGCTGGTCTGATTCCACAAGACGCTGTGTCCTGGTAGCGGGATTTCCACACATGCAGCACACCGCCGTCACCTTGGTCACTGAATCAGCGAGGGCCATGAGGTCGGGCACCTCCGCAAAAGGCACACCTTGGTAGTCCAAATCAAGCCCCGCTACGATGACCCGTTGCCCCTCGCTCGCCAGTTCATCGAGAATCTCGCACAGACTGGCCCCCTCGATAAACTGAACCTCATCAATGCCGATGACATCAAAGCGCCTCGCTGCCAGCTTGACCTCGTTGATGTTGGTTACGGGTGTGGCCGGAAAAGTCGCCCCGAGATGTGTACACAGGTTGTCCTCCGAGTATCGGTTGTCCATCTTCGGCTTGAAGGCTCCTACTCGCAGCCCCGCAATCTGCGCTCGTGTCAGACGCCGGACCAACTCCTCGGTCTTCCCGGAGTACATGCACCCCACCACCACTTCCAGACTTCCAGCCATGCTTGCCCCTATGTCAAAGCGAACTCATTTCCGATAACTACAACGACGTGTCTCTGCTCTTTCCATGCTTCAGCGACACGCCTGAACACGAACCCCTCCAGAGGTGCCTCGTAACATTCCGGTGTCTTGTCGCAGGGCCGACACCTTACCGAGTCCAAGCCAATGCAACCGGCTTGGAGAGCGCAAAAGCCTTCTTCCGGGCTGACCTTCTTGGCAGATGAGAGGGGTGGGCGACCCAACTGGCGCACTAAGGGAGTGGCGAAGCCGTGTAGGGCATGGGAGAAGGCTTCTGCTGACACCTCAGACACCCCGTACTGCCAGGAGGTCCCTTGGAGGGGTTGAAGGTCACCCCAGGCAGCCTCATCCCTTGGAAAGGCTGCCAGGAGAAGGAGAACTCCTTGCTCGGGATCTTTCAGGTCGATTTCCCTGAGTCGCAGCCTACTTTTCATCGTCCCAGAGGATTACGCCAGAAGGGCTGTAGGTGGCTTCAGTTCCAACCGTGCTTACGGAGTAGCCCCAATCGGGAACTACTTCTGGGAAGGATCGAAGAACGTAGGCTTCGGCCCCCAGCACATAGTCGTCTACAGGATCTTCCGGCACCTCAGCCTCGATCTCTTCAGGCAACGCCACTTGAACCTGGACCTCTTGCCCAGCGTGGTAGGTGATGGGGGTGCCGTCTTCCGTTGTAAGCGTGAGTACGGCCCCCTTGGGGAGCGTGAAGCTGGTAGGGATAGACATCTTTTCCTTCCGAGATTCCTCTCACCCTACCCATCATCTTCCGTGTTCCGGCGATGGACAATGCACCTTTCAGGGCCGTCGTGATAGTGCAGGCAGTTATTCGCCAGCCCCCCAATGTAGAGAGCCGTTTCCGGGTCGCAGCACAACCCCGGCCATCCGTGGTTTTGGTCCTTTTCCTTTGTCCGTTGGTGAGAGAGGGGCACCGGATGGGTAAGACCTCGGACATGCCACGCCACCGTCCCCTTGTTCGCACAGCACTTGCCATCGGCTTGCGCGGCGGCGTTTTCCTCCTTGGTCCTCCAGTTCAGGTGGCCGCACGGCAGGTGGCTCGGAGGATTCCAATCCGCAGGAGGCTCGCTGGAAGGGGGAACATCATCATCTTTGACTACCCGCTTACGGGGTTGGGGTTTCTCGACGGCCTCAACCTCGAAATCCGGCTCGGGTTCAGGATCAAGTGCAACGAGGACCGAGTAGGAAAGGGAGTCTGAGTCAACCTGAAGGATGCCCGCTGCGACCCCAGCTTCCAGTACAGCTTCCCATCGCTTCTTGGACAGGCGCTTGAAGCCAAGCGAGGCCGCTGCGACAGGCTTCCACCCATCTACACTCTTACGCCTGCCTGTATGGGCACGAACAGCATCAGCTACCGCCTGTGCGGCTTCCTGGGAGCCTGTGGGCTTATCGTTGGACCGCCCGTCAAAGATGGAATCGAACACTTCCATCCCGCTGTCCTCAGTTCCTTGGCGAACCGCTCCAGCCAGATTGCCCACCCAATCCTCGATGATGTCCTTGGCTTTGGGCATTAGAACTTCCTTGCGAACTCAAACGCTCCGTCACGTTTGCCTTTCGTTCGTGCGTCCGACTCGACGTTCTGGAGCAATCGCCAGAGGGCTTCTTGTTCCCGGTCGGTGAGCTTGTCCAGCACAGGGAGCAGAACATGGCGCTCGCACCGGGTGCGGTGCAAGAGTGCGGTGAGGTGCTGCTTCATTCGATGCCTCCCCTGCCCCGGTCAAGGAGTGGGATCTGCACCAGTTCCCGGTCTCCATCGCTGTTAGTGCGCTCTGCGATGTAGGTGTCACCCCAACCGTAGCGATGTCGCTCGTGCTGGGAAGTGTGAGCAAGAACGAAGCCGAAGCCGTTCCGCTGCGCTTCCCGACGGTCAGAGAGGTAGGTGCCCATAGTGTCGTGGGCCTTCCAAGCGGCGATCTGCATCTTGGCGTGGCCCATTTCCAGGATCTCAGCCACGCGGTCCACAGGGAAGTGGCGGCACAGGTCCAGGGCGTAGAACTTCAACGCATCCACGCCCCACTCCAGCGTCATGTTGTGGTGGCCCCACAGCATAGGCTGGTGAATAGCTGCCCTAACGCACAGGTCCCGTGTGCCGATCTGGTTCTTATGGGGGATGGCTGTGGGGCCAACTGCCAACAGGAAGGTGCAAAGGGGAACGCCGCTCTTCTCTTTCGTTCCGCTTTGGTAACCCCAGACATTCAACACCGTACATTCAAGGTTGGTGCCGAAGAGGTACACGTCCAGAATCTGGCGAGTGACCTCGGCTCGGGCCATTGCTTTCCCAAGAGCGGTAAGGTTCCCGTTTCGGTTGAGGGGTTGGAAGCAGTTGAGCATCCCCTTTTGGTGCTTCCAGTGGCGCTTGATCCGCTGTGCAGCCAACTCATTGAGTTGTCGGAAGTCCAGGTCCGGGCCGTTTACGAGGCACTCCGCAGCGATCTGCATGTCGCATTGGCGGTAAAGCTCCTGCTGCTTCTTTCGCTTCCAGCGATCTACCTTCGGAACGATGAGGTCCTTGGGCCAACGGGGATTGAACTCCCGCCCCTTCAAGCAGGTAATGCCGAATATAGCGGGGTAGGAAGCTGCTCCTAAAATGGTTTGGCCGATGGTCATTATGTTGGGGACCCGGAACTTGTCTCCGTTGCTGTCCAGGATGGGCATGGGGGACACAGCGTCGATGCCGTTGCAGAAGTCGATGTGGCCCGAGTTATAGAGGAACTTCATGGGCCGCTTGATCTGAAAGATGGTGCTGTGTTGCCGCGTCCGTTTCTTGAAGTTTTCGTAGGCCGAAACACCAGTTTGAACCTGTACGTTGGAGCCAGGAGCGACGAGCTTGTACCCACGGGGGGTGCCAGACCCTCGACGGGCCATTGCTGCTGAGACGGCTTGAGCCAGATCGCCCCGTACCCATTGGGCCTCGGGGTAGAGGCCGGGGCAGTAGGGGTCAACGATGTCAGGACCACCCACAAGGTTTGTGTCGTAGTCCACGCCAGTCACACGGCTCAAGTCAAAGCCCAACCCTTGCATCGTGCAAAGGTCTCCACCGTGGCCCGCAAGGACCACCGACCCCAAGTAGGGGGACCCGATAGCATTCATCCAGTTGCTGATGGCAAGCCACATTCGTGCCCGCATCACCCGCTTCCCTGGCGAATCCCCTGCGTAGGTGCTTTCAGACGACTTGGACATCACTCTCCTTCAATGCACAGTTTTCGGCTGGCTTGGCGAACTCTCGTTTCGATTGCTCTCTTCGCTCTCTTGACCTTTCTCTTCCGCGCACCGCCATGACCTCGGTGAAAGGTTCCCCCGTCACCATCAACGTCTTTCCGGGCTTTGCCGAAGAGCTTTGCTTTTCCTCGTTGTGCCATGGGCACCTCCACACTCCATACGGGCTACCCCCAGACAGGGAACCCCCCTAATCGCCACTCTGTACCTCGTGAGCCTCGATAACGAGCCACTCGGCATCCCGAAGCCAGCCCCTGTAGGTGAGTCCCTTGGGCTTGCCTTCCCAATCCCTGCGGATCGAGTGGTTCTCAACCGGACTCCACAGTAGACCTCGAATGTCCTTATCGAACTCCTTGCGGTTGAAGGCGAACCCCAACTCTTGGGCGACCTCTTGCTCACGAACCAGACGGTCCTGGTAGGATTCTGAAACCTCCACGGCGTTCAGCGCGATGAGGTCTTCGACCGCACTCAAGGCTGTACCCTCGTCCCCGAAGATGCCTAAGATGCTTCCACCCTCATGGTTCTCACCACGGCGCATGATGTAAACGACATTGAGCATGGGTACTCCTTAGCTGCGAGCAGCGCGGGTTCAGAACGCTCTACGGTAAGACGCACAAAGGGGAACCCTCTGACAGTTCACGAGGGTTCTCCCACCCTCACAAAGACGCGCTTACCGACCCGTACTACAGAGCCAAGGGCCGGGACACCCTCAACATCAAGATGCTTCTCGCCATCAATCCTGACACCACCGCCCTGAATGAGCTTACGAGCCTTTGAGCGGCTTTCTCCCCGTACTTCTGCGACCAGCGATACCAGAGGGGCCTGGGCTACCTGCGGCATGTCTGAGGGCCGCTCCTGGCGCTGTACGGAGGCTTCAAAGTGGGCCTGGGCCTTGTCGGCTGCGGCAGCACCGCGAAGCTGGCGCACAATGTCCCACGCCAGCATCTTTTTGTGCTCCATGGGGTGGGCCGGGAACTCCGTGATGGAGGTCAGCAGTCCGGCCCATTCCTCGGACACTTCATCAGAGAGGGACATGATCTTGCCGAACATCTGCTCGGGAGCCTCGTCCAGCCAGATGGCGTTGTCGAAGCTCTTGCTCATTTTGCGTCCGTCAGTGCCCCGAATCACAGGGGTCATCACGCAATCCTGAGGAGCCTGACCCTCGGACTCTTGAAGCTGACGGGCTACCTGGAAGTTGAACAACTGGTCCGTACCGCCAATCTCCACCTCAGCCTGGACCTGAACTGAATCCCAGCCTTGAAGCAGGGGCACCAGCAACTCGTGGAGCGCGATGGCTTGGCCCGCTTCGTTACGGCGACGGAAGCCATCACGGGACAGCATGTTCGTTACGGTCACCTTGCTGGCGAGCCGTGTCAGGAAGAACGGAACGCTCAGGGCCTCTACAAACTCGTGGTTCCGGTGAACCTGGAATCCGGGAAGCAGCACTCGCTCCACCTGCTTCAGCAGAGAGTCGGCGTTCGACCGAACTTCCTCTTCCGAGAGAATGGGACGGGTCTTGTCCTGACCGGACGGGTCACCGAGTGCAGCCGTGATGGTGCCAAGGATGAGGTGCAGGTCGTGGCCTTGCTCCTGCATCTTGCGGGCAACACGGAGAGGGACGAAATGGCCCAGGTGCAGCCGATCCCTTGTGGGGTCGATGCCGAACTTCACTCGCAAGGGGTGTGAGCTACGACTGATGCGCTCCGTCGCTGTCGGCGGGAAGATAAACCAACCCCCGAAGAGCGTCTTCTGCGCCCTCACGACAAGCCTCTTGACCCTCGCGGCGGGTGCGGCGCTCGATGGTGCGTTCAAGTGAATCTGCTTCTCGCGGGGTCATACGACGATGACGTGCAACGCAGAACTTAGCTCCGGTGTGTCTACCTTTACGCCAGGACATTCTATCCTCCTTCTTGGACTCTTTACGGCGCATCCGGCAGAGCGGAACCCTCCCTATTCATTTGAGGAGAGTCCTTGTGGAATGTCGCAACCAGGACGGCCCCGATGACCAGCACGATGGCTGCTATCAGTCCCACGACTCGCCAATCAGGCCGAATCAGCGTGTCTCTGGTCTGGAACATGACGGTCTCGCAGGGATTGGAGCGCAGAGCGAATGATCTTGTGAGGCAGGTCAGGAAACTGCTTTTGCGTTTCCTTGCGTGAGGGGAGTGACGGCTGTGCCTTTGCCCATCGAGTGACTTTCTCCTGGGCCTTTCTATTGTCGAACAAGGGATACCTCCGCGTCCACCTTACCGAGAAGGGGGTCTATCGCCGTGATCAACCCGGTATTTAGCCATACACTTCCACCCGGCGAGCCTATGAAGATCGGCATCATCAGCAAGAAGCCGCACGCTAAGAACCACGCCCAAGCTCTCCAAAGGGAGGGTCACGAGGTGGTTTTGTTGGACGGGAACCCGACCAAGATACCCTCCTCTATCGAGTTGGTTGTGTGTCGAACGGCCTCTTGCAGCCATGAAGCCAGTAATGTCGCCCTGGAATGGAAGCGTAGAGGAGGTGGCTACTTGGTAATGGAAAACGGTCTATCGGGTGCCTTGAGGAAGATCCGTCAAATCATCGAGCCGAAGGCACCCGTTGCCGCCGCCTCACAGGCCACCAAGTCAAAGGAGACTCCGGTGCCATCCAACATAAAGAAGATGACTGAAAAGCTGGTTGCCAAGGCGACCATTTATCTTGCAGAGGGGCGTACCCTCACAGCGATTGCCAAGGAGCTTGGGGTAGCTCGAAGCACCCTTACAGGTGCTTTGGTGAAGGCTGGTGGATGGCCTGCTCCCACACTCTCACCGACGGCTCCTGAAAAGGAACAGGACGAGATCGAAGAAAGCTCCCCGTTGACGGACACGGAGCTTCAAGAACTCATCGAGACCTGGGCTGTGTTGGTGATTGAAACTCGTCCCCACGACTCTGTCGCCCAGCGCCTTGAAGTAATGCAAGGGCTGATGGATGTGGAGGTAGATCCCACTCGGTTGCAACGAGCTTTGTCGGACGCTGATCCGGCGAGCAATCCCGTTTCACCTGACAACGACTTGTCAGGTGTCCTGGCCGAGAAGAACGATCCCCCCGCTGTTGCTGAGCCTCCTCCGGTCACGGAAGAACCGGAAGAGGTTGAGGTGGCAGAGGTTCCTGCGGAAATGGACCTTACTGGAGAATCTATGGTTACCCTTCCTCCCACTCCCTCAGATGCGAAATGGCTGAAGGTTGTCTCGCTTGATCGAGTCCGTAAGCATGTTGCTTTGGCAGAAGACCTCTTCGAGGAGCTTTCCGGCAAGGACATCGAACGAGTTGCACGGGCGTTCCTGGCTCACGACGCGAAGCCCAAGAAGTCGGGTGCCTGGATTCCTCGTGATCTTCGTCGCAAGGACAGCACCTTCGCTGGAGTCAAGGGCAAGCCTTTGGCGTTCGTATGCTTGGTTTTCTTCTGCCTTGATGAGGACGCAGAGCCTTCACCGAGAGCCTTCACTCACGCCTACAAAGAGTTGACTGGCAAGGGCACCGACTACCGCTTCATCCATGCAGGTGCTTGGGCTTTGGGCCGCACTCTTGGACAGGCTGGTTGGAGTGCCTCTCGCGGCGTCAAGGAAAGGGCTGTTGAGGAGCCTCCCACGGTTACCAGCGGTTACCAAGCCTTGGACGACTTCCTCGAAGAAGAGCGCAACCTCGAAGAGGACTTCTCGGCCAGTACTCCTACCAGTGTCAGCTTCAGCCCTGTGGCCGTGGACAAGGATGGTCGGGTTTCCGCGCAAGAACTGGAGAGCGTCTACTTTGAAGTGGACAGGTTGAAGGCTGAGGTTGAAGCGTTGAAGGAGAACCTCGCTCTTCTCAGCCATCGGGTGGAGGTGATGGAAGCTGCCCCTAAGCAGACGGGCCTCCCCTTCGGCAAGGGTGTGACCCTGGACTTGACCATGGATGACCTGATCGAGGCTGGTTTTCAGGTTCGCATCACCAAGCCTTCCAATGGGTAGGGTGCCCCCAGGAGGTGCCCTATGGCTCAAGGTCGCGTAAAGAGAGTTGCCAACACTGACCGCAAGTTTGGTGCTGACGCCGAATACCTGTTCCTGAAAGTGCAAGCTCACGGAAGGGGGGAACCCGGCGAAGAGTACTGGCTCGTCACGGAAGAAGAGGCCGAGAAGTTCACTCATCGCGCTACCGAGAACCCGGAAGACATCGCGGATGCCCACCTGGGGATTTTCACGCGAGTCACCAACGCCACTCCGAAGACTGCGGCCAATGACTGGTATGTTTCAGTCAAGGTCAAGACGGGCAACGTGCCCCAGGTGTGGTTCTTGACCGAGTTCGACCTGGAACGCATCCGTTCCCGAGTGGAGAAGAACATGGAAGACATTGAGGCTAACCGAGAAGGATGGCTCGCAGACCTGTTCGACTGATGCACTACGCCGCCCTTTGTCTCATTCTCCTGCTTTCCGGGTGCTTTCTTCACCGCACCCCCACCCCTCCCACTCCAGGCATGAAGGCCATGGAAGCGGTGCGGGAATACCATGTGAGGGGGGTGGCCCCTAACTGCAACCTCTTCAAGGAAGGAATGGACTTCCCTGATGGTTCAGTGGTGGACCAGATTGACGCCAACGTCGTGGTCGTCATCATCCCTGACCTCCGGTCTGCGGAAGGTGAGGATGACCACACCATCCCCTGCCGGTAGCTTGCCGATACCAAACGGTAGCCGTGAAGCATGACCCCGCCAGAGTTGCCCTACGCCACAGCCTGAAGGCCAAGGCCATCGGTCCCTATGAGGACTCCATCATTGATGGCCTCAAGGTCACTCAGGTGGAGACAGACAACCGCCGTTCAAATGCCTCGATTCGGGGGAACCGCCTCCTGGTGAAGTGGGGGCAGGACAGCCGGATGTTCAACAAGGCTACGCAGCTTACGAAATGGGTCCGTTGGGCCAACCGCAAGCTGGGTCAGAAGAAGGAACGAGTCCAGCAGAAGAAGGAATGGACTCGCACGAAGGTGGACGGCTACTCCGTGTACGACCTGGAAGGCAAGGAACAGGTCGCAGCCATGATGGCGAAGATCCAACGCGACGTAAAACCATTGCTTCGGGAGTTTGGCCTCCGTTTCCAGACCATCAAGGAGTCTGTAGCTGAGGGGTCACTGGGCTTCAACCGTGGAGCAGGCCGCATCATCGCCCTCAATGTCCGGCAAAAGCGAAACCCCATGAAGCTCCGCAAGTACAGCGCGATCATGCGGACCATGATCCACGAGCTTGCTCACATCCGGCACATGAACCATGGGCCGAAGTTCAAGATGTTCGAGCAGGAGCTTCTGGGAGTGGCCCGTCAGACGGGTGTCTACTCACCGGGTTGAGTTTGCGACGAGCCGCGCACACTCTTGGTACGCAGCCTCGTCCGTGTCGTCCTCCATGCAGTCCATGACCGCGTGCAGGAACTCATCACGAGGTTGTACCCAGTAGACGTACCACAACATCGCAGCCAGCAGCGCCACGCCTGTGGTGAGTGCGAGGTCTACCTTGAGGCTCTTCTTCAGCTTCAGCGTTTTCATGTCAACACCTCCTGCCTCACTATACGATGCAGGTAGGTGTCGGGAACCCTCTCCCGAATCAGGCAGCGGCGATCAACGCCTTGACCACCACTGATCCGAGTTGGGCCAGGACGTGTCCGGCACGCTCGGCCATCTCGCGTGCAGCGTTCTTTCGATCTGCTTCAGCATTCTGGAGAAGAGCCACCGCATCGGAGGCCGTGCGGGGATTAGCCCAGTCAATATCCGGGGCCTTCCCTTCCAAGAGGTCTTCGATAGCGTCCTGGGCCAATGCCATCCCGGCAGGCCCGTGTTCCTCCACTGCATCAGCGATGAGCGAGAGAACAATCTTGTTGGTGGCGTCCCCAGCCTTGTCGGACAGGCCGTCAAGTTCACCTGCCAGCTTGTCGATAGCCATCTGGCCTGCAACGGGAACGAGAGAGGAAAGTGCGTCTTGCCAGTTCATGGTGTGACCTCTGCTTCAGGAGCAGCTTCGATTTCGGCGGGAGCCACCTCTGGTGCAATCTCTTCGGGCGGTGTTTCGTCCGGTTCTGGTGCTTCATCAGGAGGGGGAGGCAGCGGACAGCTTGAATCAGGGATGGCAGGAGGTGTTCCACTTGGGCGCTCATCAAGCAAGCTCCCGTTGTAGAGGGACATCTGCTGGTGCCACTCAGCACGGTACTCCACAGTCAGCAGCCAATCAGCAGACTTCGTACACTGCGGGTCTGTGAACTCCGCAATGTCGTTGCACTCGCACTGGTTGGAGACGAAGTCCCGGAGCAGCCCTGCCTGAACAGTTGCCCATTGGTTGTACTGTTGGAGTTCAGCCTTGTAGACCTCGACGCTCCTAAGCGTCGTCGCCTTGGGGCAACCCATCAAAAGGACCATAAAAAGAGGCCATACCAAACGCATCGAAAATCTCCCTTTCAGGCTCATCCACACGGGATTTGTAAACAATACCCAGCGGCTAAAGGCTACCCACCGAGAAAACCAGGGGGGTTCTCGATACCCCGGCTTTGCGTATAAGGGAGTATGGACCTGATGCCCTACCAAGTCACATCCTTGCTTATCAATGCGCGAAAGCTGACCGGGGTGGAGTACGAGCTTGACGGCTCCCTCGACCCCCGCGAGTTCGTGTGCGTTGGCCTGGAAGAAGAAGATCCAGATACACAGATCACGAAGGTGTTGGTGTCTCCTTACTCGCCGTGGGAAATCACTCTGTTCACCGTGACCTGCTTCCACATCCTGGAAAACCCCTGGCTCAACTTCTTGGACCATGTCCCCCTTGTGGGGTGGTTCACGAGATTCTTCGTCAGCCGCCGCATAGCCCACAAGTTGCTGTAGGGTTCCCTGTCTCATGCAGAACCGTAAAGGAGGCAAGGAGTTGAAAAAGATGCTTGGATTCATCGTTTGGTTTACGTCTGCCTTCTTCCTTGTCCGGTTCGCTCTAAACGGCTTCTCGGTTGAGGGGCTGGAAGCACGCCCCATGATTGACGCAATCCTACGCAGCCTGCTCGTCATGGGTGGGGTCATCGTTGGCGTCCTGGTGTTTGCGATCCTTTGCGATCCCCGCTGGCGATAGGATGGAACTGGTCCTCGAACAGCGAGAAATGGAAGCCCTTTTGAGATCAGCCCTGGCAGCCAAAGGTATAGCTGTACCTGAGGATGCCACGTTCCACTTCCGACAGAACCACAAGAAGAGGACTCAGCGCGGCATCTTCAAGACAGACAAGCCCGACCTAAGGAATCTTGATGAGTTGCTGCCGAAGTAGAGCATGGGGAAGACCAGCACTCCCAGACGGCCTTGCGGAAGCACGTCTGACGATCTGTGGGAAATGCCCGCACCTCTCAAAGGTCAAGAAGCGTGGGAGCCGTTCACAACTGTGGTGTGAGAAGTGCGACTGTCTGGTCGAGGACCTCGCCAAGGATAGCCACTGCCCCATCACTAAGTGGTGAAAAGCTCCCGCCTACTACCGGGCAGGGTCCAGAAGAGGAATGGTAGTAAGCGGGAGCCGGGGAAATGTGGCTGGGGCGACTGGACTCGAACCAGTATCTCCGGGGTAACAACCCGGTGGGTTGCCAGTTGACCCTACACCCCAAGGAAATCGTCCCACGACACCGAAGGGAATAGTTCCTGCACATCAGAAACCAGGGAAGGGTCGCGGGACGAAGTCATGGGGCTACTGGCTCAGCACTGCAAGAACGACCGTGGCTGTCGCTGTCGCTGTGGTAGCGAAGAGCCAAGCACTGAAGTTGTTGGGATCAAGCAGGTGAGAGGCGAGTTGTCGTAAGACGATCATGGCAAGTAGCTCTTATTTGGTAGGCGGTCATAACCCTACTCGCGGAGGCAAGCCGCACAGGACCGAACTTTGCTTCGTACCAATCAAGATGACCGTCAGGGTCACCGTCTTGTAGCTGCTTGGGGGCACGCCCCAAGATGCGGAAGATGATGGCGTAGATGACTTCCCCGACGGGGAGGGTGCCGAGAACCGCCCACTTCGGGTCACCAGTCATCGCAATCAAGGCCGCTGGGAGAACTGCGTGTTCAAACACCTCGAAGAGGGCAAACCCTACGCCCAGCTTCCACCCGTGCTTCTTCACGGCACGGATGATGGCCTTGATGGTGTGGCTCGGGCTGACCGCGTGCCATGCCTTGGAAAGGATCTCTTCGACCACCTCTGAGGTGACCCGTTGCCTGAAGTCCTTCACAGCAGCATCGACTACCTGCCGTTTCACAGAGGAGGGCAGCGCCCGACCGTTGAAGTCCTCGTGGTTGGCAAAGCCCCACTCGTAGCCTTCCTGGAAATCCTCAGTCTCATTCCTGGGGACATCCGCGTAGGAACCCCCATCAGCCTCGTGCTTCCCTCGTTGAGCGCCCTGAAGGAACTCATCCACGTCCTCATCCACCTCTCGCTCGCCCACAACACGGATCAGTTCAGGGGCAAGTTTGTGGATGATGTCATCTATGGCGTCTTCAACAGGGCCAAGGATGAACTCACGGTGATGCTTCAGCAAGGTGTCGAAAGGGACAGCCATCCACTTCAGCCATTCCTTGAGGGCAGCTTCCCGTTCCATTTCCGCGATCTGGTAACGAGCAGCGACCCGTTTTGCGCTGGCGGTCTTTAGCGTCATCGACATTCGCCCCGAATAGACATTCCACCGAATCGGCTGCAAACGGCAGGAATCATAGACCTGCCGCAGGAATCAAAAAGAAGGGGGTGCTTTTCTTTGCTGAGCGTTGTAGATGAACTTGCGGGAGCTATAAGATGAGACTCCCCCTGAGGGGGGGACCTTATACGAAAAGTACCGTGCCTTTTTTGATCTAAACCGCCGCCGATGCAGCCGAGGAACACGCCGCCGATGACCCCAGAAACTTATTTTGCCAGGAGAGAGCACGGTAACCACAGAGTCCTTGGAACCCAGAAGGGCTTTCAAGTCTTTTGGCCTTCTGGATCGGTGACATATCCTTCTGCGAGGCAAACCATTATTGCCTTGGTCAACGGCACACCCGCTCCGACCCCGGAAGCACACGACCCACACCTGACTTTTGACCGCTACTTCAAGCGTGGTCGGTTTTCCACATCCAGGTCTTACCTGTCGGTGGATGCGCTGGACATGTTCCGGCTCGTGGATGAGGTCCCGCTTTCGGTGGACCGCCCCGCCCCGAAGGTTGCCGCCCCGCCCATCTCCATCGCAAAGCTGGGGATTGACCTTGATGCCAGAGGCCATGAGGTCCGCAAGCTCTTCTATGCAGGCTTTCTTCGGAGGGTGCTTCGACTGGGCTACGAGCCTGAAGAGATGCTTCAGGAAATCTACAAAGGTCTCCTCATCAGGAACAACGGCAAGTGTCCCTTCGATGTCTCGAAGAGCAGCTTCGGGCACTATGTTCACATGGTTGCTGGGTGCATCATCTCGAACTACCACCGGAAGCAATCGCGCCGTAACCACTACGAGTTGTTTGGCGTGACTGGGGTGAACGGGGAACTCCTGGACGTCTCTGAAGCAGACCTCGCTATCGCCACAGACCAGACCGATGAGTACACAGCAGGGCAGATTGCCCGTGAGTCCATCCTGTCGGCTGTCTCTCAACGGGCCACCCAGTCCGGGTACGACCCGGACATGACCATGCAGTGTGCCGAGTTGGCGATGCAAGGGTTTCAGAAGTCCGAGATTGCGGCTCGTATCGGAGAGGCCCCTTCCACTGTTGGCAAGACCCTTCGGATTGTTCGCAAGGCTGCGCGAGAATGGGATGCCAACCAAGAGTTCTGATTCGACCTACTGGGTCTACGTCATCCAGTCCCTTGAACGCAGGGTAGGAAAGCGCGGGAACCCCCTTGCCGGTTTCCACTATGTTGGATGCACGACTGACTTGGCACGCAGGTTGCGTCAGCACAACGGAGAGATCAAAGGGGGAGGGAAGTACACCTCCAAGCACCGTCCGTGGGTCTTACGGGCTGTCTACGGCCCGTACACGGGACGCTCCAATGCCATGAAGGCCGAGTATGCCCTCAAGCACAGCAAGCGTGGCACGGCCCGTACAAAGTGGGCGACAACAGACTCTAAGTGGTGCCGTGGGCTGGGGCCGAAAGACCCGAGGGTTACAAAGACCTCATGAGGTCTTTGACCGACTTGTATTCCTTGCCCTTGTAGTTGAGCACAACCCCACGATCATTGGTCTCGTAGATCAGGATCTCACCCTTTCCATCGGCAAGCCACACGGTGCGACCCTTCAGGCCCATCTGATCCTTTGGACCCAAGCCCGTATGCAAACGTAACTGTATGGCGAGTTCGGCTTCCACGGACTTCAAAGAAGCCGCTGTCTTCGACAGTCCAGCGAGGATGGCCTTGCGTTCGGGTGATCCCACAGGGAGGGATGAGGCAAGACGAATGAGGGCTTTACGGTCAGCGGGTTTGACGATGGCTGCTCTTCTGCTTGCAGGGTCACGCTTGCCAAACTGCTTGTCTTCCTCGTCGCCCTCGGGTTCAAACCAGAAGTCCCCCGCCTTCAAAAGTCCATCAAACACCTCTTCCCAGGCGTTTTTGAGGGGGTGGTGGGATTCGTTCGTTTCTCTGCTGACTTCTTCAAGGAGCCTCTGCGTCCCTTCAGCGTCGTTTTCTTTGAGGAACTTCTGTATCTCTTTCCCCATCCATCCATCTTCCTCGTCGTAGTCCTCCCCCAGAAAGCCAACAACGTCGTAGTCCTCCCCCAGCAGCGATCCGGCGAGGTCTTTCGCATCGGATTCAAGGGTGATGTCTTCCTTTTTGACCTTGCCTTTCGGCTTATCCTTCTTGCCCTCGTCCTTCTTGCCCTCGTCCTTCTTGCCCTTGCCGAAACGGGCTTCCCATTCGTCTTGGGAGATCGGCTTCTTCCCCTCTTTCTTGGCCCTTTCAAGGTACTCCTTGTAAGAAGCGGCCTGCCGAGAAAGGGAGCCGAGGATGGCCTTCCTCTCAGGTGATCCCACAGGGAGGGATGAGGCCAAGCGGATGAGAGTCTTGCGGTCGGAACTGGCCTTCTTGCTCTGGTTCTTCTTGTGCTTGCTGAGAAGGGCACGGGCGAACTCATACTTCTGATCCGTCCCCATCTGCTCTTTGGCCTCAGCCAGCGCCACGTCCACGCCTTCTTCCTCGGGGTCAACCTCAAGGTACTTCATGATCTCGTGGGCGGCGTCCCTGACGGCTTCCGGCCCCTTCTGAATGACCTTTTTGACATCATCCAAGGCCCAGTGCTTGTAGGCATATTCGTCTTTCTCCTTTTCCTCCCGCCGTTTGTCCGTTTTCTCCTGCCCCTTCTCGCCCTTGGACTTTGCCTTCTCACTCTTTTCGCCGTCGCCCTTCGCTTTCGGCTCGTAGAAGTCCTTCGGCCCCTTCTTTGTGGCCGGGTGTTCCGCCCTGTACTTGTCGTAGAGTTTCTTCGCTCCCGCTGGGGTCTTTGCCAACTCCGCAAGGATGACCCTGCGTTCCTTGCTTCCAAGGGGGAGGGAGGAGGCAAGTCGGATGAGGGCCGACCTATCTGATGCTGTAAGGGCCTTGGGCATGGGATCTCCTGACCCTACGGTTCCGATAGGGGGCCTACCGGTTCCTGCGCCAGTTTTCGTCCGAGGTGTAGAGGCTGGCTTCGGCTACGGTGAGGGCATGATTGAGGTTGAGGACAGCCTCCAAAGCCTTGGTCAACGCCTTGCTTCGACCATGCTTGCGCTCAAATGCCTCCAACTTCTTGTAGAGTTTTTCCGTGCCTGCCTTACGGTCAGGGTCAGACACACTGGGGAAGTCGAGTTTGGGGTCACCGCCACTGGATTGCTTACCCAGGAGCCTGCGGATGGCTTCTCTGGCAGCGTTGTTTTCCATGATTAGCGGTACCTCTTGAGCTTCTCGTACACGTTGTTGGCATAGCCTCTGGGCTTACTCAACTGGTACATTGTCTTCAGGTTCAAGTCATAGAGTGGCTGTTGCTTCGGGGGGATCTCCTCGAAGGAATCCCACATCTCTTTGAGGTGGATTGTCGCGTTGACCGCGTTGCCCACCGCCCGGTCTGCCTCGAAAGCAGCCGTCTGGAAATCCCGGAGGGAGTAGAACTTCTTGGCGAGCCTGAGTTGCCCCTTGATCCGGTCCAACTCCCGCTGGGCATCTCGTGGAGAGAGCCGCCACTTGGTCGTGAGACTGCGGAGAATCTTCTGGTCAGGCGTCTTCTTCTGAAGCATCCGCTTGACGGCCCGGATGTACTGGTCTGAACCTCGACCCGGAACCACATCATCCCAGGTGTCGGGAGGCCGTGCTCCAGGACGCCCTTCTGGGTCAAGCCGATGCTTTTGGCCGCCTGGATGGCGGAAGGGTCTCCGAGGTACTTCCTTCCGCTTGCCGGTCTTGATCTGGTACGCGGTGGCTACACGCCTTGCTGACGCCTTCTTCTCAGGGGCACTGTTCAAGGAATCAATAAGGTCCTTTTCAGAGATCCCTTTGCCCAACTCGTCCCCCACAGCAACAAGCAGTTCTGCAATAAACTGGTCTTCACCCAAGGCGGCAACCTTAGCCGTAGCAGGCTGCTGCCCGAAGTGAGTCCCAAGAACAGCATTCAATGCCGTTACAGCAATGTGCTTGAGGACCTTCATCCCTATGAGTGCTGCTGCACCGGGGACGCCCTTCGTACTTACAGCGGCAGTAACCTCCACCGCCAAGTTCCTCATCGCCTTCTTCTGGTCAGAGGAAGGCGAATCACCCTTCGACAGTGCTTCCACACCTTCGACTGCTGCTTTGACTTCAGGTCCAAGCCCCTTCTTCACCTCTTTCACATATTTGGGCGCGTTCTCCCGCAGGTCGTCGGCAACCTGTGTGAGCACCTCGTCACGGTGCTTCTTGTCCTTCACAAACCTCTGCACGTCGTCGGGCATCTTGTCGAGCATCGCACTGGCAGCGGAGGTCAGGTCCCCCACGGCACCTCCACCCCCCTCTTCTTTGACCGTGTGCTTGGACTTTTGCTCATCCGTCATATTGGGGTGGTCCTTGAAGTACTTCTTCAAGGCTTTTTCGGAAGCGTGTTCCTTTGCCATCTTCGGCATCAGGTCCGTGAACTGTGCGAAAGCAATCAAGCCGGGAGCCTGCTTTTCGGCCCACTGCTCTACCTCTCGCATAGGAACGTCATCCCCTGGATCAAGGTTCATGGCCTTCCAATACTCTTCGCCGTAGCTGATGGCCTCATCAAGCCAGTCGTCTGCGTCGTGTCTACCCCAACGGCGTTGGTTTCTCAGGACGTGTCTCTTCCATGCTTTGAGCATTTCCGGGTCCACCTTCACCGCAGCACGCCGATCACGCTTGCGCTTCTGGCGGTTCCGGGTGTCTCCCATCCACTCATCGTTGAGCTTACGGGTGAGGCCACAGCTTTTGATAGCTTGTAGTGC
>Ga0098035_1000617_pt1 | contig 17716 bp, 17 predicted proteins | sample 3_EtaG_FD_75046 | JGI IMG/M metagenome (GOLD analysis project Ga0098035, IMG submission 75046) | Marine viral communities from the Subarctic Pacific Ocean - 3_ETSP_OMZ_AT15126 metaG | ecosystem: Environmental > Aquatic > Marine > Oceanic | place: Pacific Ocean | collected 2015-01-07
CCTCCTACTATTTTTAATAAAGAGTAAGGAGCAAAGCCGTCAAAGTACTCATCGAATACTATGTCCCTAGACTGCTTATCTATACGCCATAGATTACGCGGCACCTGTCTCCAGTAACCTGTATCGTTTCGTGTGACTGATATGTCATCAAGCCACACTGTACAGGCCCCAAGGTCTGCATCCATTTCCAAGCCAATAGATATAATTGCAGTGTTTAACTCAGGGTTGGTTAAAGCTACCCGAAAGAATGTCCAGGTATCATCAGTTAATGCAGGTAAACTAGCAGTTTCCAGAGGAGATGCGCAACTAGCGGTATTGTCTAAAAGTATTTTTAAATTTCCTTCAGAAGTTGCAGTCCCACTGCTTCTTGTTATCTTTACCCATCCTTCAATATAGTTATATTTACTGATATCTTTACTTGTTATTGAATCAGTAGCTATATCTCCTGCACTAGCACCTACTGCAATTACAAATTTACAACTATTAGTTCCTTGCTTTTTGTCTTCTCCGTCCGTAGATACAGTAATATCAGAATCTACCGTCTCATCGAATGCTGTATTGCATCCATGTAATTGCGTAAACTCTACCTTGTCACGATAGTAAATATCCTGAATCATAGATAGCCCAGAAGGGATATCGAATCTAAGGGTATGTCCGTCACTGTGCAGACTCTGGTCTTCAACCATGTCGTAAGTGTAGCCCGTGGCTTCTGTAATAGACTGGTTTATAAAGTCATGGACTCTTGCCGGGGGGTAATCTCCATCCCATAACTCATACGTAAGCCCGGACGCAGAAGAACCTGCGGTAGGTTGAAACGTAAGTGTCACTTCAGATGCATCATAGTCAGTAATCCTGGCTATAGTGCCATCCAAGGCCCCTGACGTAAACACAATCCACTTGCCAATATGGTCATCATCTCCACCTATTACAGTGGTCAGACTCGTATCTACTACAGTAGAAGAACTACCTCCTGTAGCTGTACTAACGTAGATAGTACCAAGGTTATATCCTATAGACTGGCGAATCTCCTTACGGGTACGCCCCTGAATCACTGCCATGTCTACACCTCAATTTAAGCTGTGTATTTTCTTTTAGAGCGTACCATTTTCTTGCCAGTTTTCTTGGCATAAGATTTGGCTTTTTTAACTGACTTGAATTTTTTCTTACCTACATTAGGCATATTACTCTTCCAGTTTTTCTTGCTCTAACTGTTTTTTAAGTTCTGCTATTTCCTCATCTCTTTCACCAATAACTCTACTAAATGTAGTTATCTGTAACTCAAGGTTAGTAACCTGATTTACCTTCTGTTGTAATGCTGCCCTTATATCGTTTTCAGTGATTGAAATTTCTGTTGTCATCTTGTGTCCTTTCAGCGCTTTGTGCCTGAGTAGTACAGTTTATTGTTACTACTGTCATTGCGCCGCCCTGCATAATTTTTGATTTCGTTTAATATCTTGCCAATTTCCTTGCGTTGTTCTGGCGTAGGAGCTGGCTTGCTGTGTTTTCTCCTAACCTCAACAAGCCAACTCTCCATTGCGTTACCTACCATCTCCTCAACGTGAGCCGCGGAGGTAGTATCATCCGCAAGAACCTGGAACTTATGACTTCTACCAGTCACCTCATCGTGTACCTTAAATGTGTACTCGTATATCGGTTCACCAGTTTCAGCATTACGCCCCACTACGTGAGTAGCGCTATGCGTTACTCCCTCCGGGACCCATAAGTCTAGTTCCTGCGGATTCACTCTAGAATAAGTTCATCAGCATAACCGTGTGGAACTCGTTATCCACACCAGCCTTGCCCTGCATTCTGCCTAGAGCAGGAGTAGTATCCGCACCAACAGCAAGAAGTTGTCCTGCGTGGTTCGAGCTTGCACCTACGAGTGTACCCATCGCTGCAGTACCATCGATTTTAACAGATGCTAACCCTGCAACCTGTACCCAACCAAAGTAATTAGCTTCCAGGTCAGCACAGGTAACACCTACGAATCTTCCTGCAACGGCAGCAGGAGCAACTACGACATCCTTGTATGGACTCTTAATAAGACCTGCCTTATCCGTTCCTGCTGTGATAGCAGTCTGGAATCCGTCTGACTCGTCTATCGTAAATACTACTGTACCACTTGCTGCTCCAGCAGGATGAGACTTAATCTTGTACATCTCATGTGGGGTTGTGTCATCTTCATTAAAGAATACATACCCCTCTGCATAAAGGTTTTTTGCCGCACCATCGGTACTGCCAGCAAAAGTAATACCGATAGTTGTATCACCTACTGCAGGACTGGTTGTAATTGTCAGGTCTTCATCGTGGTCACCTGATGGAGCCTCACTTGCTACCAGCAAGCCATCACCTATTGCAGTACCACCATTCTCAACGTAACGGTATACTCTTCCGTCTGGCAGAGCCATTGTTGTTCCATAGACAGCTCTTTTCTTGTCATGAGTCTGCTTTTCAAACCCATACTTTCCACCTTGAATTGAGGGAAAAGACATAACGAACCTCCTTAAAGGTTACTTATTTACAGGGTTTACCCCTGCGACCAACCGTTATATATAATCATCTACCGTAACCACGGTCAATCGTTACAGTTACAGTAAATACTTATTTGTGAACGCTCCGCTTATGCATTCTGAGACTTGAGAGTTTCCCTGAATGTGATTCACTGACTGCAAAGAAATTACAATCCTGTTCATCACAACGGTACTCTTCCGCTACCTCTTCAGCTTTCTGCTTTTCCATCTTTCTTCCTGTACACCATCTACATGTACAGGTATCACTAGGGGGGGATGGGAACATTCCTATCCTGGCTTTCTTTAATACATAATCAGGACTTCCCGGTACACCTTCTACGGATGAACCAACCGGGAAAACCTCATTTCCGTCAACATTCAGACCAGGAGCATGGCGGTACAGTGTTGTCTTGGGTTGCCACTCATCAATGTAGTCCCAGGAATACCCTATAGATACCAACTCGTTCCTTGTTCTCTGCCTGTCGCTTAAATTAACCATTTATCCCCCATAAGTTTTCTTGTCTAGACTAGCTTGTTGCAGGTGCAGAAGCATCGTAAGTAAGCGGCGCTCCTCTGCTGTCATCTAATTCAAATACCCCATAGTCGCTGGTTATGACAAGTTCTGTAGCCCTGAGAGAAGCGTCTCTTTGCCTCTCAGTCCTGGTATCTACAGACTTCAGTACAGCAAGTGCGGACTTATCGGCTATAACACCAATAGCATCGTCACTGCTATCCACTGAAAGGTTTCCATCTTCAAATATTGGAACTCCATTTAGTGGTCGTAATCCACTAAAGAAATCACCAAGCAAATCTTCTGTCCATCCCTTTGGTACAGGATATGTAGTAGATGCTGTTACAGCAGTAGCAGCAATCTGGTATACCGCATTAGGGTGATGAAGAATATATACCTGAGAACCAAACTTGTTAGCTTTAGTGTAGGCAATCGCACCAGCAATCTTAGCCAGTGTTACTGCTCCGCCCGCAGCACCAAGTGTTGTTCCACCATTCAAACCAGAATACAAAGCATGTACATCTGTGTCTTTCTTTCGTGCCATACCATCACCAAGCTGCCGTCCTACTATGGACATAACATTTGGTGCTGATTGCCTGACGAGTTTGTCAGTAAGAATAACCTTGGCCCCTACTTCTGCTGCGGTAAGGTCTACCGTGGTCATTCCTATTTCTTCCTCGTCAACTATATCTATGCCGTCTTGTAAGTCACTCATAGTCATCTGCCCTACCTTTGGAACCGTTACCTGTTTGGCTCCCGTGGCAGGGTAAATGATTCTATAAGCGCCAACGCAGGAGCGTTATGCTCCTCTGTATATCTTGCGGAAGCTATGATAATGCGTTGCGCATTCTCAAGATTCCCTGTTGTAGCTGTCTGCGCCATCTCAACCCCCTGTTAGAGTTATTATAAATTCAATAATCTTTCAGCGGCTGCGTTTACTTCAGGGTTTCGTTCACCACCTATATACCTGTCTAACAACTGGTTTTCGTTTCCAGTTGCAGAAGGTGACGGTTGATTGTTGTCCATTTGTTGGGAGGGTACCTGTTGTTGTTTTAGCTGTGCATTCTCTGCCGCTAAACCACGGTACTTAGCTATATTTGCTGCTTCCTTTTCCATCTCTTGAGGAGTATTAAACTTTTCAAGAGCCGTAAGGTCATCAATTCCCAACTTATATTCTTTAGCATAATGGACGGCAGCATTTCTCTGCCCTTCCCGAAACATCCTGTAGTCTTCAGCCTGCTTTTCCAGTTGCATCGATTCAGTAGCACGAGCAGCCCGTTGCTGTGCCATCTGTTGTGCCTGTTCTGGTAAGTAACCCTGTTGCTGTAACTGTTGCTGGTACTGTTGTGCCTGAGTTTGTATAGTGGCACGTTGTTCCAACTGGTTGTAGTACTGTAGCTGTTCCTGTTGCTTTCTAACTTCATCCCTTAACTGGCTAAAGTCCTGTGGGTTAACTTCTTCAGACGGCTCTGTCTTCGCCTGTTCCTGGTTTACAGGTTGTTCTACTGGAGCAGGCGGAGCCTGTCCTCTGTAGGAGCCTGTGTTCCCACTGTCTTCTGCTACAGGAGTAGCTGCTTGTTCTACGGGAGCATCGTCCACTACACCAAGGTTAGGCGAGTCCTGCCCTTGTGGGGTCAGGTCCGTAATACCCTGTGTTTCTACAGCAGGTGCATCTCCCTGTTCTGGTGTATCCGCTCTTTCAGTTACCATAAATTACCTCCGTTACTTTTGAGTATACACAATCACTATTGTCCGTACAATTCACTTCGTAGTTCTCCACGGCGATACTGTTCCCTTAAATCCCGTGCCGCCCTATAACGTGCCTGTGACTGTGGGGAAAGTCTCCGTAATAGTTCTTCTGGTAAATCGGTACGATGTGCATTCATCCTTACCATTATTACTGCCGTATCACCCAACGGACTACCTGACTGGGTCATTCTATTCTCCCAGTCATTTAATAATGATTCGTATTCTTCATAGTTAAGGTCATCCCCCTTACGTTCCTCTGCCTTACGCTGTAAGGTGTAGAACTCCTCAACCCGTAGCCGTACCGGCCCCATCCCTTGCTCACGCAACCGCTGTAACTCCTCTTCATCTCTTGTTCCAAACTCATCCTCAAGCATCTGGTTTCGTCTGATACGGAACCTGTTCTTAATATCATAGTATTCATTGCGTACATCCCTGACAGTCATTTCACTGGCTCTTGCTGCAAGGTTATCGTATTGCTGTAGTTCGTTAGCCTCACTCGCATCAAGCCGTGCGCCTATTCCCTGCGTACGTGTAACTCCACTCTCTTCCTCACGGGCTTTAGCCATCTCATCTATCATGTCCTGCTCAAATGGCTGTAGCTGTAAGTACTTGTAAGGCCCACCAGGTAAACCTCTGCTGAACTCTTCTGCCATATCATCCTTGGTCGTAAAAGTCGTAACACCTATTCCTGCCGTTGCCAATGCTCCAACCGCCAACGATTTAGCTGCTACTCCAGCTCCTCCAGCCACTTCTTCAACCACTTCTCCAACTCCTCCAGCTCTGTCCCATATATTTTCTGCCCACTGCCTGACAAGCCCAGGTGGTTCTTTGCCTGTTTCATCTACCTGACTTAATACTTCGTTTGGCAATGTAGGCTGCATGTATTCATCTATGGCATCACTAAGGTCACGCAACATAAGAGGTCCCATAAACTGTGTCCAGAAACTCTGCTCATCTACCAGAGGAATATTGTTACTAAACCGTACAGGGGGCTTCTTCATATCCGCTATGATATCCCTGTCCTCACCAAAGAACCCTGTACCCTTACCCACTGACTCTCCCATTCCGGGTATACCAAATATATTGTAATCACTAACTATTCCCACTGATGGTGCAAACTTAGAACGAACAAAGTCTTGCAGAACCTCTATTGGACTTATTGGTCTTAGCTGTCCTGTCTGCGCTGACTTGCTTTCCCCCTCTATGAGTTGCCCGATAGCCCTTGCTATCTGGGTATACCCACTCCATACATCAATTCGAGTATCTCCAACTCTACCCTTTCCAAAATCAGATGACCGCCAGTCTGTGCCTATATCAACGTCCTCACGTGATTGCTTTGCACTATACATAAGTCCCAGAAACATCGTGCCAGTTCCAAACCATGCCGCCATCTGCTTTGCGACAGCCCGACTCATCTGCCTGTAAGCACCTCTTGCTGTCTCATCCCCACCCACTGCCCGTGGGTAAAGTTCTTCAAGAACAGCACGGGCTGGTTGTTGGTCAACTGTTGCCTTTATAGCCATTATCGGATGGACATTTGTTATCTGACCAAGAGCATCTACAGGTGCGGCAAGCCTGGATGTGAACAATCTTGGGGAGAACATCATCCCGTTCATCACAGCAGATATACCGTCCCATATACCACCTGACAACATCGGCCCACGACCTGTTTTGTAATTTATACCGGCTGATATTGATTTAAGTATTTTTAAGTCATCAAAGTTACCAGGGTCGAGTTCTCTTCCCATAGCCGCCTCAACCTTCTTCACCATATCATCCATCACATCCCACCGCAGCTTACTCAGGAATGTAGTATATCCACGCTCAGATGCCCTGACCCACGGAAAGAACTTACCTGCCAATGTGGACAAATAAGCTTCCTCTCTTGTTGCTAATCCCCCGGCACTTCCCATATCGTGTATAAACAGTCCCCCTCTACCCACATACTTATCCCACAACTTACCGTTATCAACTTCCATCATCATCTGTCGAGATATTCGTGCTACATCCTCACCGCCGGGGATTATAGCCTTCATAGCCAGTTCAAATGCCGCGGTTGCTTCTTTTGCATGTGCGGGGAACATCATCCCCCCCTGTCTTAGAAGAAACGAAAGGTCAAATGATGAAATATTTGCACGTGGCATATTGATAATGTCAGCAATTAACTCACCTGGTTTGTACCCAGTTCTTTGTGTTAACAAAGGTATTTTGCTGCCACCACGGCTTTTCATCAGTTCACTAGAAAACCCAGTACCAAATATCCTTTCAAGTAACGTAATATTGCTATTAGTTGGAACAACTCCGTTTTCAAGTAATTCTTTTATTGCACCGTAAGCGTTAACGGATTCAAAGGGAGAAAGTTTCTTTTCAAGAGGAGTACGCCTGGCGGCTGTCTCTCCTTCAATAACACCAGCCCTGGCAACTATATTAAGAATACTCTCAATGCCCTCCTCTCCAAGCCCTTCACGTAAGTCTGCAACATCTATTCTTGCAGCAGGTATTTCTCCTGCCTGTTGTCCTTTAAAAGCCGTATATGCTTCCTCTCTCCCACGTACTCTTGAAGCAGCACCAAGCCCAGCTCCTACACGTTTTGTCCTTTCTACTGACTGCGCTCTCTCTATCTCATCCCTGCGCAACTTTCTTGCACCTTTAAGTACATCTTTTAACGCAAAAGTTACAGCTTTCTGACTGTCATCACCAAATTGCTCTATCCATGAGGACTTAATCTCTCCAGCCCTGTCTTCAATCTTAAAACCAGGGCCACCCAATATAGCGTCAACTGCTTTACCAAACCCACGTGAGAGCGCACCGCCTACCTGTTCTCTCCACGGCATTAATTCTTGACCTATATCAGATGGTTGAATCCCTGTACCAGTCCACGGTTTGGCATCACTGTAAGGTATAAGTGCTGACTTACCTGTATCGGGTAACTCACCACCTGTTCTTTCTATTGCCCGTTGTGTTGCAGTTGGTTGTTCACCCCCCAAGCTGCTAACCGTTCTTCCTGCCGCATCTCTTATTTCTTGAGGAGTTTGTCTGTTGAATCCAAGGCCAAAGCCACCTTCCCGTGGGGGAATAGCTGTCGGTGGTTTGTAACCAGTCCTGAACAACGATTCCGGCTGTGGGACATCTTCTCCTCTCGGAGTAGGACCAAGAGGGTCACGGGCAGAGCGTCTGGTTAGACCAGTATTGTAAGCAACCTTATCTATCCAACGGGGCGTTGCTCTCAACACACCGGGAACTTCCTGAACATCTTCTAACCATCGTGCAGATGCCCCTTGAGGAGTTGCTTCCCCTCTCCATAAAGGATTACTACCTAATGGTTCCTGAACTTGAATCGGACCGGGAGGAACCTGTTCAGCACCTTCTTGCCATAAACGGTTATAGCTTGGACCTACTTCCTGAGTCCACAATGGTGATGGCCCTTGAGGAGTTGCTTCCCCTCTCCATCTCGGAGTGGAACCTAACGGTTCCTGAACTTGAATTGGACCAGGAGGAGTATATACATCTTCTGCCCAACGCTTACTCATTCCCGTAACACCCTCTCCCACACCAGGCATACCTAACCGTTTTTGTTCTGCTGATAACCTGAGTAACTCTTCCCAGTTTTCTGCTTTTGTTGCCGCCCTGATAGCTTCATCAAGACCACTGATAGCACCTTCTCTTGGAGTTGTAAGAACTGTTTTCAATGCTTTTGTTGCAGCAGGAGTTTTTCTTAACAATTGTGAACCTGCCTTCGTAGCAAGCCCTACCCCTTTAGCAACACCGAATCCACCAGTCGCAGCAGTACCAATTGGGTCAACAATACCTGTTACCAACTGTTCAGATAGAGGTCTTTCTCGTTGTGATTCCACAAGAGTACTGAATGTCTCCCCAAACGATGGGCGTTCCTGTCCTTCTGTTGGAGACACAAATTCACTAAAAGCTTTAACAGCTTCTGGCTTTGCCTCGATTTCGGGAGCCTTTCCAAAGAACAGTTTTTGTCTTAAATCAGGAACACCTATATCTTGAAGTTTACCTGGTACATCCCATTTCCCACCCTTTCCAAAAGCCGTAGGTGTCAACTCCGCCGTAAAATCGGCGGCCTTTATTGCACTCTTTAATCCATGAAGCGTAGGATTGGAAAGCGCCTGGACAGTTTCTTCACTACGTTCAATTTTCCTCATGAACTCTTCGTAGCTAATAGGTTTCCTTGTTGTCATTAGAAATATATCTGCCTTGTGCCTGGACTGTACTGTCTTGTGCTGCGCCCTCCCATCTGCGGAGGCAACGCGGCATACCTTTCAGTAAACGGTGTTGTTTCCAGGTAATCAGCAAACCTCAACGTGGGGTCAGCCCCACTTCTTATCTGCTGACCAAGTGCGCCAAGGTATTCGTTATATACATTCTGAAACTGGTTCTGGTAATACCTTTGAGTATTCTGAGACTGCCCCGAAAACGCAGACCCTCTCGGACTACTGTAATATGCCGCCTGCGGATAATCCTCAAAGAAGTCCGCAAACGGATTATTACTACCAAAATAATTATTGTTTGTAGTCATGCTCTATCCCTATACAAACGCCCCGAATACTGGAGCGCCACCACCTGTGTTTGTACCACCAACATAAGACCTCAGTAACTCAGCAGCACTTCTTTGAGGATTGGTCTGCTGCCATGAGGCAATTGCCCTGTTAATTCCAGCAGGTGCGGACCTTGCCACTATCGGGTTCAGTCCCGCTGTCTGGGCATTAGAAATCATGTTCGCGGCTTCTGCCATAGATAAGCCACCAAGAAAATCACCGACAGCACCTGTTCCAGGCATAGCAGGCATCGTTCCCATTGCCGCAGTATCACCAAACAAATTAGCTATCCTTCCCTGCCAGTCACTTCTTGTCCACGGTGACCCCAGGGTATTCATTTGCCCCTCTCCTCCAAAGATAGGTGTTTCTATCATGTTTTCGCCATACCCTCCAGCTGCCGTATATGCAGGTCGTTCACCTGTCATAAAGTCCTGAAAGGTAAGTCCAGTTCCTGCGTCTGCCACGTTAAACTGTGCTGCGCCACCTGCCGCGGTGGGAGCAGAAGCAAGCATATACTGGGATGATAACGGGTTAAACTGTCTACCCATCACCGCCCGTGCTAAAGGGTTTAAAAATCTGTTAAAAGCCTGTGCGTCCGTATATCTGTCAAACATACCCCGCCGACCCTGTAGAGTCTGGCTTTCCATTGCTCTTATTGCATCTGCTGTTGACACGGGACTAGTACCTCCTGTTGTATTGGTAGTTCCTGTATTAGTAGTTCCTGTATTGGTAGTTCCTGTATTGGTAGCCCCTGTATCCCCACCGTTCCCACCACCGTAATTTACGGTGCCTGTTCCGCTAACCTTTGTTCCTGTATAAGACCAACCCGACCCATTCCACTGCATTAACTGCCCATTGTCTAATAAAACCTGGTCCCCTATCTGAAGTCCATCTCGTATTCTTCGTTTTTCTGCTTCTTCTGGACTATAAGCCATTACCCCCTCCCGTATCCTTTAGAACCAAACCACTTAAAGTCACGTTTGGCCCACTCCTGGAATAACGATTGTGCTGCTTCATGCCCAGCCGCATCCTGACTTACAGGGTCATTGCTGACAATTCCCTGGGTTATCTTAGTATTATCCATTACCCACTTATCAATCTCACGTGCGATAGCTTGAGGTGCATAACGTGCAACAATCGGGTTCGCACCTTTCGTGGACTTTGCCATAATCCACTGCTTCACAATCTCAGGGTCCCTTGCGAAACTTTCAAATGCCCCGCTAAGCATCCTGCTTTGTGTAACAGCTTCTTCACCTTCCTTTGCCCCCAGGGCTATCTGTTCTTCAACAAACCCTGGTCCCATGTTTGCGTATACCTGTTCCATATTTCTTTGCCAGTCATTACGGCTCCACAGGTTAGCTGTCCTGTTTTCAGGGTCAAAAGCAGCACGTAAGTACTCCCTGTAATTTCTGTTTACAATTTCAGCACCCTGTTCATTGTTTCCTGTAGGAACCTCTCCACTCCACGGACTGTTAGGATTAGTTAATTCAAGATTATACTGGTGCCGTAACTGTCTCTCCCATCTGTCATATAAACCTTCTGCACGTGGATTCATCATTCTGAACGTGGGGTTATCTCCCTTAAACACACTGTAGATATTTTGTTTTCCTGAGTCTACGGCAGACAACCAGTCAAGCCATGTCGTTCCATCTATGTTTTCCTGTATGTCTTCATTACCACTAATTGCTTTTATAACTTCTGCAGGCAATTTTGACTCCATCCAAGGAGAAACTACATCCTTTTCTCCATCAGGTCCTGTGACCCCATCAGTTCCTGTGACCCTATCCTTGATATAAGAGGGTAAGACAGGACTGTCATACTGGTCAGGATGTGTGTAATATGGCGTTTCTACCGAATCAACAGGGTCAGGCCCGCCAAGTCTTAAATCATCCTGAGACACGGGACTCTTACTAAAGTCACTTTTTAAGTTTGTAACCATATCAGTGATTGCACTACGTATAGTCGGGTCGTTCTCAGAATTTCCGATATAGCTGGCTAACTGGTTGACTGTAGTGTCATACTTTGGCCCACCCCCCGTATCGTTATATGCTTTACCTAGTATTTTTGTTATCCCAAGAATTTTTTCCGTGGTACTCCACGTAGGATAACTTGCAATGATATCCTGTATAAGCTCTTCATTTTCTTGTTCCCGTATTATAGTTGGGTCCCTTATAGGTCCCGCCATTCCTGCCTGATTAGTAGCCAATTGCGACATTATATCAGGGTCACTGATAAATTCTAATGCAGCATCTCCCATCCCACTAAAGAAATTTCCTACATTGCCTGGGATATTAGCTATTTTACCCGCAATATCTCCTACAATATCCCCTACTCCGGGACTATAGCTGAGTGTATATTGTGAATCATCGGCTGCCCAATCCCTGAAACTGGCCTGGGCTTCAGGTGATATGGAAAATGGTGTTTGTTTGGGCCAGTCAGTAGCATAATCAAATACACCCTCTAACCCTGTCAAAGCCCTATCGGCTATAGTAGGGTCAGCCTGGGACATATCTGGTGTAGAAGACATCATAGTTGTCGGGTCCAATGAAGCATTCATAATGGCTGCTATAAGTTCTTCCTCACTCGGCCCACTCGGAGCAGGCTCCACGGGGAAACTGTCTGGTCCTCCGCCGGGGAAGTCTCCTCCACCATAGCCTCCGAACATCCTTGCCAGTGCCGTGGACTCAACTGAGTCTGCTCCGCTGTCCGCGGCAATCATCTTTGCCATTATCTGTTCTCTGTTTGTGTCATAGGACTGGGATTCTGACATTTTATTCTGTAAGGCAGACAACTGTGTTGCCTCTGGAGCATAAATAAGTCCAAGTTCATACTGCAGGTCATCGTTAAAGTCACCTGCGAATTTGGATACCGCTTTTGTCAGGGGAGTCTTACCGTAAACAGCCATATTAAACCTCCCTTGGTGGGACTAATCCCATCTGTCTCATTCTTGCTTCTTCGTTATCAACCGCACCTGGTCTCTGTGAACCTGCAGGCATAGTCATGGGCGGTCCCTGTGGAGGCACAGGTGGAACACCCATTGCCGCGTTAGGCATAACTTCAGGTGGTAATCCCGGTGGTCCGCCACCAGGCATAGGTGGTGGTCCGCCAGGCATAGGTGGAGCGCCCCCCGGCCCAGGTGGAGGTGAACCTGGCATACCTCCAGTAAACCCGGCTGCCATTGCCATTTTGGTTGCCGCAACTTTTTCCATCATCAGTCTCATCAGTTCACCGTAGTAGAACTGAGCCAGGTCCCCTCTACCTCTGTTTTCAAGTGAGGCAAGCAAAGTCCACAGGCTGGCTTCGGGTAATGCTTTTTCAGCTACCTGTTCCTTAATAACATCATCGAGCTGGTCTGCGTCCTGCAGTCCCAGAATCATATCTCTTATAAATATGTCAGGCAGCAGCGGAGTAGGACCCTCTCTTGCTATCTGTGCCATAGACATCTTGGACATATCGTCCTGTGGCAACTGGCTCAGAATAGAGACTTCAGGGTCACCGCCCTTCTTAACCACATCGGGAGATATCTCGTCAGAGAAGTACATCCTGTCCCTGTCTCTTCCTGACACTTCCATCGCCTTGAATCTTCCTGAAGCATACTGTTCACTGATAATAGTAAAGATAGAGCGGTAGGCTTTTTCCAGTGCGTCTATCCTTGGAGACAGGACTGTTTCTATTCCCTGCCTTAATGTGTTTATTGCGTACCCTGATAACTGGAACTGTAGTTCCCCGTAGATTGAATACGGAAGTCCTCCTCTCTGTATCTCAGAAGATACAAGCCCCATGAACGCCCCTGACTCTTTTGCCATCTCAAGCATTCCAAGGGGTTCAATATCCTCTCCCTGTCCAAGGGCAATCTCAGTTCCTTCCTGATAGGGGTCTTCATCGAGTGTCTTTGTGCCGTCCCTGGACTTTACCTTCAGTCCCTGCTTACGGGAACGTGCGGTAAGTTCGAGCATGGTAGACATCATGAAGTTATTGTTATCAAAATTATCACGGTTGTGTTTGAATACTGATTCCCCGTAATTAGCGATTGCGTCAGTTCCCACCTCGTCTGACTGGATAAGAGGAGCAGACCCAACCATACCTACAAAGCAGGGAACACCGTCATAACCATGCCGTGTTCTCTTCTTGAGTATGCGGTCTTCCATGACTACATAGTTATCTTCCTTATCGTAGAAGTCATAGACATATATGCTTTCATCCCTGTCCTCATTCTCTCCAAAATTACGCACGTTATACTGTCTGCGTACATCAGATGGTGACTTTCTCACCCTGTAACATGCCCATTCAAGACCGTCAGAGCCTTCTCCCCAGTAGGTATTCAAAGGGTCCCACGGTGTGATATCCACCCTGGTTTCCTTTTTTTCATTCTTAACAAGCATAGCCCTGCCCGCATACCATCCTCTTACGGTCAAGTACCACGCAAGCTGGTTTCTGAGTGACGGGAGTAATCTCTGTGTAAGATTATCATCTGCCGCACGGATAATCCCTGTAAGGAATCTTTCTTTCTGGTTATTGGTATCACGCTGGTCACGCTTGTTTCCGCTGAAGGGAATCCTCACTACCATCTCGGCAGAGGTGAGCCAGCTCACAATCTTGTCAGCCATTACCTGGGGTTCATTGGAAGTAAAGCTACGGTACCCATCACCTGCGTCATAAGGCTCAAGCCTGTATATACCGTGGTCCTTTTCCATCCTGTCACGCAATGGAAAGGTTGCAGAGTGATGCGCCTCGACCATATCAATGATATCTGTGACTTTTCTTCGTGCCAAGTTACCACCTTTTTACAGAAATAGCGCCGTGTCCTTTCACATAACCGTACCCATAGTTGTCTACTATACCGTAAACCAGGGCTTTAATTCCATGATTATTTTTATCTTCTGGTGTCTGACCCACAATATTTCCGTCCCTGTCGGTCTTCCACCTGTATGCACGGGTCTGTCCGTCAAAGGGACTTGGTGCCGCGCCAAACTCGGATAACAGGCCCGTACATGACGGGTTTATCACGAGTTTTGATTCTTTCGATATAGGGTCTGGTTTAAGGAAACTCTTCAGCCTTTCTGTTCCATCATTTATCTGAACCTTGCTTGACGCAAGATACAGTCCTGTATTTTTCATCCATAGTTCAGCGGGTGCCGCCATAGCCTGGTGCTGGTATCCCGCGACATCTATCACCCCGTACTGTACGTCCTGCCACCACGGTCTTGACTGGCACAGTTGTATTATCTCTTCTGTTACAAGCCCTCTTTCATACACCTCATCTATAATTTTCACCACATCATCCTGAATCTGTACTGCCATAACCGCATAGGCTCCTGCGTAACCAGGGTCCATCCACAGGTGTACAGGGGTTCCCACATCCCACTTCACATCAGCAACGTGCAGGTTTGGTCTGAATTCAGGGAACACCAGTCCTTCAGGCGGACTTGGAATACCCTCGATACGTTCAAGAAAGAAATCATCACTGGCATCTCTTTTGAGTCTCTGTATCTCAGGGTCATTTATTCCATCGGGATACAGGTGTGTATTCGTGTAACTCGGCAGTGAAAACGCCTGTTCATCCTCACCTGGTATTGACCATGCCGTATGCATCTGCGGATACCATCCTAGTGAGCCTTCAAACGTGCCTGCAAGAAACAGCCACCCACGTTTAGGGGCGCATCTGCCACGCATACGGTAGAAAGTCTCAAGGTCCAGCTGAGATGCCTCGCAACCTATAATGCCATTCGGCGCTCTCATAGCCAGAGTCCTTGGGTCTTTAGCTGATTTAGTCTCTATCCTGGTGCCGTCAGCCAGTACAATTCTACCGGGGTCTACCCTCTTGGTTGATTCTGAAAGTACTCCGAGTGCCGCGAAATCCTCTACAAGGTATTCAAATTCAGCACGGGTCCTTTCGTAGTCAGCGGCTACAAGCCAGTACAGTCCAGCGCCATCAGTCTCAAGAAACCTGGACAGCAGGTACTTGGACGCAATAAGGCTTTTGCCTGCCTGTTCACCCCCGGCTACAAGAATAAATCTCTTCCGGGAAAACAGTATAGGTATCTGTGCCTCTGTAGGTTTAAAATTTACACGGTCAAAGATATAATCTATGACATTTTCTTTGGATGTGTCAGCCGTCTGTGTCATCTAGTGAACCACGCTTGCTTTGAAGTATATCCCTTGCCTGTTCCACTGCTGTCTTAACTTCTTCAGGTTTTAATTCTTTGACTTTCGGAGGTGCGTCTTTAACGTCCTTCATAGCTTTCCTGAACTCAGATAACACATCCTTGGCATCACTGCCGTTCTGGTTAGTACCTTTGTATTTCTCAGGCATCGCCCCGTTGAGTGCAAATATCAGCAGGGTAGGGTTAGCCTTGTAGTCCATATTGGAATGCATCTCGTTTATCAGGTCAAAAAGCACACTCTCAAGCCTGTCATTGTGGCTCTGTTTCGCTTCGTTAAACCTGTCCAGAAACAGGACATCCTGCTCACGCCACCGTTTAACAGTACTATGTGCTATCTTTGCTATCCTGGCAGCTTTGGTGACTATTCCAATTTCCTCAAATACTTTCAGAAACAGATTTTGCTTCATCTCTGTGTCCCTGTGAGGATTTCCCTCGGATACCCCAGGCTGTTTACCCATTAACTTCCGTCCGTTGTAATTACATCTTTTGCAAGCGCTATAATACCGGCTGCCGCGACACCTGAAATCTCAGGAAGTCCCCTGAACATTCCTATAATTGAAATCATCCCAAGTATACCTATAGCCAGAATAATCTGTGGTCTTATACGTCCCATATTAATTGACTTCCTAACTGACCCTGGCGGTCTAAAACTTATCATATCTCTGAATATAACTCCTCACTAGTGTATAATCAAGACGGCACACGGCGTTGACAGGGGTCTATACAACTCCTACCCGACTCCTCCAAAAGTAATGACGGGTAAAAACTTTCACCGTCCGTCTGATGTCAACTATGACGGCAAGTGTCATGTTCTCCTTTTGGTGGGGCCGGGATTGCAAATTTTAATTTCCTCGTTTGCAATCCCGGTACCCATTTACTTTATTGAAGTGTTATACCAGTAATAAGACGGTCTTCCCGGTAGTATGGCTATGTCAGGGGCATAAAACACATCACCCGTCTTAGGATTCTTATGAGGGCGCTTAGCCATATCATTGGAGTTGTAATGAACCTTCGTCTCATCACAGAACTTACAAACCCCCAGACTCTCCCTACCATTCGGAGGCGGCAATATCCAGTGATGAACACAGTCTTTTGAATTCTTCATTTCTTGACTTCTCCTTTACGTTACATGTTACAATGTTACATAACAACAATACTACGTAATAAATAACAACGTAGTCCATAAAGACGTAGTTGTTATTTATTTGTTACATCCCCTCCCCTCCCCAGACTCCCTCTTTAAAAATAACAATCGTTGTTATTATTAACAATTACAGTTATTTGTTCCTAGATACTTAAAATAACAACCTCCTGTTATTTTTAACATCGGTTGTTATTTTAGTAACTTTTATTCAATTCCCTGATTCCCCGGAGTGGGTGGGAATTCGGGAATCGATTTAACAAACCTGGTGTGACATTGTTTCATGAAGGGGCCTTTTATAAAAAAAATTCTGTCATGGGTATCTACCACACACCACACACAACCCTAAGACACACCCCCCTCACCATACACCACACACACCTCCCACAGCACCACACACCTCACCCACCACCTCACACCACTCACACCACACCTCACAGCCCTTCACACCCACCTCATCCCACACTGCACCACTCACCCAACACCACTCACCCTGCACCCATCGCCACTCACACCTCACCTCCCACCCTACACCACTCACCTCACCACACACCACTCACACCACAACAACACACCCACCTACCACCCGTTGCGCAACTCCAGATTTTTTCTTGCGCAATAAAGATACGTGAGAGCCAGTCACAAATCGTGACTAAGTCGGGTCGGTCTTTGGGAGAAGCATATGCTTCTTCCAGGAGAAAAATTTTGTTCAACTGGTGATTCGTTTTGAAATTAAATGAATCCACTATTGAAACACCAAACCAACACCACACAATGACACACAATTCACGACAGCCAACAAACACACATAATTAATGCTTGACAGTGCCTGATAAGCCATGAGACACTAGTAAATTATGGCTAGGAAACGAAACCAACATAGGAACAAGTCAACACGGTTTGACTGTGTCGCACCTAACAAGATGCGTACATCGTCAATCGTGAATGTACACGTTAAACATAAGGCTTCCTATGGTAGGCACATGTTTAATGCTGAATTACATAGTGCCTATGTGGAGAATAGCCAAGCTGAAATAAATTCAGGTTGTATATATGAATACATACACGATGCCGAACCAAAG
>Ga0098035_1000618_pt1 | contig 17693 bp, 25 predicted proteins | sample 3_EtaG_FD_75046 | JGI IMG/M metagenome (GOLD analysis project Ga0098035, IMG submission 75046) | Marine viral communities from the Subarctic Pacific Ocean - 3_ETSP_OMZ_AT15126 metaG | ecosystem: Environmental > Aquatic > Marine > Oceanic | place: Pacific Ocean | collected 2015-01-07
ATCAGGTTCATTCGCCTCATCAGCGCCGTCCTGACGGCTCTTCGTGTATTCAGACTCAAGGTCAGAATACGCCTTTGCCATATCCTCTGGAGAATCAAACTTCTCAGGGAGCCACTCAGGCCTTGTCTCTTGGACAATCGCAGCCTCTCGCTGCTCCTCCTCAGCCGCCTTTGCTTCCATAGCAAGATCCTGAGCCTCTGATTCCTCTTGTAGGCCCTTGATGTCCTCTTCAGAGAAGGGCTGGGGGGCTTCTGCATTACCGACTTCTACCTTCTGATAATCAGCCATTTGCGGCATTCTCCATCTGTCTGGATGCAGCATTCACCATATTAGGTGCGGTTTGCTGGGCCATAGCGGCCATCTGTTGTTGCTGCTGCATCTGCTGGATTTCCTGTTCCGACCGCACCAAGCCATCAGTATCAATACCGAGGGCTGATGCTCTCCGTGACATATACTCACGGATATTAACATACTGGCTTACAACCTCAGGCCCTAGAATCTGGGAAATTCCAGAAAGATAAATATCGAGACGATTAAGATCGTTTCCACGGCCCAGCGCCTCGATTCCAGTGATAATTGCGGGAGTTACCTTATCCTTCGGGATCTTGGGCAACTTCTTTGTCTTAGCCATCCGGTCCATAAGTCGATTGACAAGGGGGAGTTGGAACTCCTGAGACAGGACGCTGTAGATTCCACCGAGTTGTCGCTCGATGGACATGGTTACTAGCCGCACTTCTTCGGCTGTGACACGATCCGCATTACGAATAGTTGACTCTGTAAGCAGGAAGGCATACGCGAGACGATCCTGAATCTGCTGCATCGTGTTAAGCGCCACGCCGAAGTCCGACGCCTTGTTGCTTTGTAGTACACTAACATCTGCGGCTGATCCCTCCCTAATTGCGCCATTGGGAGACTCCGCCAGTGTCCTCGCTCTAGTGGTTCCGTTGGGGTTGACAAGGAATAGAACCTTAGAGGAGGCGGCAGCGCCTTCCACAATAGCCTTGGTAAGTCCTTCCAGACTCTGTAAATCTCCATAATACTGCTCGACATACCCCCTACCATACGACTCCCCATCAACCCTGAGCATCCTCAGTGCGATGAACGGAGAGCGGTCTACGGGGAAGACCTGTCGAGTCTCTTCAATAATACGGCCCTGAACTTCCTGAGTCACAGAGACCTTGCCGTCAGGCATCATCTCCTGCTTCGTGAATATCTCCGTAGTGTCCTCGTAGTCCGCTAGATTGGACTCAACATAGGCTCTGATCTCGTCCGGCAGCATGGCTGGAGCGACGGTCTCTTTGATTATGATGCATCTAGCGTTGCCCGATGGATCACGCTTAACAATGTAGCGATCTAGGTGGATAACACGCATGGAGCCTTTGTCAGGCAAGTAAAGCAAAGCATTTCCGGTTACGACAAGATGCCGAAGGGCCTCAAAGGTCGATACACGAATGTTATTCACCTCAATCTCTCTGGAAACAGCGCGTTCCATATCAGAAAGAGCAGTCTCGACCTCCGTCTTTATGCGGGGGTCTATTTCCTCCATCTTCCGGGCCTCCCTTTCATCCAGAACTAGCCTGAAAAAGGGAGCATTGGGAGGTAAGAGACTTAGAAGTAAGGCTGAGGCTAGATTATTGACACCTCTAGCCCCTATAGATTGGTAGGGAGTGGCAAACCGCTGTGCGCTGGACTTACCAGAATCCGGCATCACTGTCGGGAGGGTTAGCCTAGCAGAATCTCTGGCTCTCTCCAGATATGATGACCGCTGCGTCTCACACGCAGAATAAAGCGCAGCGATTGTCCCAGTATTAGCCATCAGTAGTTAGTCCCGCCGCCGCCACCGCCGGTATTCAGCGGAATAGTGAATCGCTTCTTCCCTGACACAGCCCCAGCAGCGGCCCTCCGGCGGTTGGCATAGGTCTTAGCACGCCTTTGAGGGTTCTTCTCTGGGGTAGGCTGCTGCATGATGGGCGGAGCCGTGGCTACCACGGCCTGTGGAGCCGGAGGGGCGGAAACGGGGGCAGGGGGTGGCATGACTGGTGGGGGTGCTGGTGCGCCGCCGAATAAACACATAGATACTGCTCCTTACTTTCCACCGAGGGAAATTTCCCGCTGTTCCTTAAATATCTGATTTAAGAATCTAATAATAGACCGCTGCCCGGAAACATACCAGACAGTGTTCTCGTCCCACCCTAAATCCGCACAAACCTCAGGCCACCTGTCATTTAACTCCATGAGAAGGTCTTCTGGGATCTGGGGAAACGGTCTTTCTTTGTTCGTCATTCCGTATAGTCATCCTATTAAGGGTTCCACAGGCGAACTTCACCTTTTTTGAGGTTGTATTCGCCCCATCGAAGTATCCTAGCGACTCTCGCTTGGATTAAAGCATCATTTTCATCTAGTCCGGCGACCTCATAGGCCTCCACAACAGACCCCCAGCAGGGGGATTCAAGCACCCGCTTGGCCCTCGCAGGGCCGATTCCGGGGCATCCTGAATACCCATCCACAGCGTCCCCTGTGAGGGCCTGAAACAGGTGGTTGTAGTCGGCTTCATCCTCAGACACCTCAATGACCCCGTGTTCAGGGTGTCCGGGGTTGTAATGCAGGCCGGGGACCGTCTTCAAATCCTTGTCAATAGTGATCACGATCTTCTCGCCCCTGATCCTGCCTAGACCGGGGCTTCCACATAGAAGGCCTAGAATATCGTCAGCCTCTAGGTTATCCTTCTCAAATGTCCTGTATACATCCCTACAGTACTGCTTAAGTTCGTGGAATACGAGAGGCTTTCGCTTGCCCTTCCTATTGCTCTTATATGTGGGGAGTACATCCTTCCTCCAATTCTCACTTCCAGACATAGCGACTACTACTTTGTCAGCATTCAGTCTGGAGGAGACATCAGAAATCCAGCAATCGAATCGCTGGGTAGCCTCCTTGAAATCAGAGTGCAGGGTCCAGAAATCATCCCCCCAGTGAATGGGAGTCTCGCAGGCGGTTGTGACCGCGTAGAGGACGATGTCCCCATCAATCAGTATAGTCCTCATCGGTCGAGCCTCCAGACTGTATAGCGAGCCTTCCTAGTTCCACTAACCCAACGCAGGCGTGGTAAGAGCCAGAGAATGATATTGTTAAATCCTCAGTCTGCCTCGTTCGCTGGGCAGCACCTAGAAAAATCATCTCATCAAACCTCGTCTGCAACTCTTTAAGCATGTCTTCCGACTGCACGAATTTTAAATCCATCTTCATATCACCCTCTTTAAAGCGCCCAGCCTCCGCTGAATCGACTTCCTCATGGAGGATTTTGGTGGGTATAGGCACATACAAGAAAGCAGGGCAGCCTGCTCCTTTTTATCCTTAAGGTATTCGTGAGTCATCCTACACACCCGGATGGCGTCCTGTCCATATATGCGCCATCTAAACACGGGGCGACCGCTGGATGTCCTGCGAGTAACAGCAGAACACCTCCCACCGAATATCCTATACATCTCCTCGATCACTGAGGGGGATGTAGATTCGACGGCTATTGTGGGAGTTTTATTGAATGAGAAGCAGGCCTCCCCATCGAGAAGGCCCGCTACCCAAGCAGCGTCAGTGGGTTTCAGCCCAGTTATGCCCGATTCGATACTCTCCGTCGAGTGGGCAACGGAATCCGAGAGACTCTCCAGCGTCTCGTATGGCCTGTACTGAAATCCGTCCGACATGATCTGCAATCTCTTCTCTCGCTTGGAATTGGACCTCATCGTGGATGTGACCAACCTGCATCACATCTGCTTCTGTCCAACCCTCCGCCTTGAACGCTCTATGAATCAGGCAAGTAGCCTCTTTCATGGCTATTGCTCCAGCGGATTGTAGCAGAGTATTCAACGCGCTATGCGGCGATCTTATTTTTAATTTGCGACCATCAATCCCAACAAGGTGGTCCTGCTGCTTTAGTCTATTCTTGACACCATCTTGTATTCTCTTCAGAGAAGATATTTTTCTGAAAAATTCTCGCTTGATTTTTCGGCCCTCATCCACGCCTCCACCGACGATGGAGCCAATCTTAGCGTCTCCAGCACCATAGCAAAGGGCGTAGATGAAGGTCTTGGCGGAGTCTCGATCTGGGAGACCGGCAGCCCTCTGATTGGAGGTGTGGATGTCGCCGTGCAGTATCTCCTTGGCGTAGTGTCCGCCATCAAGGGAGTAGGTGTAGTGCGCAAGGCAGCGAAGTTCCAGCCCACTAGCATCCACCCCAACGAGGACGCAGCCCTCTGGAGCCACAAACAGGCTCCGACATTCCTTGCCCCACGGAGCGCCAACGCGAGGAACTTGGGCCATGTTGGGGCGGCTATGGGTACACCTAGAAGTAACCGCACCGCAGGGATTTACACGGCCATAGATTCTGCCGTCCTTCTCTACCTTTAGCCACGACTCTCTACCGTCTGCAATCTGTCCTAGACGCTTAGCAATTGTCAGATATAGGATCAAATCGGTTGCTTCGGGATATTCAAGTTCCCTAAGGATGGACTCATCGACTCTAGCCCGCCCCTCCCCAGTAAATTCAGTCGGATTCCATCCGTGTTTCTTGATAAGGCCGTCAGCGATCTGCATACGAGACCCCGGATTAAATGGAACCTCCTTGACCCTTAACTCTCCGTTCAGCAGGGCCTTACGGATGTTCATGGGCGCATCACTCTTGCGGGTATACCGCTTCTTAGTTATTGGGTCTTCATAATACGCCGGAGTTTTCATTGGAATAATCTGGGAAGGGAATTGGCCCTGCAATCTCTTCTTAAGTTGATCCTTTTCATGTAGTAAGGAAGAATGCAACTCCTTAGCCGCGTTTATGTCGAAACCGAATCCGTTTCTCTCTTGTTGTGAGACGATGGCCGCGAATTCGTGTTCCAGCACGGTAGGGCGGGCGGGAGGGTTCTCCTTTTTGATTCGATTCCACAGAGCCTGAGTAACCCGTACATCCTGCAAGCAATACTCACCCATTTCGTCTGTATACTCATCCCAATCCGCACACTGTGCGAACTCACCTTTATGAATACCAAGGCGAACGCCCCAAGCCTTGAGGGACTGGCGTCCAACGAGGTTCTTGGGGAACTCTGGAGTTTGCCAATCCTCGTTCTGGATGTCAGGCCAGAGCATCCGGCACATAATCAGAGTGTCCCGAATGACGGCGTCGGTGTTCCAGTCAGGGTGCAGACGCTGTATGGCCCGAACATCAAAGTCTTGGATGTTGTGTCCAACAATGATGTCAGCAAGCCGCAGCCTCTCCAGAGCCTCCTCTACTGGAACTAGTTCCGGTTCTCCATCAGGACTAGCCATCCCGATACAGTGAATAGTTTTCAAGCCAAGGAGTGTTTTAAAATCCTTGATCCCATTCGTTTCAATATCAAATATTTCGATGTGCATTGGTCTGTCCTTCTGGATCGATATTTTGATCCTCTAGCCACTCCCTGATGTAGGGATCGTCAGCCAATTTGTCCTTAATTCTAGCCAGTGTTCTTCTGAAACTGTTTCTAGTTGTCTGCCATGTCACTCTACAGCCCTCCTCATCGGAAAGCCATTCAGCAATTTTTCTCCACGAAACAGGCCGACCCCTGTACTCCAAGGGGCAGGGATTCTTCAAATCCCTCTGTAGAAGAAGGCCTTTGCCCCAAGGAGGGTGTGCAGAGTAACTACGCCCCAACTCCGGGGAGGTCAATGATTTCTGGTGCGACCCATTCATTTAATCTTCCTGTCTCGCCGTCGTATTCAAGGGTTGTTGTGACACCTGTCTCACCAGCATAGCGATTTTTCAGAACCCGGAGGGTGAGTAGGCGGTTAGATCCTTCGTCCTGCTGATCTCTTTCGCAGCCAATGACGGCATCGCTCAGTTGAGCAATAGCGTGGCTACCTCGTAGTTGCGCTAGACTGGTAACGCCCCCCTCCTCATGGGAGCGGCCCCCATCAGGCCGACGAAGGTGGGACACCAGAACAAGGTGGGCGTCTGTCTCTTCCACCAATGACCGCAATCGAGTCATGGTGTTGTCAATCATCCGCCGCTCATCTCCGGCCTCTAAGGCGCTCACCACAATCGAGAGGTGGTCAAGAAAGATGAATTCACATTCCATTGCTCTAGCCATATACCGGACCCGGTTCAGGAGGTTAGCCGGATCAATAGACCCCCAGTGATCGTAGAGAACCAGATTTCCAGAACCAGCAGTAGCGTCGAAGGAGGCTTTCTTGCGATCCTGAGTCACCCCATCAATATCCCAGTGGTGAATTGGAGAGCCAAGCCACAGGGCCATGAGATGCTCTGCGGTCTTCTGAACACTCTCCTCAAGAGCGATATACCCTACCTTCCGGTTATTCTTCAGTAGGTAGAGAGCCAGTTCTCTGGCTACGCTGCTCTTGCCAATACCAGTACCAGCAGTGAGTGTGACCAGTTCTCCGCCTCGCATTCCATACAACTTACTGTTCAGGGAGGGCCACGGATACGGCACAGAGGGCTTCCGCTTTGAGTTGGTGATTAAGTCCCAGACCTCTTCTCCGGGGATGACCCCGTCAGGTCGGTAGGACTTCGCTCCGTAGACTGCGTCAATCAACTCCTTGGCCTGCCCCTGCACCAGACAGTCGTTAGCGTCCTTCTCAGGAAGGCTGGTGACAATCTTGACCTTGCCGGGGGACAGTTGCTGTGCAGAAGCGATGGCGGCGTCTCGACCCTGCTGATCCTGATCAAAGCACAGGACCACAGTTTCAAACGACTCCAGCCAGTCAAGGTTCTTGGCAATCACCTTCGCCGCAGATTTGGCCCCATTAGGGATCGAGACCACCGGCCACTTAAGGTTAAACACCTGAGATACGGAGAGAGCATCCACTTCGCCCTCAGTGATCGTGACCATCTTCCCTGAATCTCTCCAGAGATGTGAGCCATACAACCCCACCTTAGAGGGGTCGCCCAGCCACGCGAAAGTCTTGTCCTGAAACCGCAGTTTCTGCGCTATAGGGTTTCCAGTCGGGTCGAAGTAGTTGGCTACTTGAACCGGGCGACCGTTGTACATCCCGACACCGTAGCGCCACTTCTTACAGGTTTCTTCGTCGATTCCTCTGCGTGCCAGAGGAACCACATCGTATTCGATTAAACCAGACATTTTGCGAGTCTCCTTTATGTCTGCTGAGCCATCGGCTCGTTCGTAATATTCACACCCAAAGCAGTAGGCGTGACCGTCGTTGTATCTGGCAAGATTATCCCTTGACCCACAATTCGGGCAGGGTTCGTGCCGTAGGAATTCGTTCAAGTTCCATTATCTCCAATCGTATACCCGGAGAGTCTCCGTACCGTTTTGACATGCTGGCCCAGACCAGTTGGTCATCATCCAGCCACACAATCTCGTTCAATACATCCAGCGTCTTGAAGTAGTTGTCGATATCTCCTCTAGGGGCAAGCCGTTTAGTTTTCTTAGGACTAGCAATAGTGAACGCAGCAGAAACAGCGAGAGGCCCGCTCAGCGGGAACTCTGCTGGAAAGTCACAAACTCCAAGGATTTCCGCAGATGTCTTGCGGAATTCTGTGTACTTCTTCCCATAGTAAACCCATCCCGACCTCGCAAACCGTGGCCGCGAGGCCGGGACCGGGTCTACTGGAAGAAACATGGTCCAACAGGAGCCACGCTTCTCAATCAAAGCCTCAGAAATCGAATCCGTCTTCCTCGTCCGCTCCGGCTGATGCGGTAGCCGCTTCCCTCTCGCCACTGGTTACAAATCCTTCTTCTTGCGAGAATTCCCACGAATCAAAGGAATCACCCTTGTTGTATTCGATGAGTTCAATCACCTGAACGGCCTTCAATCTCAGGGTGACGCCAGCGCCAGCCATCGCAGTGAAATACGGAACAACTTCCGCACCTACCTTGATCTTGGAACCACCACCAATGCTTTCCGTCAGGGGCTTGCCCGATGAATCAAACAGAGCCGGACGCTGCTCCCAACGATCACCGCCATTGATTCCAACGGCATTCATCTTGAATCGAATCTCAACCTCTCCTGTCGGGTTGTCATCCTGATCCATCACATCCTTGATTGGAATCGGAGCAGCCTTGATCTTCTTCTTAGGGCTGTCCTTTTTGATGGCATCCATGTGATTAGACATCACCCTACGGATGGTGTCTTGGATAGGCTCCGCATCTTCCTTGCTCAACCGAAGACTGACGGAATATGTCCCATCCTTGTTGAACTTAGTGTCCGGCTCATTTAGTCGGGGCCACTGGGCAACGCCCACAGGAGTTGTGATTCTGATGTTCTTCTTACGACGCATATTTGGTTCCTTTAATTCCAGTAGTACTTAGACCGCAAAACCTCATTGATATCCATGTCCCCCTGACGAGGCAGGGTAGGCAAATCCACCCCAACTGGCAAGTAGGTTTGCAGTTCAAACGCGAAAATTTCCAAAAGGTTCCTGCTGAACATCTCCACAGTAGCCTCCCGAACGCAGTCGTGCATAAAGCCCACATTCGGGGCGTGAATCGATGTCGAATCATGGACCGCCATGATGTCGGGGATTCCCGCCTCCAAGGCCTTGAGAATGGTTGACCCCAATAGTCCGCCTAATCCGTCAAGGCTGTGGATGTAGTTGGGACAGATGGCGTTAATTGTCTTCCTGAAGTTAGGATCTCCGTTGGGAATTCTGAGGCGGTGCTGCCTGAGAACACCAGAAACCAAGGTCTTAATGGTATACTTGTTGGTATTCTCATATCTCATCTTAACAGGGAAGCCCAGAGGCGTGGTCCAGCGGGGGGTCACCCCATGCTCTAGGAGCAGTTTACCACACTCCTTAATCCACTCCATACCCACGCGGGCAGAAGCAACAACCTCTCCAATCGACTCCCATATGATTTCACTCAGGTAATTACATGGTCGGTATGTCTCTTCCCCAAAGGGATTCTCCACGCCCGCCTTCAATTCATCGTAGAACCACTCTGTCGTGTAGGAGCGACAGGAGTAGAAGGTGGAGGAGTAGCAGACCGTCATGGTCTGTCGCTTAGTGGCTTTCCGGGTTATCCCAAACTCCAGCCACTTCGTTCCATATTCATGTCCATCCTCATAAAGTTTCCGTCTAGCGATATCTGCGACATTTTGGTAGGCATCAGATGGGATATCTGTTGGAAGCACATTCGTCGCAAGAGCAGCGACCGGGTCTCTGAGTAGCATCGCGTAAATCTGCAATCCCTGAGTCGTGGCGTCCATAGACACAGGGAGAGTCGTAGCGTACTTGGAGCCAGCGTTGTGGAATCTAGCGATCTCCATACAGGAAGCGAGGAACCCCCACGGATCATCCGCGTCAGCCCAAGTCATATCCGAAACCGCAGAGTCTCCAATTCTTCTTACTAACTCCATATTCCCTTCGGTCCACTTCACTCGATCCTTAAACGACTCCTTATCCATCCCCCACTTGTTGGCAGCATTGATATACAGCCACATAACCCCTTCCTCAGTCATTGGGACACCACGGGCAAACCGTAGGACACACTTGGACCACGGCGGGCCTTGCGGCTGTAGGAAGTATGGAATGGGGTAGGTTCTCCCACGAAAATCCATGTTGTGGGGGAAGTAAATTGTGTCATTAATGAACTTGTCAGACAGATTCAAGACCTTCATAACCTGAAGTCGCTTGGATTTCTGTCGCTCATTCTCAAAATGAGTTCGTGCTGCGGTTTTTCTCCACGCTCTTCTGGATTCCTTGTTGGTCCCTATGTCTTCAGGCTTGTTAGGGATCAACTCGTCTACTAGAGACGGAAGCCCTCCGATAACTAAGCCCTTATCCCAGCAGTGCTTAAGCACCGAAAGGAATTCCCCATCAACAGTGTAGGGAGTTCTCTGAAGTGCGTTGATCGCCGTGTAGACTTCTGGTATTTCAGTGTGGCAAAGTTCTTCTAGGTATGCCTGATCGTGGGTCTTGATGATCGGTCGGCGGCGGAAGGAAGTCGATTGGTATCCTCCAAGGAGGGGGTTATTCCAATCAATAGGCCGCTCAACCATAGGAAGCCACACAGGACTGAGATTTTCATTGTATTCGTGAGTGTTCTTAATCCACCTCATCAAATCATCGGTAGGGCAGATGATTGTGTAAGACTTCCCATGCGTGTCTGTACGGGTTTTGATATCAATAATCCCAGTAGACTGGCGCATCAACTCAATACAGGTTAGACCAACTGAGGCGGCATCCTTCCGATCCCACTGCGGCAGCACAATCTTGTGGTATTTGGCGGTGTTATTGATGAACTTGGACTTAGTCTTCTGAGACTTGTAGCGATCAAGGACTCTATTGATCTGGTTCCACAGCGCAGGCTCCTCGTCCCGTAGCGACCGAAACTTCAACTCATCCTCTAACAGCCGACCAAGGGTGGTTGCGGTGCTGGTGATCTTTCTCTCAATAGAGATGCAATCAAGGATGCAGCGAGAAGTTAGCCCGGCAACAACATTGGTGGGCAGTTGATTGAGGAACGGGTACGCACGATGCCGTCTGCCGGGAGCCGCAGCAGCCGATGCCAGCCAATGGACCAAGGCCTCATCTAGTTTGGTGATGGATTCAGCGAGGAGGAACTGCCCCACAGAGGTCGTGGATTCCAGCGATGTCTCCTTAGCCCGCTTTACCTTGTGGTAGTACCGATCACGGCCAAGGTTCACCATCTCTTCTTCTAGGTTGGATTGGTTATTTTTATCTGGCATCTGTCTCTAACCGGCTGATGGCGCTTCGATAATTACTAGGCGCTAGGTGGGCGTATCTCAGGGTGGTTTTGATGTCTCTATGGCCTGCCAATTCCTTCACAGTAGTGATTGGGACGCCCCTCTGTAGGAGCCGCGAGCAGAAAGTATGTCGGCAGGTGTGAAATAACGCTTCGGTATTTCCTTCGTATCCAGAATCCCTCTTAAAATCACGGACCATGTGATCCATCTGGTTTCCAGTATAGTCAAAAGGCTTGGCAGCGATTAGTTCGCGTCTCTTCTCCAACAAACCGCACACTCTGCGGGTCATGGGGATCGTTCTTGGGAGGGATGCCTTGATCTTATCGGGATCAGCGAGAGTGATCTCCTGACTTTCCCAATTCACATCCTTCCACTCAAAACTAAGAGCCTCGCCCTTCCGCATTCCTGTATCAATAAGGGTAACGAAGAAGTCTCTGAGACACCCCTCCGAAGCAGCGATTATTGCGGCCTCCTCCTCGTCTGAGTAGTACCGTATTCGACCTCTAGGCTCTCTCTGGAGAGGGGCCGTGGGCTTCGTCTTGATAATGCCATGCCGGTGGGCATAATTCATTATCTTACTGACTATTGCGAGTTTTCTGTTGATCGTTGCGGGGCCGTTTCCAAGGCTCTGGAGATGAAAGATGTACGACTCCAGTAAATAGGGCGTGATCTCAGTAACCTGAGTACCCTCCCCAAAGTAGGAGCGAACATCCTTGAGCCGTCCGCGAGTATGGTTGGCGGCCTTCTGAGAAGACCATTCCAGTTTCCATACACGGTCTGCAAGCCCTCCAAATGTAGTAGGAGTTCCATCTGGAGAGATTACAGACTCGCTGGCCTCCTCGCCCTTCCCAGAGATGAGTACAGCCAGCGACTCAGCCTCAAACCGGCGGGCATCGTCGTGGTTCTTGAAGGATCGGCGCACTCTCTGCCCTCGGAAGGACACCGATACTTGCCACGAATTGTTTCGTTGGGAAATAGCCATGATTCCACCTTAAAAAGCCGCAGGCCCCAAGCCCACTAGAACCTCAATCTCTAGAGTTAATAGTAATAAGCGGGGGGGGGCCTACGGCAGGGAGTCCGATCAAAAATCTGCTGCTACGAAATCCTCAGAATCCTCAGAATCCGCACACTGTGCGAACTCAAACCGATCATCGAAGACGCCATCCAGTCTACCGAACCGATCAGACTGGGTCAACAGGGACTGACCCCGGTCGTTGCTGGTGAAGGCGTTCTCTAGTGACCAGACATTCCGGTCCTTGAACTCGGGATGCTCCGGGTCTTCCCAGTGCTTAAGGACACGCATCGTGGCCGCTGCGCCAATAACTCCACGCTTAGCGGCCTCAAGGATGACCCAGCGAGCATCAGAGTCACCGCACTCGGTGTTCTTCCACTGCTCGATGCGAGTGATCTCGTTCGTAGCCTGCGGGACAAGCCCGTCCACCATGTTGTCAACCAGATCGAACACGCTCTGGAACAGTCCCTCGCGCTCTCGATCAATCCCAACGGTGTGCTTGCGCTTGAACTCCGCAGTGGACCCCATGAACAGCCCGTTGCTACAGATGGCAAGGCGGCGACCAAGGCCGCCACGGGCAGCGAGGGACATGTCGTAGGAGTTGATGAACCCCGCTTCCCAAGTCAGCCCGCCCATCTCCGGCAAACCGGGGTGTGCGATGCCATACATGGAGAGGAAGCGACCATGCTCCGACTGGTCCTTAATCTTCTCGTTCTTGCGAGAACCAGCACGATAATGGACAGGGTCAGAGATCATGAATCCATGACGATCAAAGGCCTGCTCGATCATTGTCACGAAGGTTTCGTGTGGAAGCGGTCGCCAAGTGCTTGGACCCTGAACAGGAATCCTTGTCTTGGCAATCGTTCCGATGTCTACCCGTTCTCCCCAAGCCTTTGGGTCGAAGGGTGTCGGTGCTACTGGAAGTTGCATTGGTACAATTCTCCTTAATTCCGCGTGATTTCATGGGCATGCGCGGCCCGCCCAGCCATAGGATTTAGCAGACTCGGTCAGAGTCCTTCTTGTACTGCTTGATGCCCCTAGCGACGAGATCGCTGAGTACATCTACGAGGGAGGGGCGTGCTGCTGGGAGGCCCAAGTCGGTGATGGCCTTCGCGGTGCGCGCCTGAATGAGGCGGATGTCACGGTCCTGTTCGGGCGTGATTCTGCAATAGATTCCGCCGTTCTTGTTGCTGCTACCCATTATCTGAGTCTCCTTCCGCACACTGTGCGGTCTCGGGGGTTGTGAGATTATTCAAGCCCATTGCCTGAATCTCGGTGTACATAGGCCACAGATTATCCCGAAGGTATTCCATGTCCTTAATGTTTGAACGCTCTTGGAACTCTCCATCAACCTGCTTCATCACCTCGATGGCGATGTATAACGCTTGGCTCATGATGTATTGGCCCCTGTGGCTGTTTACGAATTCCGCAGCCTCAGATCCTTTATGGTCCACTTCGTCATTGGTAGGCATGTCAAATCTCCTTAGTTTTGCCCTTCATCCAATCATTAAGACTATTGAGGGCGATGACTACCTTCAGGTACTCAATTTCGTCCCCAGTCAACATTTCGTTCACGCCATCTGTATCTAGAATTTTCATCGCAAACCTACGAGCGACATCTAGATTTCCTGATTGCAGATACGAGTCAAGTAGGTCTAGTTTGTTCGTCCATTTGTAACGGATCATGGGCTTCCGTGCCTTTTTTGCAGAGTCTGCGGTTTGAAATGTCCTGCTCCCACACCATGAACGGTAATGGCAATGGTGGGGATGGATGTGCTGCAATCAGACATGGACCCTCTGCAAAGTCCACATTCATCGCATGTAGTTAGTTTCCCGGCTTCCGCTGATGCAGGACAGAGAACCTCCTGATCTAGCAGCGATTCATCCGCAGTAATACAGCGAAAGGTGCGGTAGCCAAGAGCCTTGGCATGCGCAACATCCTCCGCAGTATCGACGGAAGCCATACAGAAATCTGAATATTCGTTTGACATCTCCCGCCACTGGTGGGTATAGCCCGTTGTCATCGACGCATGTCGAATCAACGGTTTCCACACCTCGACAGGGACCATCGCAGGATCGCCGTACGCGCCTATGCGAATCTTCTTGCCAGCGACCAGTTCGCTGGCCTCCTCGGGCGATACCTGCGGATAACGGCCTCTTCGGAAGGCTTTCCAAATCTGTCCCGGCGCGTTCATTGAGACATAGCACGACCGCTTACCATCCTCGTTTCTGCGATGGATACAATGGCCGCAGATGGATTCATCACAGCCTGACACTATTGCTTCATGTGGATGGATGTCTCGCATCAATATCCAAGACTGCAACATATCGCCGGTCTTGGGATTGTTGGAGCGGTTCCACAACCCAGTCACTATGACAACTATTGGCTTGTCATCCCACTGGCTGGGACCGTTGTAGATGATGATTCCGTTCATCGATCTTTCCTTGTGTTTTCGCACGGTGTGCGGTTGGGCGGGGACGGTTGGTGGGAGGGGCCTTACGCGAGCCACTTCGATGTCAGCCGGAGCGGACCAATACCGACTCCCGCCCACCAACCTTTTCCGCTATTACCCTGATTTCGAGTATTGTACCATAACTACGCCGTAAGTCAAGCAATACTGAATAAAATAAAGATTATTTTATTAGCATTCCCGGCGCACAGCGAACAGCGACAAAAAACTATCACGACCAGTCCATTTCGTTTCGCGGCTCAGGCTCCTCGTCGCCTAGAACCTCAGCAAACTCAGCAGGCGTGAGTCCACTAATCAATATCTCCCGAATCTCCGGCTTCATGGTTGGGAAGATGGATTGAGGAGAATCCCCTGCTTTGATGCGATTGAACTCGACGGAAGTAAACTCGACGATGAACATTTGATGGGTGATGCTGCATTGCTTTATTACCCGAACAAGGTTATTACTGATTTCGATTGTTACTTGATTCATTGTTGCTCCTAAATAGCCCGATCACCCTTTCAGGCAACCGGGCAGGAAGAGAGAGGAGTGAGATTCGCACGGTGTGCGGTCTACCACCAAGAACTATAGACTACCTTCATGCCTTCGCTGATCGCCTCGCGGGCTGCTTCACAGAACTCAAGGTCTTGATCCCTGTATATATCGCTAGAATCGCACCCATAGAAAAATCCCTTGGTTTCGGGCAGCGACCCCTCCTTCACAGATTTTTCCAGCAAGTCGATGTCCTCGGCAGCCAACTCCAACTCGACGCAGTTGAAAACCTCCGCCTCGCCTCCCTTGGAGTAGTAGAGGGTCTCCATGAACCCCTGTAGGAAGGGGTGCTTTCGCCACTGAAACTCAGGCGGAAACACGCCGGACGGCGGAAACACGCCGGACATTTCACCCGCATCATACTCAGTCTGCTCACCAAAAAACGCATATTGATCCAAACCCATGACCATTCTCCTTATGTTGGTCGTTGTATTGATTCGCACGGTGTGCGGAAACAAAGGTCCGCGTTATTTTAGTTGGGGGTATGCGCGGCCCACCCCGCCACAAGATTCCTTAGGCATCCCAATCACTATTGATTGGTATCAACTGTCCATCAACAAACTCATAGTTCGCTTCGTCGTTGGAACCCCGGACTTCGTATTGTTCTACACGGGTCCACCGTCTAAACAGGTCTTTTGCATAGTCCTCTGCCTCTTTCTCTGTAGCAAACACGACAGCACTTGTGTTCCAATCGTCCCCGCCCGTACATACCCACGGTTTGAAGTTCATTCCGTTGCTCCTTTCCGCACGGTGTGCGGTTTATCTAGTAACTTCATCGCGTCCCAAACATCGGCCACATAACCGTCATCAAGATATTCGCCAGTATCCCTCGCCTCATAACCATAGATCGCGTCAAGGTGATTCTTCAATTCCTCCTTGGAATCAAACGACCTGCCTTCCATGCGCAGTTGCTCGGCCTCATTTTCAACGGCTTCTTTGATTGCCGCACGGGCGCGACCGGTCAGCCACTCGCTTGTGTCCGCGATCCGGGGTACATCGAGCATTGCCAGAAGCACATCTACAAATTCCTGTTTGTTCTGATCCACCTCTCGCCACTCATCAGCGACATCGTCGTCGCCAAACACCGCAACGCATATTGACCAATGCAGCGACTCTAGGTGCTTTTCGATTTCCTCTATTGCTTCCCACCACTCATGCTTTATGACACCCACGCCACTGTTGTGCATGTATTCCGTCGATGATCGAGACAGATGCTTGAGCGTACGCACGAAATGCCTCGCCCTTGAAATGTGGTACGGAGCCTCTCTGAGTTTCTGGATGAAATTAGACATTCTCGCTCGCCTCCTTTTCCGCACGGTGTGCGGTCTTGTTTGCTTCGTTCTTCGCGTGTTCCAGCCGACAGAAGATGAACATGGCTGCATCGTGGTACTTCCGCTTCTTGTCGGGGCTAGAAAACATGTTTGACCATGAGTTGAGCGCGTCAACAGCACACATGATGGCCTCCTCATCATCCGTGGTTAGGACAGGGACGCCCTGTGTCGGCTCCCACATGTCAGAGAGAGTCTTCAAATCTTCACACTCCGGGAGCAGTGACTCGACATCGACCGATTGGGGAGACGCTGGCTCTGCCTCAGCGACCACGATCTCCATTGATCCCGGCATTCGCTGGTAATCGGCCAAACCCTTGATTCCCGATTCGCTTTCCAGCATCCGCACAACCACTCGTTCCGCAGCGTCGGCGTCTGGGGCAATCACACCCACTTGCTCCACAATGGTTTCTTCGACTATTGCCGTGTATCTCATATCAAGCCCTTTCTTGCCGCGTAGTGCGGCAGAGGTTCAATCCGCAGGCTTCCAAGAATCGCTCCCTGTCGAAGTCGGGATTGAACCCTTCAAACTCCGTAGCCAGTTGACCAGCGACCGATGCGAGGGCTTCCCCGTATCCCCGCGTGTACCAATAGAAATCACCTCCACAGAGCCTGAAGGAGAACCCTCCCGCCCGCCGTACCGTTTCAGCGGCGGCCTCGTGAACGCCAATCGTCTTGCTGCCCTCATTCGCAGTGACGAGCCGATGAAAAACAGAGGCTGCCGCCTCAAAATGCTTCCGTGTCATTCCGTTTCTCCTTGTGACAAAAAAAAATGAGCAGTTCACAGGCATGCTCAGGCCCCGGCTCCCGCTCAGCCGCATCATGTATTGGACCTACACCATATAGGCCCGCCTCTGAGGTGCGAGTTCCTCAGCAGCATTCCGCACAGTGTGCGGTTCTAGGTCTTTCGGATGATGTTACCGGGATTGTCGGGGTCTTCGATGAAGTCCTCGACATAATCCCCACCGGGACCGATGCGAACCAACGGATACTGGTGCGGGTTTGCCTTCTCAAGGTCAACCTTCCGCTGGACAGCATCCATGATCCTTTGCCCATCAGTGAACATGAAGATGTCGTTGCGAAGCCTCTCGGCTGCATTGAGGAATCGCTCCTCGTCCACCTCATCAGGGATTCTCGTAATCAATCCAGCAGCAGCAAATATCAGTTCCTCGACTACCGCTTCAAATGCGCTCGGCTCGTTTCCAAATAAACTTCTGGGTTGCATTCCGTTGCTCCTTCCGCACGGTGTGCGGTTTATCTAGTAACCTTGACGATTTTCATATTTCGTACCGTTACCGTGGCGTACCACTTGTGCGCCTCTGGGTAGTGTGGACCCTCGCAGCAGTGCTGACCATCAGCGACCGCTGGACCAAATGGACCCGGCTGGAAGCAGGCCACAGGCCCAACCTTCACCGCCTCCTTGAGGGACTTCTTGGTCTTGAAATTTTCAGTTGCATACATCTTGTGGCTCCTTGTGGACTTCCGCACAGTGTGCGTTCTTGTGGACTGGTGGGGAAACTACCCCCACCCATGCATACAGTATACCATAAACCAATCAAATGTCAAGCCATCAAGAATAAAACAGGAAGTTTATTTTGAGGACTCCGGGCCACAGCGAACAGCGATGACACTATCAGACGAGC
>Ga0098035_1000620_pt1 | contig 17575 bp, 17 predicted proteins | sample 3_EtaG_FD_75046 | JGI IMG/M metagenome (GOLD analysis project Ga0098035, IMG submission 75046) | Marine viral communities from the Subarctic Pacific Ocean - 3_ETSP_OMZ_AT15126 metaG | ecosystem: Environmental > Aquatic > Marine > Oceanic | place: Pacific Ocean | collected 2015-01-07
GAAACCTTTGTTTGGTATTCTGCGCCGTACCCCGATACCCGGGTAGCAATCAAAATTGCGTTACGATCTCCTACCAGTAAGGAGTTAGTATCAACAGCCTTATTAATCACAACACTCTTTAATAGTCGGTCTAGCGCGATACCCTTCTTTAAAAGAGATCTCGACGTTAAAAGGTCTTCTTCTTTTGCTGTCATTTGCTTGATTTCAAGCGTGCTTTCCCCGTGAAGGGGATGTCCTTCTGGGTAATATCTACCCTCGGAAGGCAAATCAATAAATTCGGTAGGGACAACAAAAGAGAAACCCTCCGAATTATTATTTTGCATGAGTGGCGCCGGGGGAGTGTCAGCTTGCTGCTGACGTGCGCCCGTGCGCTCTTTATTTCTAGCCAATATACACCTCGTTATTTAATTGTCTATTATACGCTGAAGAATTCACTGGCGCCGGCGTTCGTAACTGTCGCAGAACCGTCTGTATTGCTTGTCTGCAGGCGCGCCCAGTCGTACTTAAGGGTAACCGACATTTCTGTCAGGTCATCACCGCCATACTCTAAGTCGCCATACTTGACTTCGCTAATCCATGAGTTCCAAAGCGTCCACTTTTCAAGCTCGTTGCCATCGGAATCAATCTGCGTCACAATAACCGTACCTAATGCACCAGCAGCCTTAGCTTTAGACATTGTGCTCAAAGCAGTAGAGTCTACCGGTGGCGTATATCCTGATAATACCACAATATCGGAAAGAGTTGCAGCCATATCTGGATTAACAGGATCCACAAGGGTAATAGCCACATCCTGCCATGTAACGGAGCCAGGATAATAGAACGTATGGTTCAAATACTTGTGCTCAGCAGCCTGAATCTGAAAAGAAGGCTTCGCAGCCGTCTTGGCATACCAAAGCATAGCACCTCCCTGCGGCGACTGAATTCCCTGGAACTCAACCGTAAATCTAAACTTTCTTTTGGGATCTTTCATGGTCGTGTCTTGACCAAAATTTTCTGACCAGAATGGCATAATGTGGAACTCCTGTTATTATGTTCTAAATTTAATTAGTAAGAGGGGGGAAAAACTCCCCACATCTTTTAGTCATCGAAAGACGCGCCAGTGGACATGATAACAAAGTCGATGGCAATGTATTCAATGGCCCTTGCAGGCTTAATCATGATCTTTGCATACAAGATGTTCTGATCGATTAAATCTGGCGTGGTAGTTGTATCATCAAGGATGAGTTTATAATCTGTGATACCGAACTGGGTCTTAACGTTAGCCAGGAAAGGCTCAATAAGACTTGTGAAACGGTTCCACGTAGCTTGAACGTTCTGCTCAAACAAAATCTGTGTTGAGAGAATAGAAATCTGCTTCTTAAGGTAGATAACCAGTCGTCTGACATTAATTCTGTCAAGAGCGGAGGCACGTTCCTGCAGTGTCTTCTGTCCGAAGACCACGATGCCGCTAGAGGGGAACGATGCAATCGGATTGATGCGTGCCTCATAGAGCGTGTCGCGGTTTGCAGACGAAAGTCTTTCAGTAACATTCGTAACCGGGATACCAGCCGCACCATCAGTGAGGCCGCCACGGTTGAAGCCGGCGGGCGCGAACCAGATAGCGGTTTTGCGCTCAGAGCTTGCAAGAACACCCATCATGGCTACCGAAGGCGGTACCCAAAGAATGCGGCCGGAGTTTTCATCGCGTGTCTGTACCCACGGATAGAAGGTACAGCCATAACTCGAATCTAGCCTTCTCGCCTTTAAGCTCGATGCGGCTGCAGTCGGAGTGGTGCCAATTCGGCTGGATTTGTCTGCATAGTACCTCTCAGAAGAGGGAATATACACATCTGCCAAATCAACCAGCGCCAATGCGTCGGCGCGTTCCGAACATACATTAATCATATGTGTAGTCAGCGCGTCTGTGGTGAGGCCGGGGGCTGCCAGAAGGTTCATATTAATGTATTCTGGATCGGCAACCGTGTCAATGGCGCGCTTATACGTATAGTATGCATAAGAGTTGTCTTCCGTCGCGCTAGTTCCCATTCCAATATTATAGAAGGGATCTGGCTTCGTGATGTCAACCCCGTCGAAACCACCCCAGAACGGCGCAGTAAAGCGGTTATAGCCCGCATCAAGCAACGTCGTATAGGTGTTACTATCACGCGCTGAAGTACTTGTACCGGCGCGCCTAGAGCCAGATGCGTAGGTGTAAACACTAGCGGCAGAAGCGCTAACGTTGTCCATCGAGAAGATGTACGAGAAGCCCTGAATGGCCGACGATGCCGACAAATTATATGCTGTCGCTGTTGTATCAACTGGAACGTTGTTTGTCTGACCCAAGTCGATATACCACAATCTCTGCGGGGCGCCGACACTAGCGTCAGCGCGTGTGGATGTGGTTGTGCGTGTCACCTCAAAGCCAAAGTAAGCCTTGGTAGGATCCGACAATCCACCATCTGTCGCCTGACTGCGCAGCCGCACAGACGGAAAGCTAAGAGAAGCGGTCAAGCCTCCATGGCCTGTATAAGAGGCCGAAATCATGCGGCCCGCAAACTCGGCGGCAGTGGGTGACCCTGGCAGGGTCGCCCCCAACACCACAAACCTTTGTGCCAACTGTGCCACAGAGCCGGTTCCAGGGAGGTTCCCTGTATCGCGGAGCTTCGGAGGTCCGTAATAACCGAATGGAAGGAGGACCGGATCAGTTGCGCCGGCTTCCACGTCCGCATTCATTTCAATTCTCACAAACTTCGACTGACTGTCGAAATCTCCGTAAGTCTTAAGGCTACGCGTGGTGGTATCCCACTTATCATACTTGTCGCCAATCTTGCGCGCCACATAGTTGGGCGAAGACGGATCAAGCGTACAGTTATCAAATCGCTCCATAACCACAACGTTGCTGTCGGTGTCCATGAGCGAACGAAGAACAACAGAGAACGTTCCATAATCGCTCGTAGTCGTGTTAGACTGCCTAACCTTCTCAATGGAGACTTTCACGTTCTTGGAGAGCCATTCACCATGGCCGCGCCCAATCAAGCGAAAGAGCTTCGTCGCGTTGGCGGGCTGATAGGCGCTGTAGGTGCCCAGGTCCTGACCAATAAACCAACCAGCAACAGCTTCCTGAGAAGGCTGTCCTTTCATCTTGTGAGGGCCGGTGGTCTCGGCACTTCCAGAAGCAAGGCCAGCAATCAAGCCGATAAGAATACCGCTCGATCCGCCCTCAAGACTTCGCTCGCGAAGCTCTTGCTCAAATGTCCCACCAAGCCAGTAATCTTCGTAAGAAGCAGACGGGTAAAAATCGCCGCCTGTGGAAGTAAGCTGTGGGTTTGTGTTAAGACGCTTTCTAATGAATAACTCAGAAGAATCGTTGAAGTTGATTGTAAACTTCTTTTCTCCAGCAGTAATTCCTCGAATAACCAAATTAAAGTTTCCAGATGAATCGCTCTCGATCAAAGTGGAAGAGGCAACCGCCGTTGTTGATAAGGCGGTGGATGCACCGGCCACTGAGCCCGATAAGAGAACTGAGCCACTCTGAACATAGACGACAGCCGCCAACTGGAGGCCGTTCGTATCACCCGTCAATAGACCAGTGGAGGAAGAGGGGGCAACGAAAATGCCATACGCACCTCCATCAGAACCTGTTGTTGGTGCGCCGGTAGTTTGCCATCCCGCCATGGCTGCGGCAGTTCCCTCGTTATTCGCTGACTGCTGTCCAAGAAGTCGTACATACGTGAGAGGAGCAACGTTTGCACGGAGGAAAGCTTTAGCAGCGTAAGTCCCATACATCGGGGACTGAAGGTTGCCGTATCTCCAGATATCGCCGCCGCCTTGTCCTGCGACAGTATCTCCGAACATCTCGACAAACTTGGAATACGATTCTACGGTGACGGGCTGCATTGCTAGGCCGCGTGTTGCGCGGCCGATAACGACGGGCCCGATTGTATCGGCCTTTTGAGGTAAGAATGAGTTATCAATTTCGTTGATAAACACCCCAGGAGATACAAATTTGAAATTCTTAATTGACATTATTGGTTCCTCTCTTTAAAAAATAGAATTAATTGGTGTCACAATCATACTTTAAATAGTATTTTGGAATTCAAAAGTCTTCAGGAACTTCAATAAATTCTAACTTTGAGTTCAGGAAGTGATAGTATAGAAACCTTCTTCATCTTCCTGCACGATCCCTTCTTGGGGATAAGTCACTTCTACAATGTTTTCATCCACCCTTACGATGGGCCGATCATCATTTTCGCCTTCGCCAATAAGATAGCCGAGTACTCTTATAGAAATCTCTGACCCAAACATCCGCATATCTTCTCCTAGGCTCGCCACATTATTAGTGTGAGTGAACCCCTGATCAATAAAAGCTTCATACATATGCCCGTTGCGCCTTAGCACGAAAGCATTCACTTGTCCTGTCCGCGTCATGAATGGCGCGAGAAGCTCATTCATCTGCTGTTGGTACTCAGATTTGATCTGAATTTTATATTCTATATTAACGTAAACCGGGATAGGAATAGAGACGCTTTGCACAACAATCTTTTTGTTTATTCTCGGATAGTATTCTTGTTCTTTAGTAGAGGTATAGTTTCCCTGTCGAGTATTTCCTACAACAGCAAAATTTCGCGTCTTATCTTCAACTATCCTTTTGGCGATTACCATGCGACCTGTGCGGCCATTTTTATCTTGAGAATAGATCTGTGCCTGAAAAGCTCCTTTGCGCGCTGGGTCTTTCGTAACTCCGGTTCTTTCAATACTGATGAGGGGAAGTTTTAAAGCTCCATTAGTGTCTCTCAGAGATTTGTCATTCTTAATTTGAAATGAACGTTCCGGCGTTTGCCACAAAATGGGTACAGTCGTGAAGCCGTTATTCGTGGTGGCGCTTAAGCGCAAGTCTTCCTTGAGCCACGACATTATAGCATAATCTATCGTTTCAATGGTCGAAGATAGCATCCCCACTTCGCTTAATTTTAAATTAGTACCAGGGGGTATCATCGCAAAATCAAAGTCATTAGGTAGCATTGAACAGGCCCTCTCTCGCACGCCTACAACGAGCAGAAATTTCAAACGATTGGCCGGCTTGGCCAAACAAAAGTTTAGGCTGTGTAAGGTTCACAATCTCATAGTAATTATCATCATATAAAACAAAGTCGCCTTCTCGCACATACATGTTTTGATCTAGTTCCAATCTCTTCTTATGAAAGTGTATGTTAATCTCCCATGTCTTATCGATACCAGCGCCATCCATGTACTCCGTACCGAATTGAGTATATTCCACAAGTGCATAAATACGCACAGGCGGTAAAAAGGTTTTTTCTATGGCCTCGCCATATAACTCATGAAAATTGGTGCGCTCTATATCAATAGGATAATAAAGAATTTGCTGACCAATAACTTTTTCTATTAACTCATCATTAACTTGTTTAACAAGATCTCTTTCTTTCTTGCCAAGAAATAAAGGAGGAGGAGGTGCTGCTGGTCTTTTCCATTGGTTGTCATCGGCCATCTACATGTTTATCCTACAAAAATTGGAAGTGGTGAATTCTTAAGGGCCGCGACAGCAGCGTCAGTCTTCTCGGCATCACTCTTCGCCAACTCGGTGTAATTCATCTTATCTAGGATCTCCATCAACTTATCTTTAAGCTGTTGCTGTTCTTCTTTGGCCTGAGACAATAACTCTGAGTGGTTCAAAGTGACGCTCTCGCCGGGAATAGGCATCGTGGTGAACTTGCCACGAATTTGCCCCAACATTTCTTTACACAAAGCTAGCGCATACTTGCGAATCCACTGTTTGCCAATAGCATTAATATTGGCATAAGGTAAATTATCAAACGGCAGCGTATTCATGTTGTTGATGCCTTCGCGGCCATCATTAAAGCCCGGGTTTTGTTCCCATGCGTTACCCAAATCTACATAAAAGTTAACCCAAATACGATCATTGCGGCCGTCGCCAAATCCATACTGATCTGGGGAGGGGAAAAGACGCAACTTGTTATCTTTAATCTCGTATGAATAATGAGACGTTCTGGTATAAATTGAATCTTCATACATGATGGCTTGCATCTTGTTCTGCCATGTGGGGATAATTTCAAAAGTGGAATCATCGGAAAACTGCCCATACGTAGAATAGTTGCCAACAACGCCGATCCCCCCATAATAGCCATAAAAGCGCCACATGGCGCGTGGGGACATATACCACACTTTGGTGATGATAACTCGCTTGTCTCCAACCGCTCCGGAGAAGGGCACTGCTCTGCCCATCGAATCAGTACCTGAATTCGAAGCGCTTACGATAATGGTCTGGAGATCATAGTCTTGCTGTCCTTGCTTCGTGGCAAAGGACGCCGAATAAATAGGGGTAGTTCCGCCGTAGCCGCCTGCTGTTGCAACGGCATCCCCTATCTTGCGGGCCTGCGCAAATTGGAATCTGGGGTATCGCAAATTAACGTTTTCGGGGCCAGTCTTGCGATCACCCAGGTGGTCAAATGTGCCAGTTGTCATTCCCAGTACATCGGACATAATACTTTGTCCTTGGTGGAGATTGACAATATACGAATATTCTAACACTGCCTCTTCATAAGCAGCATAAACATTCGACGGTGTAAGCTCAATATCTACGACATCGCCGCCAAGCTTCTTATAGACATAATTAACCTGCAGGGATGCGCCGCTGAGAAAGTCACTCGATCCGGTATATATGCCGTAAGGGACGGCGGCTGCTACTAATGCAGCAGATCCGGTAGAGGTTAAAACAATTGTGCTTGTTTGTGAGCGAGGTGTAAGGGCAGTGGGCATCTAGATGGTTTCCTTCGCAGTAATTAGTAAACTACACAACAAAACCCCCTCCTATAATAAGGGTTATATCCTAAAGAAAATATTTTAGGCCGTTGTGTCCTGCGTTACTTTCTTTTTTGTCCCGCTGCGGAGCGTAGTTGTCTTCTTTTTGCGTGTTGTCTTAGGTTTGGTCACCGCTTTTTCTTCTACTATTGGCTGAACCTCTTCTGCGGCTGCCGCAACCTTTGTTTCTTCCACGGGTGCTGGTGCCTCTTCTATGACTTCAGTTGTTTCTTCTCGGGACTTCAGCAATACCATCCGTGGATGATTGGCGTGTTTAAGCCCAAATTTGGCCCTTGAACTGATTAATCTTCGTTTCTTTCCCATAATAACTCCTCTATGGTGTGTAAAGTAATTAGTGTCGTTCTCAACAAAAAGAAACCCCCCTCCGAAGAGGGGGGAAAATATAAAACATACTTTGTTATTCAGCGGCTAAGGTAATTCCTTCAGCGACTCGCGACATTCCAGTGACAAAATAATTTGTTCCATCACAGAAAAGGCGTGCCCAGTCACCCTGAACAGCGCTTGTTGTGAAAACTAACACCTCTGTTGCAATAGCAGTTGCGGGCATCAACTGAGGTGTTGCATTGTCTGCGCCTGTGCGGACGTGACCCAGAATCAAATCTGTACCCGGAGCAGTGATGGTTGTTGCGGCTGTGTTGTCGTTTACCCAAAACTCACAACTCCACCCCGAGCCGGCGGCTGCTACTGTCGGCAAAGTGACTGCTGCAGTAGCCGTCCCAACTGTAAACCGCTTTCCGCCGTCTGCAGCGGTCAAAGTTATATTTCCCGTAATTGCTTCTACAACGCCGTGGCGCATCTGTAATGCATTTGCATTTTCGTTAATCAGGCTTTTAATTCTAGCCCAACCTACTCTTTTGGTTCCCATAATATGTTTCTCCTTATGTTGAATATTAATTAGGTCAATTAACGAAAGGATTTCTCCCTTCGCTATAAATAGTCCACAACAAACGAAAGCCCCCTTCCGAAGAAGGAGGCTTTACATTTATATTGGGTTGTATACTAGGGTTTAGCTAGTGGCACCCGCCTGTCCAAGCAGGCCAGACACAATCACGATACCGTAGAGATCCGGACGAACCATCTTCTTCGCGTAACGAGTCATCACGCCCTTACGGGGCACGAAGTCTTCCGGTCCAAAGATAGTAGGTGTGGTCTGCAGCGGCACGTAAGGTGCATACACGTATCCACTTTCAAGGAAAGAGGATCCACGCCGGCCGACGAGAAGAACGTTACGAAGGAAGTAGGGGTCTACAATCACATCGAACTTCTTGGTAAGCGAGCCAACCTTAACAGCACCGATAGAGCCACTGTCATCATCAGCGGTAACGCTTGCGCGGAAACCAGCCGTGAACTCAAGGATGTTGGCAACTTCAGGTCCGCAGACGACGAAGTTAGCCCCACCACGCAGAGTCTTACGATGAATCTGAGCGGACACGTCATTGATGGTCTCAACAAGCGTCTCATACCATTCGCTGACAGTACCGGTGAAATCGGGAGCAGCCGAAGCAGCGCCAATCTCAACACCCGTTTCGCGGTTCAAGAAAAGACCCGGGGAACGAGACCAATACATTGTAGCCGCAGTAGCACCATTAACAAGGTCCGCAAGGATCTCGCGGTCGATCTCAAGAGCAATCTGCTCAGAGAGAATCGACGTAAGCTCGACCTCGGCATCCAAGTTGTGATAGGCATTTAAATCCTGTCCCAACTCGGGCGTCCACTTGGCCTTGAGCTTCTTGGTCTGTGCAGTGACAGCCACGGAATCGACCTTAATGTCGATCTCGGGGATCTCTTCGTTGCCTTCAAGACCCCAAAGCTGTGTACCAACAACCGACCCAAGAGCCCCACCTGTAGTGAGGTTATCCTTGATTGGGAACTGGACCACGGCCTCAAGAGAACCAAGAGCAACGTTGCTACCTGCGACACCAGTCGCGGCATCGGCGCCGACAACGACGAAACGAACGTTCGACTCAGTTCCAGAGCCAGTCTGCATGGTCAAACGGCGGATAAGGCGTGAGCCAGCACCAACGTTAGTTGCAGTAGTACCGCCATCGGAACCGTTGAAGGATGCAGAGAAAGCACCCAGGTTCTTATAGTCGGCCTCCTGGCCACTCTGTGAGCCAGTGATTGAACTACCCGCACACTCAAAGACCGCAACACCAATGGCATCGCCAGAAGACGAAAGAGCCAAAAGGTCAGGATCGTACTGAAGCCACTTACGACGCTGAAGCTCGGTGGAACCAGTGAGCGAGAAGTTATCTGCAAGATTCCACTGAGCAGTCTCGATACCGCCAGAGCCAGTCGGAGATGCATAAGCATAACCGCGAGCACCAACAGTGCGCGGACCAGAAAAATCCTGCCTGAGAGTTGCGCCCACAAGGCTCACACCACCAGTGATCTGAGAACCAACCTGATTAGTACCGTAAATGGACTTATCAGCAATGTTCCCCATGCGGTCGCGCATGGTGCCACTGGCTCCAAGATTCGGTGAGAACACAAAATCAAGGAAGAAGATGAGCCCGGAAGGGAGACTCATCGGCTGGACCGAAACGAGATCGTTTGCGATCAAACCTGCGAACACGCGGCGGACGATGGGGAACGCGACGGCTGCAAAGCCCTCGACATCACCAGCGGCCATGCTGCTGTTCTCACGGAGAAGTTCCTTAGCCTGATTTTCAAGTAGGCGAGCCATGCTAGACCGTTTCCGATCATTATCAAGACCCTCCAAAAGACCTGTCTTCTCCCACTTATTTAACAATGCGCTGCCTTCAGCGCGCATATCACGATTAACAATACCTTCTGTTAATCTTTCTACAATACTAGACATTTTAATATACCTCCTAAAGTTTATTTTATACCTGCTAGTTGACGCATTCGCTCAGCGAATACATCGGTGGGCTGTGCTTTCTCTTTACGAGTTGCACGAATTACAGAAGAAGGACGGTTAATGGCTTCGCTCAGTGATTGTGGTCCACGCGTTGGCGCTGACTGCACTGTGCTTTGAAGCGTATTAAAGATTGTCTTTGCTTCTGTAACAGAACCGGCCTTGGAAATAGCTTCGACAATTGTTTTCTTTTGTCGCTCATTCAAGGAGGGATTTCGTAAAACCCGATTCGTATAAAGCAAGCGGGCGTTCGAAAGGTTAACTGTTTGCAGTGTCTCCTTAAGCTCGCCTGTTACTTGCTCATATTGCGAAAGTCGCTCAGTGAGTTGCTTATTTTCAAAAACCAACTCTTCTTGAGCCTTTCTCATAACATCTAATTCATCTTGTACATCGGTACTACGGCGCTGGGCTAGAGCTTTCTTTAGCTCCCACTTGACGCTCTCGGATGAGCGTCCCGCCCAACCGGATAGGGTAGCACCCATATCTACTGTAAGTTTTTCAACGATTTCATCAATCATGTCATCGGAGATTTCAATTTCTTCATCTTCATCTTCGGAGATTGTGGCGGCGCCGTATTTACCCACCGCAGCAACATCAGACGCGGATGCGGCTAATGCGCCACCACCCGAATGTGGATGATCGTCTTCATCCTCTTCCACATCAAACTGGCCGCCGGCGGGCGCATCAGATGGGTTTTCTTCGCCGTCGTCTTCTTTGAGCATGTCAATAAGCTCGTACTCATCAAAGGTTAATTCTTCATCAATCTCTGCCTGAAGTGCATCAATCGATTCGCGGAGGGCGCCAAGATCCAGGGTTACTTCGACCGGTTCACCTTCGCCGGGAATATTCTTAAGATTTTGGCCTTCCATTCCGTTGGCGTTGTCGGTGGCCGCGTAGGGGACCTCATCAACATCCTCTTCCAACGATTCGTCAGTTTCGCCGTCAGCCGCCATGGGGTCTGCGGCGAGGGGATCGGCGGCGAGGGGGTCTGCGGCGAGGGGATCTGCGCCAGCGAGAGGGTCAGCCCCTAGGTCGCCCCCTAATTCATCTTGTTCAAGAAGCTTGTGCAACGCGTTGCGTACTTCATTGGAATACTTATCGATAACAGACGCTTCAGCGTTTTTTAATGCTGCATCGCGGAGCGCATTTGCATCAACAATAGCTTCTTTTAATAAATTTGACATGTAATTCTCCCGAAAAAACAGTTTTTCAAAATAAATAGTCTATGAATTTTTGAAAAGACTGAATTTATGACCCTGTTTTGTTAATAACCCACCAATTTGTGCCATCTGATTGGACAGCCCTAATCGAATAGTTATGCTTGATGGTTAAAGTCTCACGAAAATCGATGGCCCCCTCTTCAACGCCTATCTCAAGAGGGTGAGATGCTAGTTTATATTTGTTGCTATTAATTTTCTTTATTATTAATACTCTTCCTACACATTCGCATGCGGGAGGCAGCATTATCGTAACCTTGGTTTCAGATGTGTCAGCCAGCAATGTATGATCTTGAGGGCCCACTTCGTACTTCTTATCGGCTATTATACTAATATTATTAAAGACGGCTCCTCCATGCTTGGTGTCACCTTGTGATATTGTGTCGCCCGTCACACGCAGGGCATCTACAACAGCCTCTCCGTCCAAGTTTAATATTTTCGCTTTTACATCAAATGTCAATGCAGCCGATGCATTTAAACCTTTTCGTCCCCTGAGTTGTAAACTATTAACAGGGCCTTCGGGCTGGATTGATTTTGCGTTAATGTAAGAATCATAAAAATTGCCTAGTGTGGTGCGCCTTGTATCTCCTCTCGATGCATCATGTACTATTAAAAGATCGTCATCGCTTAAATTTTGTCCTCTCGCGGAAATATCGGGGCAGCGCTTGGGCTCTACAGACAATTGATTGTTTCTAAACTCCAAAGCCCCTTGAGGATCTAAAGCCAACGATAGACCATCGCGAGTGACCGCAACCCCTTTCGATGGCTTTACTTGCAATTTTCCACGCACGCTTCTTAATGTAGAGCCAAGCTCTAAATTGCTAGCGGCAATCGAGCCACTAAAGCGTGTAGTAGGAATGTCGGTTAAGCCACGCGCAGAACCATATAAAGCTTGTGCTCGAATATTCTTAGTTGTGAGATCTGTGCCATCAAAAGTTAAATTATGCTCTGCCCTCATCGTCGCACTGCCCTGGTAAGTGAGAAGTGTTGTTGGCGACGTGCCCAATAACTTTCGAATAGGAACATCTCTTAAAGTAGCGCATGGGCTTTGGGCATCTGTGTCATAAAAGACGCTAGCGCTAATGGTGTTTTTAAAAATTTTTACACCGCCAATCTCTTGATTGGTATGCTGATCAACCGAACCTTCCACGGTTCCTTTTAAGACATTATAAGCCATAAGGGTTCCTCGTTATATAAATAGGTGTTTTATTATTCTGTAACAACTAAACATCCATAATTTACATAGTTTTCGTAGTGGGACTTTAAATCGTATTCTTTAATAACCGACTGCACAATAGTTTTCATTTGGTTAGAATGTCCTGTTATAATCTTGCAAGGAAGGGTGGTTCGGTAAATAAACTTATGAATCTTGTATTCTGCATCTTCGTGGCGAATGCCATGTAAATCTAGTGTTTCCATATTATTAAATAGTCTCCAAAAAAAAGGATGCCCCCCATAAAGGAGGGCACCCAAAAGTAAATACACAGGATAAGTCGAGTATTCTAGAAGATAACCCAGTTGTTGTCGCCTGCACCATCCACATAAATCAAACCAACGGTCGCGTAAGGAGACTCAAGGACGAGTTTCCCAGTCGTCGTTCCGTCAACGCCTTCAATTTTAGCTGAAGCATGCGAAGAACTAATCGTAATTGTATTAATTACAGTAGTGCCGGAGTTAGCCTTAACATAGACAATATCTCCAGTAGTCGAGGCAGATCCCGAAGGAAGACCAAGACTAATAGCGCTGCCCTGCGCTGCAGTGTGGTTAAGGCCAGCAGCCAAAACCTCACCGTTAGCTTTTAGTCCAACCGTCACACGGTCGCCAGCAGCAACATCAACACTAAAGACACCAGCCGTAGCCGTAACACCACTACCAGCCATTGCAGCTGCAAGGTCAACAATTGACTCTTTTCCTGTCACTGCGCCATCAGCATCATAGATACCAATACTATCATTAGCAACATTGACGGCAACCGCAGCCAAGTCGTTAAAATCAAGCAAAAGCTTCTTGGTAGTAGCTTCTACAGCAAGACCGCCATTGGCGTGACTAGCCATAGCAGTCGTAACATCTCCCCAAGCTTCTTTCTTGGAACTATTATCGTCACCATCAATGATCGCAACAGAATCGTTCTGAAGATCGATAATAGCGGCGCCTAATGAATTAAGGTCAAGTGCGATCACCGAAGAAGCAGCAGCAAGACCGCCACCAGCAAACAAAGTTGCGACATCAGCCAAAGCTTCCTTCTTGGTTTCGCCAGTTGAACCACCATCAAGGAACATGAGGTAGTCACCATCGGCGATAGCAGCCTCAGTAGTCAGTGCGAGCATATCTTTTGCAAGACTATCGACACCGAACTTCTTGAGAGTACCACCATCAGAAATCATGAACTCATCAGCAGCAACAAGAGCACCCTGAGCCAACTCAGCTTGACCAGAGATAACGTTGTCGTTAAGCATTCCGCTTTCAACAGCGTCAGCAGCGATAGTGAGAGCACCACCAGCAGCGATGGTAGCATCACCAGACATTGCCACATAAGATACATCAGTTCCATCGGACTGAAGCAATGTGGCAGCAGCACCCTTAGCAAGATTAGCCGGGTCGCCAGAAGCATCACCATAGATGATAGAACCGCGAGTAAGACCAGCCATCTTAGCCAAGCTAACTGCATTATCAGCAATCGTCACAGCGCCACCATTTGTCATAGTGACATCGCCACTTAAAGCAGCAGCAGTGAAACCAGCACCATCGCCAATCATAATCTGAGTACTAGCAACCGCAAGTTCACTAAGAACACCAGAGCCAGCATTATCGCGAACAAGCAAGCTGTTGCCGGTAACATTTTGTATTTTAGCATATGTTACGGCTGCGCTGTTGATGGTCATAGCACCAAGGCCAGTAATAGTAGCATCCCCAGACAAAGCCTGTGGCTGGAAGCCGGCACCAGAACCGAGAAGCATCTTGCCCGCAGTAGCATCGTTACCAATTTTACCAAGCGACTGGAACTGAGCCGCACCACTTGAAGAAAGCGTACTCACTGTCGTTACACCCAGTGTCGCAGCGCCAGCGCTGTCGATGCGAGTGGTAGAATCAACAACAAGCGCCCTTCCGAATAAGTTATTAGAAGCCGAAACCACCGTCAACGATGAAATTCCCTCTTCCTGTGTTAAGGATCCGCTCATTCGAGCATCTCCTAATTGAAATTTATAAGCCATTTATAAAACCCTCCATTTTTAGTTTTTATAAGACAGATGGGCACGACGCCCCTACCCATAAAGAGTAAACACACAGCGCCCATCACCAGTATATAGTCGTTTAGGGCCGTTAATTAGTTAGCAGATAAAGTATTTGTCTATCCCGTTGCAATAAAGCTGAATGGACGCATAGGGAGACTCCAAAACTATCGTATTTCGACCGTCGATTGTATCGCTCCCAACGGCCGCAATGGACACATTTCGGACATTGGCGGCGCCTCCCTCGTCTTTAATAACAAACGTTTGGCCATTAGAACAAACAGAAGCCGAAGGGAGCGTTAGAGTAATGGTGGCCTCGTCGCTCAATGCCGCTACCAAGAAATCAGTTGTCTTTATACTATAATCAATGGCTGTAACCTTTCGAACATATGAAATGCCGCCATAAAATTGCATCTGATATGCACGCAATTGGAAGATGCGGCCCGGATCCATAAAGATTCCGTTGTTTTTGAAGTTCATAAACCCAACATCAAAACCTTTAGTCGCGCTACCGGATCCGAATTTAAGATTGTTGTCATTCCCAACGCTCAAGACATCAGCGCCAAAATGAATTGAGCTTCCAGAGATATATAAGTCTCGCCATGGTTTTGCTGAGCTTCCGAGATCGTGCAAGTTGGCAGCTACAGGTATTAGGTCTCCATCCATGTTGAGGGTGCCGCTAACATTCATCGTGCCTGTTAGTGTCAGCGTGCTCCCCGAATAGAGAAGGCCGGCAGACCCACTAAGGCCACCAGAGCCAGTGGTAAACTGTATAGAATAATTGGGGCCTTGCGCCGGCGAGCCACCGCCACCGCCACCGGTGATACCAGTGAGCCGACTACCATCGCCCATAAAAAAGGAGGCCGAGACGCCTGTGCTGGCAGTAATCTCGCCTACAACGTTTAGCGTATCCCCGTCAAAAGTAAGGTTACTTTCGCACACTAATGAATTCGCATCCCCACCTACGTTAGTGAGAATAGCATTGTTAGTGGCGTTAGAGACGCGGGGAACATTAACCACTTCCCCGCCATCAGACGTGCTCAAGTTACCTGAGACGATGTTAACAACAAGATCGCCAGGAAGATATTTATCGGCTGCTATTACCGTACCAGATAAAACATTATATGCCATTTAGTGAGCCTCCTAGATTAATTAGAAGACATACCAATTGGTGCCATTAGAATATAAACTAATTGCGGAGTGACTGCCTGTCAATTCATAATAAGAGGTATCGTCAATAGTGAAATTCCCGGCGGGCACAGATGCAGAAACATAAATTGAATTAGGGCCCCGATTGGTTGCCTCATCTTTGATGATTAAAACGGTGCCGGCGCCCACAGCAGATGCGCTGGGCAGATATAAGGTTTGATCAACACTGGCGCTACAGCCCAACAAATAATCCCAGTTGGCCACAGTATAATTTGGGCCCGTGACTTGATGATATCTGGCGCCGAAACCCCGCACCCACACACGCTCGTCTCTCGCAGAGGCGCTTAAAATATAACTTCGACTATTTCTCGTAGTTCCAGCAGTGACTATTAAACTACCACTTCGCTGATGTGTGTCATCAAAGCTGTCACCAAAGAACGTCGAGCCCGTCGCATCAATGATGGAGACATCTTTTACATGAAAGACGCTCGCACTCACAGTGCCTGTCACATACATGTTCCCTGAAAGAATAAGGGAATTGGCAACATAGCCGCCGTAAGAACTGGTATAAAATGTAAAGTGAGCAGAACCGGTAGTGTGGCCTGGACCAGACGCAGTTACAAACTGCAGGGAACCATTTGGTCCCGCAGAGCCCGATCCGGTATCCCCGCTACCGGAACAATCTATATATGCCCAGCCAAACTTAGCCATTTAATTACACTCCTACGGAGCCAGAAAAATTAGGACCAAGACTGCCAGATGTACGTTGTCTGGGAATAGTTGTTAAGCCAGCCACCACGTCGCATGTGCCTGCTTGTGCGCCGTAAAGCCAGATATTAGATACCTTCATCTCGTATATGTCCGACTTGCCAAAGCCGCCGGAGCCGCTAGGTGGGACAGTGAGATAATAATTATAGTTTGTGCCGGCCACTCCGAGTGCAGAAAACCCAACCCTTAAATCTGTTATGCCTCGATTAAAAACCTGAAACCAGCGACTTACATAAGGCAGATAAACCACTCGCGCCGTTGTGTCGTAATCAACACTAGCACTTGCAAATGGTCTTCCGCTTACTTGATATGCTGGGGTATGGTTGATGCCAACCTCAGCTTTCCATGACATTGCCATTATAAAACCTCCAAAATTTGTTTACAAATATAAATAGTCATCTATTTTTTCTATTGCGCCTTTCTATTGCTCTTTGTTTCTTTCTTTCCTCACGAAGCCTTGTGCGTTCTGCGCGTCTTCGCTTTTCTCTTTTGGCGTCTGAAGGCTTTTTATAGTATCTTCGATCTTTGATTTCATCAATTATTCTTTCTTTTTTAGTTTTTTTAATAAACCTTCTGATCATCTTCTCGACATTGCCATGGCACTGTTTAATATGGACGGAGACATTTGCATGCTTGCTCATTTCATCGCCTTCCAGACCTGCGAAGCTCCTCCGAGTAGAGAGCTTATATCTACGCCGGCATCGCCAGGGGTGCCCAAATCAACGGAGCCGGCATCAGTGCCGTTAGCTTCGCGGGCAGTCAGGGCCTCGGTGCCTTCAAATAAATTAACTCCATTATAAGCATCGTTTCCAATCGAATCCATCAATTTCTTTCGATGTTCTGTGAGTTTCCTGTTGGCGTCTTTGGCTTTTCGTTGCATCTGTAAGCCCTCATTAAATAAATGATCTGTTTGTTTTTGCTGGGCCTCTACGACAAGATTACCTTGCATGCCCTTAGCTACTTCAGCCACAACGTTAGAAAGAAGTCCTTCTTCTAAAAGGACTTCGTGAATACATTCTCTAACTACGGGCTTAATTAATTGTTTTAAATCTGATTTCTTCATTATACTCTCTTTTTAATTCCTGATAGTTGCTGCCATCTGTTAATTGTTGATTCTCTAAGGAGACTTTCTTGAGCGGTCTCTTGGCCCTTCGGGTCGTACATGGAGGGCACTCTCGCAGCGGGGTCGGCTGCGGCAGCGGCAGTTGCGATTTTCTTGCCCTTCCCTAGAACAGAATCCCAAAGCTTTGTAAAGAATGGATAAGATTTTTTGCCTGACGGGGTGACTTGCAATATTCTATATACAGCGTTATCTTTTCCTTGGGCGGCGCGCTTAAGCAAAGTTAGCAAATTTCCTGCATCTTCTTCTTCGGCGCCGAGGTTTCTGACCATTGGTGCAACCTGCATCGCTTCGTTCGTGGTGTGGACACGGCGCCGGAACGGTTTTGGGCCATCTTTTTCGGCAGGAAGTCTCTTGTAGTATTTAATCGAACCTA
>Ga0098035_1000624_pt1 | contig 17542 bp, 13 predicted proteins | sample 3_EtaG_FD_75046 | JGI IMG/M metagenome (GOLD analysis project Ga0098035, IMG submission 75046) | Marine viral communities from the Subarctic Pacific Ocean - 3_ETSP_OMZ_AT15126 metaG | ecosystem: Environmental > Aquatic > Marine > Oceanic | place: Pacific Ocean | collected 2015-01-07
CCCGCCAGGGTGAAGTCGTCCTGCTCGCCCAGAAGCTGTTCCAGGCGGGCAAGGGTCCGGGGCGGCTGCGGCTTGTGAATGATGCCGGAAACGCGGGTGAACGTCAGGCCCCAGCGCTCCTCGGCGCTCTTGAGCAGGGGTTCCCAGACCTCCTGCTGGCGCTGGAAGAGCGCATCTTCCGGGTCTGCGCGATAGCACAGGGTGTCGGTCTCGGCGTAGGGCACCATGCCCCGGATCGCCTCGGCGCGGTCGACGGCAACGGCGTCGATGGCAAAATCGCACAAGTCGCGCAGGACGAAGCCGGCCGGGTCGATATCTTCGCCCTGTGCGGCCCATTCCTCGGCCAGCGCCTCGGCCAGGGGCCTGGTGGGCACGATCTGCGTGCGGCCTCCGGCTGTCTTGATCGGCCGTCCGTCGAGCAGGACGCGCCAGCCTGAGTCGGTCTCGCCGACGGTAACTTCCTTGTAGAATCGCTTCATTTGGGTGTGCGCCACTTCCGCGCGAGAACTTTGGGGACGATGAAGGTGTCGGCCAGGCCGACGGCGATGAGGATATAGCCCAGCCACGAAGGCAGGGGGTAAGTGCCGTTGGCGATGAGGATGCCGCAAACGACGAAGGCCACGCCCAGCAGGCGCATGATCTGGATCACCGCAAAGCGGGCCGCCGCCGGATCGCGCTCGCTCATTTGAGCAGGTAGGCCAGCAGTTCGGCCGGGGTTTCCGCGACCCATTCGGCGCCCGCCGCCTTCAGTTCTTCGGGATGGTGATAGCCCCAGTCGACCCCGACCGCGCGGGTGCCGGCGGAGCGCGCCATCTGCATGTCGTAGCCGGTATCGCCGATCATGACCGCTTCGCCGGGCTGCGCTCCCGCTTCGAACAGGGCCTGCTCCAGCATTTCCGGATTGGGCTTGGAAGGGTGGCGATCTGCGGTCTGCAGGGTAACGAACAGGTCGGTTATGCCGTTGTTGGCAAGGCAATGCGCCAGGCCACGGTCGGACATGCCTGTGGCGACGCCGAGCGTCCAGCCCGATGCGGCGAGCGTGCGCAGGCAGTCCTCGACCCCCTCGAACAGGGGCTGCGAAACGCGGCCTTCGGCGCGCGCGGCTCGGAAGGCTGCCTTGTAGCTTTCGGCCATGGCCTGCTGCTGTTCGAAATCGCTGCCGGGAAGCAGCTGGCGCATCGCCTGCGGCAGCGACAGGCCGACGGCGCGGCGGATCGTATTGCGCGGCGGACTGGCGAGGCCGTGCTCGGCGAAAGTCGCTTCCATTGCCTCGCAAATCGCCGCCTGTCCGTCGATCAGCGTGCCGTCACAGTCGAAGACGGCCAGCTTCACCGCTTGCCTCGCGGGCCGCCGGGCTTCTTCGCGCCGCTCCGGCCTCCCGTCGGCCGTCCACCGGCGGGCTTGCCGGGGCCGGGCTTTCCGCCGGGCCGCGCAGGCTTGCCGCCGGGGCGGGCGGGCTTGCCCGAGCGCGCACCCGGTTTGCCGCCGCGCGGCGGCGGGCCGTCCCCGCGTGAGCGCCGCTCTCCGCGCCGTTCCTTGCGGTACTGCTTGGAGTGGGCCTTGGCCGCGCGCTTCTGCTCGTCCTTGCCCGGCTCGGGCGGAGCTTCGGGCAGTTCGGCGCCGTCGGCCTCATCGAAGCCGAGCTGCTCCAACGAATTGGCGAAATGCTCGGGCAGCGGGGCGGTCACGTCGAGCGGGGCGCCGTCGGGATGGTCGATGATCAGGCGGCGCGCGTGCAGGTGCATCTTGCGGCTGATCGTACCGGTCAGGAAGGCGTCCTGCCCGCCGTACTTGCCGTCGCCGACGATCGGGTGCCCGATTGCCGCCATGTGCACGCGCAGCTGGTGGGTGCGGCCGGTCAGAGGATGCAGTTCCACCCACGCGGCGCGGTTCCCGGCGCGGTCGAGCACGCGGTAGCGGGTGCGCGCGGGCTGGCCGCTTTCTTCGTCGACGTGCATCTTCTCGCCGCCGGTGCCCGGCTGCTTGGCAAGGGGCAGTTCGATCATGCCGTCCGAGATGCTGGGCACGCCGACCACGAGAGCCCAGTAGATCTTCCTCGCCGAACGGCCGGAGAAGCGCTTGGAGAAGAACGCGGCGCTGCCCGGGGTGCGGGCGATCAGCAGGACGCCGGAGGTGTCCTTGTCGAGCCGGTGGACGAGGCGGGGACGCGGGCCGTCAGGCGCATAGGCGTCGAGCAGGCCGTCGACGTGCTGCTTCATGCCCGAGCCGCCCTGCGTGGCAAGGCCCGGCGGCTTGTTGAGCACGATGGCGGCGCGGTCCTGCGTGAGGACCATCGAATCGGCGAGTTCCAGTTCTTCCTCGGTCAGCTCGCGGCGGGTGCGGGCTGGCTTGCCGCCCGGCTTGACCTCGCCGCCCGGGGGGACGCGCAGGACCTGTCCCGCGCTCAGCCGGTCGGCGACGTCGGCGCGCTTGCCGTCGACGCGGATCTGCCCGGTGCGGGCCCAGCGCGATACGGTGGCGAAGCCGACTTGCGGCAGGTGCCGCTTGAACCAGCGGTCAAGGCGGACGCCTTCATCGTCGGCGCCGACGGTGAACTGGCGGACAATGTCGTTATTTTCGGGGCGGCTCATGCAACGTGCCTCATGATCGAAAGGCCAAGGAACAGGCTCATCACGCCGGCGATCAGGGAGATGCCGGTATAGAAAGCCGCAAGCCCGAGCTGGCCGCGCTCGGCAAGGCTGACGATGTCGAGACTGAAGGAAGAAAACGTGGTGAAGCCGCCGAGCACGCCGACGGCAAGGAACAGGCGGGTGCCTTCGCCATGGCTGCCGAAGCGCGCGAGCCAGCCCACGAGCAGGCCCATGAACAGGCTGCCCAGGACGTTGACGGTAAGCGTTCCCCAGGGGAAATCGCTGGCACGCACGGGCCCGATCGCGGCGACCCAGGCGCGGCCCACAAGGAATCGCAGCCAGGCGCCGAATCCGCCGCCGAACGCCACGTAGAGCGAGGCTACTATAAAGGAGGGATGAGGCATCGCGTCGCCTTAGCGGCGAATCGGCAATAATCCAATTCTTCCCGCATGACCGTGCTGCGCAGGCCGTTGGGGCTGCGGGAGAGGGAGAGCAGACTTCCCCTCCCGGCGTTGAAATGTGGCCTTCGTGTCACTATATTGTGTGAATGTAGGTCCGGATTGCCGTTGGTTTCAGGCCTTTCTGCTTGTCTTTGTGCGGTCGCTTTGCTAACGGCCCGCCCAATCGAGCCGGACTCTTTCGGGGTGCGGCCCTGTTTTTGGCTTTCAGATTCGCAGTTTGCCACGCGGGAAACGACGCGGGGCGAGCTTCGTTCGTTATTTTTGTGAGGTGTTTCGGTTTATGCAGATCATGGTTCGCGACAACAATGTTGATCAGGCCCTTCGTGCGCTCAAGAAGAAGCTGCAGCGGGAAGGTGTCTATCGCGAAATGAAGCTGCGCCGTCACTACGAGAAGCCGTCGGAAAAGCGCGCCCGCGAAAAGGCCGCTGCCGTGCGCCGCGCCCGCAAGCTTGAGCGCAAGCGCATGGAGCGCGACGGCGTCAAGTAAGACGCCTTTCCCGCTGCAAATGCGGGAAACATCCATTGAGCGCGGCGTTCGTGCTTGAACGCCGCATCTGCTTGAGCCATGAGGGCGCGGAATTTCCATCCGCGCCCTTTGTGTATCTGCCTGTGGGGCGAATTTTCGTACGAGGCCTAACGAAGATGACAGAGATCACCCGCGTCCCGCTGCAGCCTGTTGCCAAGGGCGCCGTCACCAAGATCTGGCTCGGCGTTGCCGCAATTGCCCTGGCGGCCGGCGGCGTGGCCTATGCCGCACTTCCGCCTTCGGTCGACGTGAAGACGCTGACCGCCGGTTCGGGCGAATCCCCGACCGCCGATGACGTCGTGCTGATCAACTACAAGGGCACGCTGCCCGACGGTAAGGTCTTCGACGAGGCCAAGCAGGTCCCCATGGCGCTCAACGAAGTCGTCCCGGGCTTTACCAAGGCGCTGGTCAAGATGCAGCGCGGCGGCAAGTACAAGGTCGAGATCCCCTCGGAGCTGGCCTATGGCGACAAGGCCGTCGGCGACATTCCCGCCAACACCGACCTGACCTTCGAAATCGAACTGATCGACTTCAAGAGCCGCGCCGAGATCGAGCAGCAGCAGCGCATCCTTCAGCAGCTCCAGCAGATGCAGTCGCAGGGCGGCATGCCGGGCGCAGAAGCACCGGCTCACCCCTGATCCGGGCTGATCCGCGCCTGCTTCGCCGCTTGATGCGGTCAGGAGCGGGTGCTAGCGCCCGCTCACAGCCCATTTATCGAAACGGGGCCGCGCGTCGGCCCCGTCATCATTGAGGAACAGCCATGTCGGTCGATACCGCAACCGTGGCCAAGATCGCCAGCCTCGCCCGCATCAAGGTGAGCGAGCAGGAGCTCGAAGCGATGGTCCCTGAACTCAACGGCATTCTCGCCTGGGTCGAGCAACTCGGCGAAGTCGACGTTACCGGCGTTGAGCCGATGACGGCCGTGATCCCCAACAAGCTGCGCCTGCGCGACGACGTGATCGACGCCGATCCGCTGACCGGCGGCAACAAGCGCGATGCCGTGCTTGCCAATGCGCCGGCTGCCGAGCACGGCTTCTTCGGCGTGCCCAAGGTGATCGAATAGTGCCAGGTCGCGGACGCCGCGCCTGCCCCGCGACAAGCGCAGGGCGCGCGGATGTCTGCGAAATTCGTCTTTCTACCTCCGCTCGTGCCGAGCCTGTCGAGGCACGCGCGCAACATTATCGGCTGGAAGCAGCATGACTGACCTTACCGAACTTGGCGTAGCCCAGATCCGCGACGGCGTTGCCGGCGGCGAATTCACCGCCGTCGAAGTGGCCGAGGCGTTCAACGCCAATGTCGCTGCCGCACAGGAGGCGCTCAACGCCTTCATCGTCGCCACCCCCGAAGCTGCGGTCGAAGCCGCCAGGGCCACCGACGCCCGGCGCGCCAAGGGCGAAGCGCTGGGCAAGATGGGCGGCGTGCCCATCGGCATGAAGGACCTGTTCGCCACCCGCGGCGTGCAGACCACGGCTGCCAGCCACATCCTCGAAGGCTTCAGGCCCGAGTACGAATCGACCGTTTCGCAGAAGCTGTGGGACGCGGGCGCGGGCATGCTGGGCAAGCTCAACCTCGACCAGTTCGCGATGGGCTCCTCGAACGAGACCAGCTACTTCGGCAACGTGATCTCGCCCTGGCGTCGCAACGACGGCGGCAATGCCGCACTTGCGCCGGGCGGTTCCTCGGGCGGTTCGTCCGCTGCCGTTTCGGCGCGCCTGTGCCCGGCCGCGACCGGCACCGACACCGGCGGTTCGATCCGCCAGCCTGCCGCCTTCACCGGCATTACCGGCATCAAGCCGACGTATGGACGCTGCTCGCGCTGGGGCATCGTCGCTTTCGCCAGCTCGCTCGACCAGGCCGGGCCGATGGCGCGCGACACCCGCGACTGCGCGATCATGCTGGAAGCCATGGCCGGCTTCGATCCCAAGGATTCGACCAGCCTCGACATGCCGGTGCCGCAGTGGGAAGCCGGTCTTTCCGCCGATCTCAAGGGCAAGAAGGTCGGCATTCCGCGCGAATACCGCATGGACGGCATGGACGCCGAAATCGCCGCGCTGTGGGACCAGGGCGTTGCATGGCTGAAGGATGCGGGCGCAGAAGTCGTCGAGATTTCGCTGCCGCACACCAAGTATGCGCTGCCCGCCTACTACATCATCGCGCCGGCCGAGGCTTCCTCGAACCTCGCGCGCTATGACGGCGTGCGCTATGGCCTGCGCGACCTGCCCGACGGGGCCAACCTGCAGGACATGTACGCGGCCACCCGCGCCGCCGGTTTCGGCGCCGAGGTGAAGCGCCGTATCCTGATCGGCACCTACGTCCTTTCGGCTGGCTTCTACGATGCCTACTACACGCAGGCTCAAAAGGTGCGCACCCTGATCAGCCAGGACTTCGCCAGGGCCTTCGAGGAATGCGACGTCCTCCTCGCGCCGACCACGCCGACCGCGTCCTTCGCGCTGGGCGAAAAGTCCGACGATCCGCTGAGCATGTACCTCAACGACGTCTTCTCGGTTCCCGCCTCGCTGGCGGGCCTGCCGGCGATGTCGGTCCCGGCGGGCATCAACCGCGAAGGGCTGCCGCTCGGCCTGCAGGTCATCGGCAAGGCCTTCGACGAACAGGGCGTTCTCAATGCCGGCCTCGCGATCGAACAGCGGGCCGGGTTCACGGCCAAGCCGGCCAAGTGGTGGTAAGAGAAATGGCTGACAGCACTTATCGCATCCAGGGCGCAACCGGTGACTGGGAGGTCGTGATCGGCCTCGAAGTCCACGCGCAGGTCACTTCGAACTCCAAGCTGTTCTCCGGCTCGGCAACCGCGTTCGGCGCGGAGCCGAACTCGCAGGTCAGCCTTGTCGACGCGGCGATGCCGGGGATGCTCCCCGTGCTCAACCGCGAGTGCATCCGCCAGGCGGTGCGCACCGGCATGGCCATCGACGCGCAGATCAACAAGTGGTCGCGCTTCGACCGCAAGAACTACTTCTACGCGGACTTGCCGCAGGGCTACCAGATCAGCCAGCTCTACCACCCGCTGGTGGGCGAGGGCGCGATCGAGATCGCGCTGGACGACAAGAACCCCGAAGACACCAAGACCATCGGCATCGAGCGCATCCACGTCGAACAGGACGCGGGCAAGCTGATGCACGACCAGCATCCGACGATGTCCTACGTCGATCTCAACCGCTCTGGCGTGGCGCTGATGGAAATCGTCAGCCGTCCGGACATGCGTTCTCCCGCAGAGGCAGGGGCTTACGTCTCGAAGCTGCGGACGATCCTGCGCTACGTCGGCTCGTGCGACGGCAACATGGACCAGGGTTCGATGCGCTGCGACGTCAATGTGTCGGTCCGCCGCCCGGGCGAGGAATTCGGTACCCGTACCGAGACCAAGAACGTCAACTCGGTGCGCTTCGTCATGCAGACGATCGAGCATGAGGCGAACCGCCAGGTCGACGTGCTCGAGAGCGGCGGCAAGATCGTGCAGGAAACCCGCCTGTTCGATCCGACCAGCGGCACGACCCGTTCGATGCGCTCGAAGGAAGATGCGCACGACTATCGCTACTTCCCCGATCCCGACCTCCTGCCGCTCGAGCTGGACGACGCGTTCCTCGAAGAGTGCCGCGCCTCGCTGCCCGAACTGCCGGACGCCAAGCGCCATCGCTATGAGAACGAGCTGGGCCTTTCGCCCTACAATGCGGGCGTGCTGACGGCCGAGGTCGAGACCGCGCGCTGGTTCGAACGTCTCCTTGCCGAAACTGCACGGGCGGCCGGCAAGCAGCCCGCCGAAGTCGCCAAGCAGGCGGCCAACTGGCTGATCTCGGAACTGTTCGGTGCGCTCAACAAGCTGGGCACTTCACTTGAGGAATCGCCGGTAACCCCCGAAAAGGGCGGCGATCTTCTCGCGCTCATCGCCAAGGGCACGATCTCCGGCTCGGCGGCGAAGCAGGTGCTCGAGATCATGCTCGAGACGGGCGAAGACGCAGGCGTGATCGTCGAGCGCGAAGGCCTCAAGCAGGAATCGGACACCGGCGCCATCGAGGCCGAGGTGGACAAGGTGCTCGCTGCCAATGCCGACAAGGTCGAGCAGTACAAGGCGGGCAAGGAAGCCCTGTTCGGCTTCTTCGTCGGCCAGACGATGAAGGCCATGAAGGGCAAGGGCAACCCGCAGGTCGTCAACGAAATCCTGAAGGCCAAGCTGGCCTGAGGTTACGGCCCCTCCCCGTTGCAGTGCGACGGGGAGGGGGATCGCTTATCCGTCAGCCGCTCACCCTGTGCCTGGCGAAGGGTGGGGCCCGGGGACTGGGCGTGCCCGTCGCATGGCTTCAGGCCCGGCGCGTGCCGGTCAGGTCCATCGTTCCGAACATGCCGGCCTTGACCTTGCCGGTGATGACATCGCCTTCGACGGTGGCCGTGCAGTCGAGGTCCATCGGCATCGGCATGGTCATCTTCATTTGCCAGCTCAGGGTATTGCCCGAGATGCGGCCGTCCCTGATGTCCATGGAGCCGAGATCGCCGGTGATGTTGCCGGTGAAGCTGTCGCCATCGCCCGGAACCACGGTGAGGACTCCCTTCTGGTCGCCGAGCGGTGTCTTGGTGATGCAATCGTAGCTGCCGCCTACTGACATGGGGTCATTCTCCTTGTGGCGTCGGGGTGGCGTCTGGTGTCTTTGCCGGATCATTCCGGGCTTTGGTCGTCGGCTGCGGCCTGCGGGGCCTGCTGCACGTCTATCGGAAGGCCGAGGCCTTCGAGCTGCGGTTCGACGATCTTGCGGTCGCCGACCACGACATAGGTCATGCCGCCGGGTCGCAGGAATTCGTTCGCCGAGGCTTCGATGGCCCTGGCACCGATGCCGCGGAATTTCGCCGCCAGCTTGACGTAATAGTCCTCGGGGCGGCCGAGGCGCTCGTTCTTGCGAATGGCAGCCTGCACGGCGGCGTTGGTCTCGAACTGGTTGGGCAGGGCGCGGATCGTACCTTCCGTGACGCGCTGCAGTTCTTCCTGCGTAATCGGCTTCTGGGCCGGGAAGGCGCCGACATCGGCGATGATCGCCTTGATGGCATCGCCGGTCCGGTCGGCCTGCACCGGCGCGCTGACCACGAAAGTGCGCGGGCCGGTGGGCTGGGTGACGCTGCTGTAGACGCCGTAGCTCCAGCCCTTTTCCTCACGCAGGTCCTTGTTCAACCGTGAGAGGAAGCCGCCGCCGAGCACGTCGTTGGCAAGCCCCAGTGCCTCGGTATCGGCCTTGCGCCCGGTGATCGGCAGGACGCGGCCGGCCATGATCACCGACTGCGGCGAATTGGGCCGGTCGATCAGGACGATGCGCCCCTGCGCGGCCGGTACGGCAGCGCCGAGCGGCTTGACCGGGGCAGCGCTCTTCGGAGCCTTCCATGCACCGAAGGCCTGTTCCAGCATCGGCTTGAGCCGGTCCATGGTGATGTCGCCCACCACGGTGATGCGCGCGAGGTCGGGGCGCAGCCACTTGTCGTGCGCGGCGCGCAGCGCGGCAGGTGTCAGCGCTGAGAGCGAGGCGGCATTGCCCAGGCCATCGGTCGGCTGGGCATAGGGGTGCTGGCCGAAGAGGGTCGAGCCCAGCGCGCGCAGGGCCATGGCATTGGGCGAGGAGAGCTTCTGCGCCAGTTCCGCCTCGGCCTGCGCCTTCACCCGCGCGACGTCGGCGGGCTTGAAGGCGGGATGCAGGACGAGGTCGGCCATCAGGTCGAGCGAGGGTGCCAGGTTGTCCGAGAGCGCCGAGAGGGTGACGGTGCTGGTATCGAGCGAGCCGTCGATCTGGATCTGTGCGCCCAGGCGCTCCTGCGCTTCGGCGATGGCGGTTGCATCGAGGCGGTCGGTGCCCTGGTCGAGCATCTCCAGCATCATGCCTTGCGTACCGGGCGTATCGAGCGCGTCGGCAGCATAGCCGGCATCGAAGTCCATCGAGAGGACCAGCTTGGGCACGGCGGTGCGGCGGGCCAGTGCGACCGGGATGCCGTTCGACAAGGTCGCGTGCTCGATGGCCGGGAATGCGAGTTCACCGACCGGCTGCACCGGCGGGAATTCGCGCTTGGGCGCCGGGGCCAGCGCAGGCGCCTCGGCATGCGGATCGGCAGGCGGCGCGGCGTGATCGGCCTCGTCGCCCCAACCGCCCATCGTGTCGCCGCTTTCGGTGCGCGGACCGGGCACGACGTTCAGCGCATAGACCGGGCGCGACATCCACTTGTTGAGCGCGGCCTTGACCTGTGCCGGCGTCAGGGCGGCCATGGCGGAAAGGTCGCGCTTGTACTTGGCCGGATCGTCCGAATAGACCTGCCCCTCGGCCAGCGTCGCGCCCTTGCCGTAGAAGCCGCCGACGCGCTCGAGCCCGCCGATCTCACCCGAAACGGTGCTGACGACGGCGCGGCGCACTTCGTCTTCGGTCGGCCCGTCGCGCAAGTAGTCGGCAAGGACCTTGTCGAAGGCCGCTTGGGCCACGGCGCGGTCCACGCCGGGCTTCACGTCCATCGTCATCTGCAGGAAGCTGAGCTGCTCGAAAACCTGGTCGAAGGCGGTCACCGCGACGGCCAGTTGCTTGCCGCGCACCAGTTCGTTGTCGAGCCGCGAGCTGGCAAGACCGCCCAGAATGTGCAGGCCGACCTTGAGAGCGGGCGTATCCGGATCGTTGATGCCGGGCGCGGTCCAGTTGCGGGTCAGCCGCAGGACCGGGACCTGGTCGGAAATGTCGCGCGATAGCGGGGCGGGCAGGGTGACCGGCCCGGCCTTGACCGGCTCGATCTCGGGCCCGCGGGGGATCTGGCCGAACCATTTTTCTACCTTGGGCCGGGCCGTGGCCGCATCGATGTCACCGGACAGGACGAGGACGACGTTGTTGGGACCGTAGTGTTCAGTGAACCACTTGCGAACGTCGGTAAGCGTCGCGGCGTCGAGGTCCGCCATCGAACCGATGGTGGCGTGGCGATAGGGATGGCCGATGGGCAGGAGGCCGTCCGCCTGCGCATAGTCGAACAGGCCGTATGGCTGGTTGTCGCCCTGGCGCTTCTCGTTCTGGACAACGCCGCGCTGCTTGTCGAGCTTGTCCTGGGTGACTGCGGGCAGCAGCCATCCCATGCGGTCGCTTTCCATGAACAGCGCAAGGTCGAGCGCGCCGGTCGGTACCGTCTCGACGTAGTTCGTGCGGTCGTACCAGGTCGAACCGTTGGTCGGCGTCGATCCGGCCGCCTCGAGCGGCACGTCGAAGTCGGGCACATTGGCCGAGCCGCCGAAGAACAGGTGCTCGTAGAGATGGGCAAAACCGGTGTGGCCGCGCGGTTCGTTCTTCGATCCGACCTTGTAGTAGAGCGTCACCGAAACGATCGGGGCCTTGCGGTCGGTGTGGACGATGGTCGTCAGCCCGTTGGCGAGGACGAACTTTTCGAAAGGTATGTCGACCTTGGCGACGAGTTCCTGCGGGGTCGCCGTTCCGGTGTCGCCCGCGGCCGGGGCGACTTGCGCGCTCTGCGTCTGCGCGGGTGGTGCGGCGGCGGCGGTGCTCGCCGTAGGCAGGGCTGAAAGGAGAAGTGCGGCGGCAAGCGCAGTGGCGCTCGTGAGGGGCAGAATTCTCATGAGCCGAGGTCTAGCACGCTGCGGCCGACAGGCCAGTGATTCCATGATGCGCGACGACGCGATCCACATATGCGTGGGCCGCCTTTTTGCATTCTTGATCCCGGACAATTGAATCCGCTGAATAAGGTCCCAAATGGACCGGATAAAAAGTATCGCAGCGGTCCTTGTGTTGCAAAAATGCAACACTATATCGTCGGGATCAGGAGGCACGAAAGACCATGAATCTCGAAAAGTTCACCGACCGGGCCAAGGGGTTCCTTCAGGCGGCGCAGACCGTGGCCATCCGTCTGAACCACCAGCGCATCAGTTCCGAGCACATCCTCAAGGCGCTGCTCGACGATCCCGAAGGCATGGCCGCCGGGCTCATCAAGCGTGCGGGCGGCAATCCGCAGTTCGCGACCGACGAACTCGACAAGGCGCTGGCCAAGGTGCCGGTGGTCTCGGGCAGCGGTGCCCAGGGGGCGCCGGGTCTCGACAACGATGCCGTGCGCGTTCTCGACGCGGCGGAGCAGGCTGCGACCAAGTCCGGCGACAGCTTCGTCACTGTCGAGCGGCTGCTGCTTGCGCTGGTGCTTGCCAGCACGACGCCGGCCGGTCAGGCGCTCAAGGCGGCCAATGTCACTGCGCAGGCGCTCGAAGCCGCGATCACCGAACTGCGCGGCGGCCGCACCGCCGACAGCGCGGGCGCGGAAAATGCCTACGACGCGATGAAGAAATATGCGCGCGACCTCACCGAAGCGGCGCGCGAGGGCAAGCTCGACCCGGTCATCGGCCGCGACGAGGAGATCCGCCGCACCGTGCAGATCCTTGCCCGGCGCACCAAGAACAACCCCGTCCTCATCGGCGATCCCGGTGTCGGCAAGACCGCCATTGCCGAGGGCCTCGCGTTGCGCATTGCCAATGGCGACGTGCCAGACAGCCTCAAGGACCGGCGTCTCATGGCGCTCGACATGGGCGCCCTGATCGCAGGGGCCAAGTACCGCGGCGAGTTCGAGGAACGCCTCAAGGCCGTGCTCGATGAAGTGAAGGGCGCCGAGGGCGACATAATCCTGTTCATCGACGAGATGCATACGTTGATCGGTGCGGGCGCTTCGGAAGGCTCGATGGACGCGGGCAACCTGTTGAAGCCCGCGCTCGCGCGCGGCGAGCTGCACTGCATCGGTGCAACCACGCTCGACGAGTACCAGAAGTACGTCGAGAAGGACGCCGCGTTGCAGCGCCGCTTCCAGCCCGTCTTCGTGGGCGAGCCGACGGTCGAGGACACCATCTCGATCCTGCGCGGCCTCAAGGAGAAGTACGAGCTGCACCACGGCGTGCGGATCACCGATGGTGCGATCGTGGCGGCTGCGACCCTGTCCAACCGCTACATCACCAACCGCTTCCTGCCCGACAAGGCGATCGACCTCATGGACGAGGCCGCGAGCCGAATCCGCATGGAAGTGGAGAGCAAGCCCGAGGAAATCGAAAAACTCGATCGCCGGATCATCCAGCTCAAGATCGAGGAATCGGCGCTGGGCAAGGAGACCGACGAGGCTTCGGCCGACCGGCTCAAGTCCCTGCGCGAGGAACTGGCGAACCTCGAGCAGCAGTCGAGCGAGCTGACGACCCGCTGGCAGAACGAGCGCGACAAGATCGCCGCCGAAGGCAAGCTCAAGGAGCAGCTCGATGCAGCGCGCCTCGAACTGGAGCAGGCCCAGCGTTCGGGTGATCTCGCCCGTGCAGGCGAATTGTCATACGGCACGATCCCGAACCTGGAAAAGCAGCTCGCCGAGGCGCAGGACCAGTCGGCCAACGCGCTGCTGCGCGAGGAAGTGACCGAGGACGACATCGCCGGTGTCGTCAGCCGCTGGACCGGTGTGCCGGTCGACAAGATGCTCGAGGGCGAGCGCGAGAAGCTGCTCAAGATGGAGCAGGTGATCGGTGAGCGCGTGATCGGGCAGGAGCAGGCCGTGCAGGCGGTGTCCAAGGCCGTCCGGCGTGCCCGGGCAGGTCTGCAGGACCCGAACCGCCCGCTCGGCTCGTTCCTGTTCCTCGGCCCGACGGGCGTCGGCAAGACCGAGCTGACCAAGGCGCTGGCCGGCTTCCTGTTCGACGACGACAGCGCGATGGTTCGCATCGACATGTCCGAGTTCATGGAGAAGCACGCGGTGGCCCGCCTGATCGGCGCGCCTCCGGGTTATGTCGGCTACGAGGAAGGCGGGGTGCTGACCGAGGCGGTGCGGCGCCGGCCCTATCAGGTCGTGCTGTTCGACGAGGTCGAGAAGGCGCACCCGGACGTGTTCAACGTGCTGCTGCAGGTGCTGGACGACGGCCGCCTGACCGATGGGCAGGGCAGGCTGGTGGACTTCACCAATACCCTGATCATCCTCACCTCGAACCTGGGCAGCCAGTACCTGACCCAGATCGAGGATGGCAAGGACGTCGAGAGCGTGGAGCCGCAGGTGATGGAAGTCGTTCGCGCGCACTTCCGGCCCGAGTTCCTCAATCGTCTCGACGAGATCATCCTGTTCCACCGCCTTGGCCAGGACCACATGGGCCCGATCGTCGAGATCCAGGTCTCGCGGGTGCAGAAGCTGCTCAAGGACCGCAAGATCGAGCTCGACCTGACCGATGCCGCCAAGCGCTGGCTGGGCCGCGTCGGCTACGATCCGGTCTACGGTGCGCGGCCGCTCAAGCGGGCGGTCCAGCGCTACCTGCAGGATCCGCTTGCCGAGAAACTGCTGGCCGGCGAGATCCCCGACGGCTCGACCGTGCGGATCGACGACGGCGACGGCGCCCTGGCGATCGCCGTGGAGTAAACGAAAAGGGCGGGATCTGCGAAGATCCCGCCCTTTTTACATGTACCGGATAAGTCGGGCTTACTGCGGTCCGCCGAAGATGTCCGCCATCTTCACGCGCGCCCCCACGAAGAAGAAGCGGCCGACTGCGCTGACCGGCGTATTGAGGCCCGATTCGGCGCCTGCATAGTTGAGCAGGACGAACGAGGGCTTCTGGTCGAACATGTTGTTCACGCCGCCATAGAATTCGAACCGATCCGATGCCTGGACCCGGAAGCTGAGATCGTGGGTGAAGCGCTCCTTGTACTTCAGGTACTCCGGCGCGACGATATCCGGGTTGCTGGCAATGGTCTGGCGGTCGAAGCGATAAGTGCTTGATGCATAGTTGATCTGCCAGTCGAAACTGACCGGGCCCTTGGCCCAGGTAAGGTCGGTGGTGATCTGGAACTTGGGCGATCCGGGCAGATAGGCCTTGTTGATCGCATCGGCGCCCGGGACGGGGACGAACTTCAGCTCATGCAGGTAATTGCCCACGAGGCGCAGACCGAAAGTGCCGGCGCTGTCGGTCGGGTGCAAGTAGCTGACGGTGAAATCGAGCCCGGACGTCTTGAAGTTCGCGACGTTGAACGGCGAAAGCGTGAAGCCCGAGATGTAGCCCGGGTTGGCGTCACCGGAACCCTGCCGCGCGATAAGGTCGCAGTAGGCGTTGTCGAGCGACTGCTGGTCCACGCAAAGTCCGGCAAGCTGATCCGCGCTGGCGGTGTTGATGGCATCGTCGATCTTGATGTCATACCAGTCAGCCGTCACGACAAGGCGCGGAATGAAGCTGGGCTGGATCACCACGCCTGCGGTAAAGGTCTTGGCGGTTTCCTCGCGCAAATCCGGATTGGCGGTGACGAGGCCGCCAACCCGGTTGGGCTGGCCGATGAACGTGGCCGGATCGGACACGCCAAGGCTGGTCAGCAGGGCCTGACAGTTCGCGGCGCGGTATTGGCTGCCGTTCTGCACCTGCACGAAGCTGCAGGGATCGTTTACCGGCAGGAAAGTCTGCGAGGTCGCCCCGAACAGTTCGGTGATATTGGGCGCGCGCACTGCGTGCGAGTAGGTGCCGCGCAAGGCAATGTCGCGAACCGGCGCCCAGTTGCCGCCGAACTTCCAGGCCGTCGTGGAACCGACGGTGGAATAGTCGGAATAGCGGATGGCCGCATCCACATCGAGGCGGTGGGCGAAGGGCATGTCGGCAAGCAGCGGCGCATTGACCTCGGCGAATGCTTCCCAGACGTCGAACCGGCCCTTCGAGCCGCCCAGCACGTTCGTCCAGGTCAGGCCCTGCGCAACCAGCGGATCGGGAGTGAAGTTGCTCTTTTCCTTGCGGTATTCTCCGCCGACCGCGAAGCCGAGCGGACCGCCGGGAAACGCGAACGTGGACCCGGTGTTGCCGGTGATCGCGCCGCTGACGACATGCTGGGTCAGCTTCGTGCGGTCGGTGGTATCGGCAGTGATCCAGTCGATGGCTTCCTGCGAGGCGACGCCTTCGCCGAAGATGTTGAGCGGGACACAGTCGCCCGGCGAGAACGTCACCGGCGGGATTGGCGCGCGCGTGTAGACTGCGGGCTGAAACGGTGTCCATCCTGGCATCACGTTGGCCCGGCAGGTCACGCCGCCGGCGCCGTCGCTCACCGCGTCGATGGCGGCGTAGAAGCGGTCGCTCAGGATATTGCCGATGTAGTCCGCGGTGACCTTGGTCTGCCCGTAGACATAGGAAAGATCGTAGGAAAGGTTCGGCGAGATGTCGCCCTTGGCGCCAATCGTGGTCCGGACCGTCTCACGTTCGATGTCCTCGCCTTTACGGCCGAAGTCGAAATTGTCACGGTTCACGAGAACACCGCCGAACATGGGGTTGACGTACGGGAGAACAGAAGCGGGAAGATAAGGGTTATCGGCGGGGATGAAGAGGTAATAGTCGAAAGTAGGCTGACCTAAGCTGAAAGATCGAATGTTCGCGTATTTGCCTTCGGCGTAGAGGGTGAAGGCATCACTGAAATCGAAGTGCGCAACGGCGCTGACGATGTCGCGCGTGATCTCCGGAAGGAGGTCGTTGCCGTAGTCGGAGACGAGTGTGCCGTTGCCGCCGCGGCGATACGGGTATCGCGGCACATCGTCGGGCGTCCGCTGTAAGATTTGGCCGGCATCAAAAGGCAGGCCCTGTGAGCCGTAAAAGTCCGGGATGCCATCAATTTGGAAGTTACCTTCATCATCGAAGGAGCCTACATCGACGTCGATGCCGCCTTCGCGCGAGGTGTCGAAATAACGGACGTCATCAAGCGGGACGTAGAATGGTTCCCCGTCGACGAGTTGGCCTGTCGAGGAAATCTTGTCGGGATTGAAATAGAACCCCGTACGCCTCGTGCCGGAATAGCGCTTGCGCTGTTGCTGGGTCAGCCGATCCTGCTCACCATGTTCCCACGCGATCGCGAAGTTGCCCCGGCCCTGTGCGAAATTGTGGCCTGCGGTGAGGGCGATCAGGCGCTGTCCGGCGTCGCCGCGGCTGGAGATGCCGTTCTGCACGCGGGCGTTCACGCCTTCGAAGTCTTTCTTCTGGACGAAGTTGACGACGCCTGAAACGCCGTCCGCGCCATAGATGGCCGAAGCCCCGCCGGTCAGCACCTCGACCCGCTCGATGAGGTCGGTCGGGATAGTGTTGATATCGACGGCCTGGAGCCCCTTGAAGGCAGCGACCTGGCGCCTGCCGTCGATGAGCACGAGGGTGCGCTCGGCACCGAGATTGCGCAGGTCCAGCAAGTTGAGGCCGGTGGTCCCGATGCCCGCGCGATCTCCGCTGCTGTCAAAGGAACTGAAGGAGTTCTGCAGCGCGGGTATCGTCTGGAGGTAATCTGTCAGGTTGACCGTGCCCGACGAGGCGATGTCCTCATTGGTGACGGTGATCACGGGATTGGCAGCAGACAGTTCCGGTCGTGCGATGCGCGAGCCCGTGACGATGATCGGATTGCCTTGTTCCGCTGCATCGGCCGCATCCTGGGCGGAAGCAGTATTAGTGCCGCCAATGGCCAATGCCGCAAGGCAGATTGCACTGTGAAGTACCGCCTTGGTTGGAATCGCTTTCACTATCTTTGCCCCTCTGCTGTGATTGTCCATCGACAGCGCATCTGGAATTGACGAACCCTTATTTCCGTTGTGACAGGATCTGTGCTTCGCACTTTCAAATCGCGAAGTTAGATTCCGCGCCCAAACCGCGGCACGATGAATATCGCTTCATGGTGAAGATTGTGTTGACGCAAGTGACAGATGTGCAACACCATGTTGCTCGCGCACGGGCGGGAGAGGCGCTTGCCCGACCGCAATTCCGGCGACCTCGCGGGCACGCAAGGCGAAGCGGGATATCGCGCCGCACCGATCAATGTACGCCGCGCGTGCAACGCTCGAAGTGAATGTCCTTATGGATTAGATGCTTGGCGCCATGTCCTGCCAGGCATCTGCACTTATTTCACTCGTCGCATCTTGATCGCGCGCTGTCCGTCCACCGAGACAAAGTAGGTGCCAAGGGCGCCGCGTGTCATTTTGTCTGCATTGCCAATAAAAAGGGA
>Ga0098035_1000630_pt1 | contig 17449 bp, 17 predicted proteins | sample 3_EtaG_FD_75046 | JGI IMG/M metagenome (GOLD analysis project Ga0098035, IMG submission 75046) | Marine viral communities from the Subarctic Pacific Ocean - 3_ETSP_OMZ_AT15126 metaG | ecosystem: Environmental > Aquatic > Marine > Oceanic | place: Pacific Ocean | collected 2015-01-07
ACTCCTCTTCCCATTGATTTTGTATGTTCTTCGCCCGATCGTTGGCGCCGGGCGATGTAACTTTAACGCAGTTTATTTTCGATTGCGATTGTGCAAGTCATGCCAGTCACCGGAAACTTGCTCATCTATTCATTTCGATAGTGGAGTCGAATGGCATGATGAGGTTCCATCATCCCTCGTGCGCGAATAATAAAACATCATGATTTCGTTGACTTAAGGTTGCCCGCAAGCAGCGCCGGATCAAGGCAAGAGGAGAGATTGATGTCTGGCAGCATTTATGACGAAGTCGAAAAGGTCATCGATTTCGAATCTGCACGCCTCGGACCGAGGCCTGATTTTCCTCCTCTTCCCGAGATTCCGGGCGGCCGCTACACCAGCCCGGACTTCCACGAACTGGAACGCAAGCACGTGCTTTCGAAAAGCTGGGTCTGCGCCGGTCGTGACGAGGACTTGCGCAAGCCTGGTGACTATCGCCTCTGGGACCGCCTGGGCGTGCCGCTTCTCCTGATCCGCGGGCAGGACGAAAAGCTGCGTGCCTTCTACAACACCTGCCGCCACCGCGGCGCCCCGGTGGTGCGCGACGACAGCGGCAACACCAGGCTGCTGCGCTGCCAGTACCACAGTTGGTCCTACGGTCTCGACGGCAGGCTCAAGGGCGTACCCGACGAGCGCGACTTTGCTTGCCTCAACAAGGCCGAACGCGGCCTCATTGAAGCCTCTTGCGACACTTGGGGGGGCTGGGTCTTCGTCAATCTCGATCGCGACGCGCAGCCCCTGCTGGAGTACCTTGCCCCGGTCGTTTCCGAACTCGATTGCGTGGGCATGGAGAAGCTGCGCACCGTCCACGTGCAGGACTATCCGATCGCCTGCAACTGGAAGGTGGCGATGGACGCCTTCCTCGAGGTCTATCACATCAACACCATCCACCCGACCAATGCCGGCATCATGCTCGACAGCAAGGCGGCCGCGATGGGGCTGATGGAAGGCGGCCACTCGCGCATGGCGACACGCAAAAGAATGAACGAGGGCCTGAACTTCGTGGAATTCGAAGGTGCACCCGACATCCCTTCGATGCCGGACTTCTACCGCCTCAACAACGTCGCCTACATGATGTTCCCCAACCTGATCACGCCGGTCGAGCCAACCGGCTTCCCGGTTCTCCTGTTCTGGCCGGACGGGGTCGGTCACTGCACGATGCAGGCCATATACGTCGCGCCGGACTGGGGCGAAGGCGAGCGTCCCGCCTTCTGGGACCGGTTCCTGCCAATCTTCCACGACGTCCTGCAGGAAGACATGATGAACCTGGGCCCTATCCAGCGCAGCCTGGAATCCGGAGGTTTCACCGGCATGATGATCAATTACCAGGAGCGCCGTATCTACTGGTTCCACGAAGAAGTGGACCGGTGCATCGGCGCAGACCACATACCGGAAGGGCTGGCGGTCGAACAACTCCTGGAACCCTTCGCCGAGCAACCGATCAGCGAAGCCGCGGAGTAAGAGGGATGAGCATGAAGCGCGCGTTTTTCCAGCAAGCCTACTTCGTCCGCAGCATCGACGAGGCGGCCCGCAAGTGGTCCGATGCCTTCGGAGCCGGCCCTTTTTGCATGGTGCGCCATCACCATTGCGACGAGTTCACCTATCGCGGCACAGCCGAAGAGGCGGACGTCTCCTATGCCTTCGGCTACCTCGGCGACCAGATGATACAGTTCATCGAGCAGCACGATGACCATAAATCGATCTATCGCGACATGTTCGCCAAAGGTGAAGAAGGCTTCCACCACGTCGCCTATCTCGTCTCCGACTTTGCTGCAGAGCGCCAGCGCTGGCTCGACATGGGTTTCGAGCTGGCCACCGAACTCTACGCCGACGAGGTGAACGCGGCATACTTCGATACGCGCGCGCTCAATGGCGTTTTCACCGAAATACACGGAGACCCGCCCCATATCATGGGCCTCTTCGCCCACTGGAAGCGGCTCCATGACGCGCGCGAGGCCGACACGCCAGCGACGTACGAAATGGAAGACCTCTCGTTCTTCGAGCGCGCGCCGCTCCTGCCCAAGCGCGAGCCCGCCAAGGCCTGATACCAGCTACATTGCACTTGCGGCGCCTTGCGCCCTGCTCTTCGCAGTTCGGCGCCCGGCGACACAGGCCAGACTGGCAATGTTGCGCCTTGTGCTTTCCCATTCTCGCGTCTATTGTATCACAGGCATACACAATGGCGCCAACCGGACTCATGGCTGGCGACCGGTGCAAGACAACAAGTACAAGGAGCCTGCCTGATGTCAGAAACCGAAAACGAAGCCGATACCGTCACCTTCACGATCGACAACGGCATTGCGTGGGTCTACTTCTCACGCCCCGCCAAGCGCAATGCGATGAGCCCCAAGCTCAACCGACGCATGATGGCAGTGCTGGACGAACTGGAATTCCGCGAGGACGTGGGCGTCGTCGTGCTTGGCGGCGAAGGATCGGCTTGGTCGGCCGGCATGGATCTCAAGGAATACTTCCGTGAAACCGAGGCAAACGGGCTTCGCGGCGTGCGCAAGTCGCAAAGCGAAAGCTACGGATGGTTCCGTCGCCTGCGCTGGTTCCAGAAGCCGACGATCGCGATGGTCAACGGCTGGTGCTTCGGCGGCGGCTTCGGCCCGCTGTTCGGCTGCGACCTGGCAATCACTGCCGATGAGGCGAAATTCGGCCTTTCCGAAATCAACTGGGGGATCCTGCCCGGTGGCGGCGTGACAAAGGTCGTGGTCGATCTTCTACCCATGCGCGATGCCATGTGGCTGACCCTGACCGGCGATCTGATCGATGGCAAACAGGCCGCAGCAATGCGCCTCGTGAATGAAAGCGTGCCACTGGACCGCCTGAAAGCGCGCACCGAGGAAGTTGCGCGCATGCTGCTCGAGAAGAACCCGGTCACGCTCAAGTTCGCGAAGGATGCCGTGCGCCGCGTCGGGTTGATGACCTATGACGAAGCCGAAGACTATCTCGTGCGCATGCAGGAAGCCTGCAACTTCCATGACAAGACCGAAGGCCGCAAGGAAGGCATTCGCCAGTTCATCGACGAAAAGAGCTACAAGCCGGGCTTGGGCGCTTACGACAAGTCCCGGGCAGCCGTTACCAACGAGGGCTGATCCAACTTTCTCCGGTTCGGGCCTGGTGAACCACCCTCTCTCCTATCGGCCGCCAGGCCCACTGGACCTGCGCTCCGGGCAGGACTTCGGTCCTTGATCGAAACTCTCCCGGCACAACCTGCAAGGCCCTGCCCGTCAATTCGGGCAGGGCCTCTTCATGCAGCGGACCGAGGGAAAATCGCGGACCGGAGGATCACCCCGAGATCAGGGCATCCAGCGCAACAACGCCATCACCTTCGGGCAGGACCAATACGGGATTGAGGTCGACTTCGCACAGCTCGGGCGTCCCGCGCACGATTGCCGAAAGCGCCTCCACGGTCTGCGCTAAGGCATCGATATCGGCGCGCGGCGCTCCCCGGAAGCCGGTCAGCAGCGGCGCAAGGCGCAGGGAGAGAATGCGTGCCTTGATATCCTCCACGCCCAGATCCGGCGGGAGCAGCACGGCATCGTGAAGCAACTCGGCAGTGACACCGCCGAAGCCGACGAGAATGACCGCCCCCCAATCCCGATCGCGGCGCGCACCTACGATCATTTCCACGCCGCGCGGGGCCATGGCCTCGACCAGCAAGCCGTCAAGGACGAGGCCCGGTCTCGCCTTTGCAACATCTGCCTGCATGCGCTCCCATGCCGAGGCAAGGGTGGCCGCATCCGGAATGTTGACGATGACGCCGCCTGCATCGCTTTTGTGGCTGAGTGCCGCCGCCTGAGCCTTGAGGACGACCGGATAGCCGATCCGTTCGGCAATTGCCTGCGCTTCTTGTGCAGTAGTCGCCAGTTCTCCCACGGAGAAGCACACGCCGTGCGCAGCGAGCATCTGCTTGGCGCGGTATTCGGGCACGATTTCACCGGGGGCAATCGCGGCAAGGCTGATGGCGGGTTTCGGTGAAACCGTCTGCGGACGGCCGGCATGGGAAACGAGCCGGGCGACAGCGGCCAATGCACGCTCAGGCGTCGGAAAGTACGGGGCCCCAACTTCACGCAGCGCGGCAATGTCTTCGGCAAGTACGCCGCCGCCCTCGTCGACCCCGGCCACGATCACCGGCTTGGCTCCGTTCAATGCGGCGATGGCCTTGGCCACCGCAGAGAACTTCACATGAGCGGTATGGGTGTCGGTCTGGATCAGGGGAATGAGGATCGCATCGATCCGGTCATCGGCGCCCAGCGCCGCGATCGTGCGATTGTACAGGGTCGAATCGACCAGCCCCTGCGCGGTGATGTCGAGCGGATTGCTGACCGGCACGAAAGGCGGCAGCGCCTCGCGCAGAGCCGGGCTGTCCGCGTCGGTCAGCCTGGGCAGGGCCAGACCGATGCGCTCGGCACCGTCCAGCATCATCGCCTTGAGCGCACCCGATTCGGAAACCACGCCGATCCCGCCCTGGGGCAACCGGGGACAGCGCAGCGCGATCTCGCTGACATCGCCCAGTTCCTCGAGCCCATCGACGATGATGACCCCGGCGCGTTCGACCAACGTGCGCATGACCGCGTGATCGCCAGCCATCGCGCCAGTATGGGTCGCAGCGCTCTCCCGTCCAGCCTCGCTGCTGCCGGGATGGAGCAGCACAACCTGCTTGCCCTTCTCACGCGCAAGGCGTGCCGCGCGCAGGAACGCGTCGGGCTTGCGGAAGTGCTCGACGATCATCGCGATCACGCCCGTGGCCGGGTCATCGGCGAGATAGGCTACGTAATCCTCGACGCCGCTTGCGGCCTCGTTGCCGGTGGAGATATAACAGGACAGCGGCACCGCGCGGGCGATCATCGTGGTCGCAAGCACAGCGGCCATGGCGCCCGACTGCGAGACTACGCCGACGCGCGGTTCGCCCTTGGCGCGGGCCTCGGGCAATTCGACGAATGTCAGCGCAACATTGCCTGAGAAATTGACGAGGCCCAGGCAATTGGGGCCCTCTATAACCATGCCGGCTTCACGGGCGATACGGCCGAGCTCTTCCTGCTGGGCGAGGCCCTCTTCCCCGCCTTCGGCAAAGCCAGCGGAAAAGATGACAGCCGCCCCGCATTTGCGATTGGCCAGTTCCCGAACCGTATCCAGAACCGCCGGCTGCGGAATCGCCAGAACCGCCGCATCGATCCCTTCCGGAAGAGTCGAAACGTTGGGCACGCACGGCCGTCCGCTGATCTCGTCGCGCTTCGGATTGACGAGGTGGATCTCTCCGGAAAAGCCGCGTCGTTCGAGGTTGGTCAGTACCGATGCCCCCAGCGATCCCGGCCGGTCGGACGCGCCGACGATCGCCACGCTACGCGGGTTCAAGAGCCGGTCTATTCCGGCCCGGTCGAGCGTAGGGGACGATAGTTCTAGGGTTGTGGACATCTGCTTCTCCCGGCTGGGCAATAGTCTTCACCCGCTCTGTGGCGGACCGCGCGTCTTGTATCCCTATGATACATAATGCGCAAGACTGGCCCGCACTCTACGCTGTCGATACGCTTGTCATCCGAAGACAGTCAGCTACCATTTTGGCGGAACCACGCTATCGCAGCGCTTGCGTTATATGTATCATCGACATACATATAACGGCGCCGCACGGCCACAAACTCGATGCCTTACGCTGACGGAGCGAAACTCTCTGTCCGTCAGGACGCTAATCAAGGAGAGCGATCGTGAAAACAGATTTCAAGCTGCTGGTGAACGGAAACCTGATCGACGGAGCCTCAACCTTCGACGTCATCAATCCCGCGACCGAGGAAGCCTTCGCCCAGTGCCCGCGTGCCGACGAGGCAATTCTCAATCAGGCCGTCGCTGCTGCCAAGGCGGCGCTCCCCGCCTGGTCGGCCCTCACTGCGGACGAACGCGGCGGCTATATCAACCGCCTTGCCGATGCGATCGAAGCCCGCATCGAGGAGTTCGCCCGCCTGCTCACAGCCGAACAGGGCAAGCCGCTCGATCAGGCCACTTACGAGATCGGCGGCAGCATTTACACGCTGCGCGCTTTCGCAGCGATGCGCCTTCCAGACCAGACCCTGCGCGACGAGAATGGCAATACGGTGATCGAACACCGTACGCCGCTTGGCGTCTGCGCTTCGATCACGCCCTGGAACTTTCCCGTGATCCTGCTGGCCAACAAGATCGGGCCGTGCCTGATTGCCGGCAACACGATGGTCTCCAAGCCCGCGCCCACCACGCCGCTCACCACCCTCTTGCTGGGCGAAGTCGCCGCCGAAATCCTGCCGGCAGGGGTCTTCAACGTCGTGTGCGACCAGAACGAGCTCGGTCCGCTGATCACCGGCCATCCGGACATTGCCAAGGTCGCCTTCACCGGCTCCACCGCGACGGGCAAGAAGGTAATGGCTTCGGCCGCCGAAGGCGTGAAGCGCGTGACGCTGGAACTCGGCGGCAACGACGCTGCGATCGTGCTCGACGACGTGCCGGCCAAGTTGGCAGCGCAGAAGGTCTATGCCGGGGCGATGGCCAATGCGGGACAGATCTGCGTCGCGATCAAGCGTGCCTACGTTCCCGAAGCGATGTACGACGAATTCTGCGCGGAAATCGCCAGTCTGGCCGAAGCCGCCGTTGTCGATGACGGATCGAAGCAGGGCGCAACGATCGGTCCGGTCCAGAACCGCATGCAATACGAAAAGGTCCGGGACCTGATCGAGGATGCCAAGACCCGCGGGCGCGTCCTGGCTGGCGGCGAGATGCCCGATCGCAAGGGCTTCTTCATCCCGCCTACCGTCGTCGCGGATCTCGACGAAGACGCACCGCTTGTGCGCGAGGAACAGTTCGGCCCGGTCCTGCCCGTCCTCAAGTATGCCGAAATCGACGATGTTATCGCCCGCGCCAACGATTCCCCATATGGCCTCGGCGGCACCGTCTGGGGGATGGACCAGCTGCGGGCGATGGATGTCGCGCGTCGTATCGATGCCGGTACTGTCTGGGTGAACCAGCACCTTGCGATCGATCCGAACATTCCGTTCCGCGGCTCGAAGCAATCCGGCCTCGGCACTGAGCACGGCCTTGCCGGGCTTATGGAGTACACCCAGGCGCACGTCATCAATGCCGTGCCCCTCGCCGCCGAACCGGCCTGAGCGGGAACTTCAGCCCACCGAGATTGACGCAAGGGACCGGATAAGTCCGGCCCCTTCGCGTTTTCAGTGCCTTGCGGCACATTGCCATGACAAAATTCATGATTTCGCAAATGCGAATCTATACACACTTGTGAATTCATGGCAGGCAGGACTCGAAAGAGGAGCTGCCTGATGACCATTGCCACCACCCACGTCGGAAGCCTGCCGCGCGGAGACGAACTGACCCCGCTGCTGCTCGCGCGTGACAAGGGCGAGCCTTACGATGCCGCCGAATTCGACCGCCTGGTACAGGCCGCGGTCGATGAGGCCGTGCGCCAGCAGGTGGCGAGCGGTGTAACCTGGGTCAGCGACGGCGAACTCGGCAAGGTCGGCTATTCGACCTACATGATCGAGCGTCTCGAAGGGTTCGGTGGCCATATCGACCGCAAGCCCGCCGCCGATCTGGCCGAACACCCGGACCTGTCCCGCAAGCTGTCGGCAATCATGGGCAGCCAGGAGTTCACCCGCGCCTCCTGCATCGGCCCCGTACGGCTGCGGACACTCGACCCGCTCCACGAAGACACCCGCAGGTTCCGCCATGCGCTCGACAAGCACGGCCAGGGCGTGCGCGGCTTCCTCAATGCCGCTTCGCCCGGCCTGATCACCGCTTTCCAGGTCAACCGCCACTACCCGAGCCACGAAGCCTATCTCGCCGATCTCGTCGATGCCATGCGCCCGGAGTACGAGGCCATCGTCGCAGCCGGTTTCGACCTGCAGGTCGATTGCCCCGACCTCGCAATGTCGCGCCATACCGGCTACCAGGACCAGGACGAAGACACGTTCCTGCGCACAGCTGCCGCCAATGTGGAGGCGCTCAATGCCGCAACCGCCAACATCGATCCCGATCGCTTGCGCATGCATATCTGCTGGGGCAACTACGAGGGCCCGCACGACCACGACATTCCGCTCGAGAAAGTCGTCGATACCGTGATCGCCGCCCGCCCCGCGACGGTCCTGTTCGAAGCTGCCAACCCTCGCCACGAGCACGAATGGACAGTGTGGCGCGATGCCAGGCTGCCCGATTGGAAGGTGCTGGCCCCCGGCCTGATCGACACCTGTTCCAACTATGTCGAGCATCCCGAACTCATCGCCCAGCGGATCGAACGGTTCGCTTCCTTCGTCGGCAAGGACCGGGTCGTGGCGAGCACGGATTGCGGATTCGGTACCTTCGCGGGCTACGGCAAGATCGATCCCGGCGTGACCTGGAAGAAGCTCCGCGCCCTGCGCGAAGGGGCCGACATCGCGGACGCCCGCCTGTGAGCGGCGCGCTTTCCCCCGATACTATCCGCGCGATCGAGCACGACTGCGCGAAGCTGGTCGCCCGCTACGCCAACCGCAACGATGCCGCGGACTGGGTGGCGGTTGCAGCGCTCTATGCGCCCGACGGCCGCATGGCGCGCCCAACGGCGCCCGACGACTGGATCGCCGGGCGCGAGGCCATTCTGGCGGCCTTCAAGGCTCGCCCGCCGCGCGTTACCCGCCACATCTGTTCCAACGTCGAGATCACCGTTGTTGACGCGGACACCGCGCTGGGCGAGAGCGCAATGCTGCTCTTCACCGGTGAAGGTGCACCAAAGGTCGGATCTTTCCACGACCGGTTCGTGCGCCTGCCCGATGGCTGGCATTTTGCCGAAAGGCGCGGGTTGTTGACGTTCTGAGGGGACAATGGCGATAGCGGGGGCACCGGGAAGCACTTCACCGACGGTCAAGTCGGCGATGCGTACGCTCGACATCATCGAGTATGTCGTCGCCAATCCCGACGGCGTCGTGGCTCAGGAAATTGCACAAGCCCTCGCCATTCCCGTGAGCAGCCTGTCCTATCTGCTTGCGACGCTGGTGGAGCGCGACTACCTCGCGCGCACCGGACGCCACTACCAACCCGGCGCCGGGCTCGAACGCCTTCGGTCAAGCCCGCGCAAGCTGCCGCTGGTCGAGCGGGTTCGACCTCTGGTGCGGACACTGCGGGTACGCTCCAATGAAACGGCCAGCTTCTTCCTGCAGCGTGTCTGGTTTCTCGAAGCGGCGATCACCGAAACAGCCGAGCATACGCTGCGCTATTCGATCGGGGTCGGCACGCGCACGCCGCTGCATTGCCTCGCCGCGGGCAAGGCCCTGCTTGCCGCGCTCGATCCGGAAACTCTGGAACATTACTTCCGGGAATCCTCGCGGGAGCGCTATACAGCGGCGACGATCACCGAGGAAGCCGCCCTGCGCCGGGAAATCGACGAGGCACGCGAACTCGGCTTCGCAGTGACCCGTGAGGAAATGACCCCTGGCATCTGCGGCGTGGGCACGGTCCTGCGCGAGGATGGCCAGCCGGTGGGATCGCTGGCCATTGCCATCCCGACCGTGCGCTGGACGCCGGAAATCGAGGAGGCCACCAGCAAGGTGCTCATCTCCGTGGCCGAGAGCTTCTCCCGCTAGATTTCACGAAGACGAAGAAGCGTGCGTCTGCGGGCGAGGGTTCCGCCTGCGTAATGCACTGGACAGGCGGAGCTGTCATGCAGATACGCGAACAGGGCCGGGACTACGCCCGGCCCTGCTGCCTGTTCTGTCTATCCCGCCCCCCAGCGTGCCAATCATGAACACGCAGGAGGTCCGTCTTCGGATAGCTGAAGAAGTACTGCCTCAGTCAGCTGACTTCGTGCGCCAGCCTTCTGCGTAGGAGTCGCGAGCGACTTCCGAGTAGGGAACTGGCGCAACGGTGGCGCGGATCTCGGTCTGGACATGGCGCTCGACGGTCGGCTTGCGGGTGCCGCCATTCGGCTCACCCCACAGCAGCGAAACCTGCGTGCCCGGCTCCGCAACCGATTCATCGACCATGGCGAGGGCCAGGAAACGGCCTTCGTTCTGGGTGTAGCCAATCCATGTCGACAGACCGACTTGCTTGCCGTCCACCAGCACGCTGTCATAGGGGTGCATCGCGTAGACCGCGCTCGGGAAGTCCATGTACTTGGCGCGGTCGCCCTTGGTCAGCATCGAGCTGATCACGCGCATCACGTCCTCGTTGTCGAGCGCGAGGGTGACCTTGCGACGCTTGGGCTGGTCCTTCATTTTCTCCAGCGCTTCGCGGCCGATGAAGTCATGGTCGAACTTGACCATGATGCCGTAACCCAGCTCCCAGGGGTTCAGGTAGTAGTCTTCGATGTTGTCGGAGACGAAGCTGCCGCCGATCGAAGTCATGCCACCGTACGACTTGGCCGAAAGCCATTCGCGGTATTCGCGCATGGATTCGCCGGTGTAGATCGCCGGCAGCGGCGAGGGAATCCAGCCCGATTCAAGAGTGTTCGAGCTGTAGGTGCGACCGCCCGAGGGGAGCAGGCCGAAGTCTTTGCCGGCGTCGAGCAGCGCATTGCGCACGGTGTCGTAGTCCTTCCAGGGTCCGAACAGCTCGTAGCCCGGCTGGCCGGCCATGCCGTGACGCAGGGCGCGCACTTCGACGCCGGCGATCTGGATCGGTGCCATGTGGAAGAACTTGAGATCCGGCGGCGTCTCGCCCATCGCCTTTTCCAGCACCTTCATGGCGTTCGGGCCCTGCAGCTGGAAGCGGTAGTTACGACGGTAGCCCTGCTGGTCGAGAGGACGTGCGGCGGTGCGCTCGTCGCGCTCGACCTTGACGTCCCACTTGCCCGAGGCCGCGTGGAATTCGACCCATTCGATCGTCGGCGCACGGCCGACCAGCTCGAACTTTTCTTCTTCGAGATAGAACAGGATGACGTCGCCGATGACATAGCCTTCCGGGGTCACCGGGGCGAACTGCTTCGCGCGGTTGGGCACGAAGCCCTTGAAGCTGTTCGGCGCAAGGTAGGACAGCATCTTGAATGCGTCCGGACCGGTCACCAGCAGGTCCACCATGTGGAAGCTCTGGTTGAAGAGAACCGCGGTCTCCGCCCAGGCACGCTGTTCGTCGCGCCAGTTCGAATATTCACCCGGAACGCCCGGATAGACGTTGGGGCCGGTCTGCTGATTGCGCAGGAAGTCGACCATGTCGCCCTTCTCTTCGATCAGCTTCTGGAGGCTCTTCTCAGTCATTATATTCTGCCTTTCAGTACTTTGGTCAGGTTCTTCTCAGGTTGTGATTCATTCGATGCGAGCCATTCGCGAATGGCCGCATTGAAAGCGACGGGCCTTTCGGCAGGAGCCATGTGGCCGGCGTCCGGCACGATGGAGAGCGGGCAGCCGCCAATGGCTGCAGCAATCTCCCGGTGCTGTTCGACCGGCGACCAGGCATCGTCAGCTCCAACAATCAACGAGACCGGACAGGTGAGCTCAGAAAGCACACCGGAGACGTCCGGCCGATTCAGCAGCGCCTCGATCTGCGCCTCGAACACGGTCTGCCCCGCGTCCAGGCACATCGCGCGCAATTGGCCGACGAGATCCGCGTCATCGCGCATTGCCGGGCCGATCATCGGCGGCAACCAGGCATCGACAAGCGCGGCGAAGCCCTGCTCCCGCCCTATATCGCGCAAGGCATAGCGCTTCTCGCGCTCACCGGGGCGCGGCAGGTGAATACCGGTATCGGCAAGCGCCAGTCGAGTCACGCGGTTGGGCGCCTTGCGCACGATCTCCAACGCCACGCGTGCTCCCATCGAGTGCCCGAGTACGGCGCAGCGCGAAGGCATGCGTTCCAGCGCATAATCGGCCATCGCAGCAATGCGATCTGCGCCGCCGTAAAAGCCGTCGATGCTCCGGCTTCCGGCGAATTCCGCAAGCTGGCCAGCGAACATACGTCCGTCGCACAGCAGCCCCGGGAGGATCACGAGGATTTCAGATTCGGCATCTATATTCGCATTCATGAATTTTCACCTATACGAATCTTCTTTGACGCGCTAGAGAGAAATCCGCAATCAGTTCTCGAAAAGCCCATCCCCAATTCCGGTTCGCAGGAATGCGGGCAAGAAGGGCGCGGGGGGAGAAGGAAGTGACTATGACCACCCCAATCATCCATCCGAACTGGGCGCGCCCGGCTCTCAACATGGTCGACGGCTATTCGCTGGAAATAACGGCCAAGGACGTCGATAGCCTGCGCGCGGCCGCCCCGGGGATCCTGCCAGAGACCCCGATCGCCCTGACTTTCCTGCCGGGAGAGGAATTCGACGCCCGCGTCGCCGCGGCGCGCACGGTGCGGGAACTCGGTTTCGAGCCGATGCCCCACTTCTCCGCGCGTCGCATCACTTCACGCGATGAATTCGAGCGTTACCTCGCGGCCGTGACGCGGGAGGCCGGCGTGAAGCGCAGCTTCATCATCGCCGGCGACCCGGCAGAGCCGGAAGGCCCCTTTGCCGACAGTATGGCCCTGATCGCCACGGGCGATTTCGAACGCAATGGCATCACGGCCATCGGCATCGGCGGCCATCCCGAAGGACATCCCAACATGTCAGACGAACAGTGCTGGCAGGTCCTCGAAGACAAATGCAATGCCATTGTGGCGCGCGGCATGGCTCCACTGATCGTCACCCAGTTCGCCTTCGACGCCGATGCGGTGCTTGCCTGGCTCAAGAAACTGCGCGAGCGCGGCATCGAGGCACCGGTGCGCCTGGGCGTACCCGGCCCGGCCGGCATCAAGACCCTGATGCGGTTTGCGGCGCGCTGCGGCGTCGGCGCTTCAGCTACCGTCATGGCCAAATACGGCATTTCCATCACCAGGCTCATCGGCTCGGCCGGTCCCGACAAACTCGTGAAATCTCTCGAACAGGGACTAGGCGAGGAACACGGCCCTGTTCGCCTGCACTTCTACCCCTTCGGCGGCCTCGAGAAGACCGTCGCATGGATCAACGAGTTCGCGCGCAAGAACTGACGCGGCACTCCAGAAAGAGAGGAACCTTCAAAGGTGTCTGAGATCTACACCCTGCGCCTGCAATGCGATGATGCGCCCGGTCTTGTCGCCAAGGTCGCAACTTATCTTGCCGAGTGCGGCTGCAACATCGTCGACGCGCAGGAATTCCACGACCGCCCTGCCGGTCGGTTCTTCATGCGTGTCGAATTCCAACCCGGAAAGCCCGGCTCGGTCGAGGTGCTGCGCGCCGGCTTCGCGCCCATCGCCGAGGCTGCAGGCATAGAATGGAGCCTGCGTGACAAGGCCCGCCCCAAGAAGGTCATGCTGCTGGTCTCCAAGTGGGACCACTGCCTGGGCGACCTGCTCTATCGCCAGCGGATCGGGGAACTGCCGATGGAAGTCGTCGGCATCGTCTCCAACCATCCGCGCGAAGTGCTGCATACCTCGCTGATCAACGGCCTGCCCTACATGCACCTGCCGGTCACCAAGGACACCAAACCGCAGCAGGAGGCGCAGATCCGCGCTTTGGTCGAAGAAAGCGGTGCCGAACTCGTCGTCCTGGCACGCTACATGCAGATCCTGTCCGACGAGATGGCAGGCTTCCTCTCCGGCCGCTGCATCAACATCCACCATTCGTTCCTGCCTGGGTTCAAGGGCGCCAAGCCCTATCACCAGGCATTCGATCGCGGCGTAAAGATGATCGGCGCGACCGCCCATTACGTAACCGCCGACCTCGACGAAGGTCCGATCATCCATCAGGACGTCGAGCGCATCAGCCACGCCGACATGCCCGAAGAACTCGTGCGCCGCGGCCGTGATATCGAACGGCGAGTGCTCGCCGAAGCGGTTCGTCTGCACCTCGATGACCGGGTCTTTGCCAATGGCGCCCGCACCGTCGTGTTCCGCGACTAGGCCGCACCGGAACCGAAAGGACAGTCTCCATGCGCGAAGCGACAGACATCGCCAGTTACCTGGCGGACCTTGAAGATATTCCAGGCACGCAAGTATTCACGGCGCAGAGAGCCCGGCAGGGTTATCATCTCAACCAGTGCGCCATGAGCCTGATGAAGCCGGAGAACCGCGAGCGGTTCAAGGCCGACGAACGGGCCTATATCGACGAATGGCCGATGAGCGAGGAGCAGAAGCAGGCGCTTCTTGCCCGCGATTACAACCGGCTGCTCAATCTGGGCGGCAACATCTACTTTCTCGCCAAGGTCTTCTCCACCGATGGCATCAGCGTGGTCCAGGGCGTTTCGACGATGACCGGCATGAGCGTCGAGGAATACCAGGCGATGATGATGGCGGGCGGGCGCTCCCCTGTGGGGCAGCGTTCGATCCGGGAGAACAACTGATGGCACGCATTACTCACGGCATCGGCTGCAGCCACATTCCCGTGCTGGGCTATGCCCACGATCACGGCAAGGACGGCGACGATTATTTCAAGCCCGCCTTTGCCGGGTTCGACTGGACCCGCAAATGGATCATGGCGCCTGAAAGCCGTCCGGACGTCGTCATCCTGGTCTACAACGACCACGCCAGCGCCTTCGACATGAAAGTCATCCCGACTTTCGCCATCGGTTGCGGCGAACGTTACACTCCGGCCGACGAGGGCTTCGGCCCGCGCCCCGTGCCGGTGGTCGAAGGCCACCCCGATCTTGCCTGGCACATCGCGCAGAGCCTTGTCCTCGATGAATTCGACACCACCATCATCAACGAGATGGAAGTGGACCACGGCCTGACAGTGCCGCTCACGATGATGTTCGGCGATGTCGACAAATGGCCGGTGAAGGTAATCCCGCTGGCGGTCAACGTCGTCACTTATCCGCCGCCATCGGGCAATCGCTGCTGGGCGCTGGGCGAAGCGATCTCCCGCGCGGTTTCAAGCTTTCCCGAGGACCTCAAGGTCCAGATCTGGGGCACTGGCGGCATGAGCCACCAGTTGCAGGGGCCGCGCGCGGGGCTGATCAACAAGGAATGGGACAACCGCTTCCTCGACGGCCTGACCGGAGAGGGACAGGATCTGCGCCACGTCCCCCATATCGAGTACCTGCGCGAGACCGGCTCGGAAGGTATCGAGATGGTCATGTGGCTGATCATGCGCGGCGCCCTGGGCAAGAGCACCCGCGCCTTGCATCGCCACTACCATGTGCCGGTCAGCAACACGGCGCTCGGCCACATTGTGCTCGAACCCATCGATCCCACCGTACCGCCCAGCCGCACGCTGGAAGGCAGCAGCGCCATTCCACAGGACATGGTCGCCTGATCCACAGAATTTCCCGCCTGTCCTGCCATGAGCAGCACGGGTGGGGAAGCAGCCTTGCAGGCCTTGAACGCGCCTTGGCCGGGAGATCCCCGGCGCAAGGCACGGTCGTCTAACATCATGCGAAATCAGAAAGAGTTCTTGGAGTCCGCATTCCACAGGACAGTACCGTCCGGCAACTTGATCGAGATGACGCTGCCCACCTGAGAACCGTCCCGCATCGGGTGCATCGTCACGCTGATGCGATCGCCCTGTTTCAAGGTCTGGCGGTTCCACCCCTTGCGTGCGATGATATTGGGCGCATGACATTCGCCCGACCACTTGATCACCTTGCCGCCCGACTGGGGCAGCGTCATGTAGATCCATACATGCGGCATCTGCCAGCGATACTGCTCGACGGTTCCGGTCACCGTGACCGTCTTTGCATTGTCGAACATGGCAAAGCTGTGGTGAGCATCTGCCGAGATCGAAACCAATCCCACGCCACTCACAGCCGCTACGGCAAGCGTCGACTTCAGGAACGCGCGCCGCAAGCTGCGCCGAACAGTCGGACGAGAAAGAACTTCAGACATCTGGTTTTCTCCACGAATTTCTGCCGCGCGTTCGGAGACTGAGGAACGAACTTCACCCAGTCTCGCGCCGGCGGGACCAAGGGGCGACTTCAGAGGAACCCGATCCAGCGACCGGCGGCGATGGTGCTGACCCACAGGATGATCGAGGCTCCGCCGGACACCTTCATCGCCGGACTCGCAACGGCATGCCCGCCCACCACCTGCCACTGCTTCATCGCGTGAGTGTGGAAGAACAGCACGTTGACCCCGGCTAAGGCGAGAACGATGACCTTGATCCGGAACGCCGGGTTATCCGCAAACATGATAGCCGAGGACATGAACATCAGCGCGCCGGTGATCAGGGCAAGTGCAAAGACAATCCAGGTGACCGGCAGCATCTCGTTCATGACCGACTCGATGCTGCGCCGCTGCAACAACAGGCCCAGTATTCGCAGGTCGACGATCCAGATGCTGCCGACCACGAGCGCAATAGCCATGACATGCAGTGTTTCGAGGGTGGGGTAGGCCCAGGTCGATTCCCGGACGTACTGCGCCGCACCGATCGATTCCAGGGCGGCAAGGAAAGGAAAAGCAGCGCTTCCCATCGCGTATCTCCTGCTAGTGGCAGCCGGTAGGCGCCGGTTCAGACGTAGGCGATCCAGCGACCAGCGAAGATGATGGAAGCCCACAGGCCGATGAGGACGGCGGCCAGCAGCTTGCCACTCAGTCCGCTCCAGGCCTCTTCGCTGCGATCGCTTTTTCTGATGTATAAAATGACTGCGCCAGTGATTGCCGCGACCAGCAGCATCTTGATCTGGAACAGCGCGTTGGTCAGCTCGCGAGCGGGCTCACCGATTATCAGGACAATACCGCTGAGCAACAATACGAAGCCTGCACCGATTGCCACGCGACCGTCGCGCCTGGCCGCCCCCGCCATTGCATGGCAGGGAGCGGCGAGGCCAAGCAGACGTAGGTTGATCATCAGCAACGCGCCCGAAAGAGCGGCAATGGCCAGAATATGGATGCTCTGCACAAAGGGCGTGACCCAAAGATGGTTGGCAACGAAAGCGCTGGCCGCGGTTTGCGCTATCTGCTGGCTGATTTGTTCGAACAATGCGGGACCTCATCCTCAACTGTCGGACGAACCTTAGTCGAGCCACCGGTGATCCGTTTTCAGATAGGCTTTGAAGGTCTTCACGAATCGTCCGCGATGCGCATCGACGCTGCCTGTGCGAAAGATCGTGCAGCAACAGAAAGCCCCGGCTTTCCTCACAAGCAACCGCCAGTCAATTCAAGCAAAGCATCGGAGTACGATCCATGCCCTCCGCCATTTCAAAGGCTGCGACCCTGGCCATCGGGCTCGCCATCGCGCCAACGGCTCAGGCCGATGACCTTCCCATCGAAGGCATGTGGAACTACCGCGTCACGGAGTGGACCGACGGCGTCGCCGTGCCGGAGCCGGAGCTGACGCAGGAAGCGAAGGATTTCCTCGCCAAGAGGAAGGCGGCGGAGCAGGCTGGCTATGTCCGCGGCGTCACGAGCATGCTCTGTCTTCCGGGCGGTTTTCCAAGCGTGATGTTCCTGCGTACGCCGATGCAGATTCTGGCAGGCATCGGGCGTGTTGCCATTACCGCAGAATCCTCAATAGAGCCGC
>Ga0098035_1000631_pt1 | contig 17420 bp, 19 predicted proteins | sample 3_EtaG_FD_75046 | JGI IMG/M metagenome (GOLD analysis project Ga0098035, IMG submission 75046) | Marine viral communities from the Subarctic Pacific Ocean - 3_ETSP_OMZ_AT15126 metaG | ecosystem: Environmental > Aquatic > Marine > Oceanic | place: Pacific Ocean | collected 2015-01-07
AACTATGTTTGGTGTAGAGTTTGCTAGGGTTACTAACTTTACTATCAATATTAACAACAACCTTGAGCCACGATACTTTATTAGGGATGATGGGTCAGAACGTACTCCATCCAATATATATGAAGGTCGGCGTGAATACAGTATGACGGCTACTGTGGTTCTTCCCGATTCTCTAGCTTCAACTTCAACTACGGCGACCATGTTTAAGCAGCTATTGGCAGAGGGGAGTAACACAGGATTTGATATAGATATAGTCTTTACTCGTACCGCTTCTACAGACACTCTGACTATAAATATTCCCGGTGACACTCAGGAAACCGATGATGTCTCAGGATCGGGTGGAAATAACCAAGGAGCGTTTATAAGGTCAGCTAACACAAGCGTATCAACAGACAACCCGGCTTCGGCTGAAGTAGATATTCTATTCAGGAATATGAAAATAACTATAGTGGATTCGGAACCAGTATATCCGTAAGTAAAAAGGCTTAGTTAAAGGGAGAGAAGAATTATGAGTTACGAAAAGTACATGTTGACTAGAGAGGCAGAGAACACTATTTTGGATTTGCCTTATGAAGAGGGCGAAGAGAAAATTCAACTTACTGTTCGACCGCTATCGTGGTCGAAAAAGAATTCAGTTGTATCTCAATGCACTAACTATACAACTGGTGGAGAAGTAAGGTTTGATGGTCAGAAATATATCAATGAGGTTTTAAAGTACATCATTACTGACGCTCCATGGGGCAAAACTGATGATATGTTCTTAGCTAAGGTCAACCTTACGTTAGGTGCAGCCTTAGAACAAATCGTGCCTTCAGCTACGGACTCTGACGTAGTAGAAGCAAGTGAAAATTTAGTATAAAGGTACTCTCTTTCTTTAGGGGGAGTACAACTGCTCTTAGTATGGATGAGGTAAGGCATGTTAGCCATTGGGGTTTGGTGATGAGATTATTACAGGCCGCCATACCATATGAAGTAATTCAAGAACTTCATGAAGGGGAAATAGCCGTTATTTTAGCCATACTTCGTGCTAGAGATAGGAAGGCTGAGGAGGATCAACAGGCGAATGCCAACCGACGTTAGTGGAACTATAAATATAATTGCCGAAGTAGCCGGTAATGCTAACTCGCCCGTTGCTGGTACAGGTAGTGCCATACCCTCAGCCGCTGAAGAGGGAAGGAAGAAGAACCAAAAAAATATTGCAAGTATTTTTACCTCAATGAAGGGTATAATGGCAATCATGGGTATTGGAGGAATATTAGCCCATTCTAAAGTCATTTCTAGCAGTCTGGGCTCAATTCTAAGAATATTTGGAACTTTAATAGATATTTTCCTTGCCCCTATCGCCCCTCTTCTTGTTAGAGGAATGGTTATATTTGGTAATATTGTGCGTTGGTTAGCCTTATTTCTTGACAGCCCTATAGAAGCACTAAAATCTATTTGGACGGGATTATTATCGTGGTTCAAAACCACATGGGAGGAAAAAGGAGGCCTATTTGGGGTTATTAAAGAAGCCGCCCTCAATGTTACAGGGATGGCTTTAGTCTCAGCTTTACTTAGCTCTGTTCTATTTGGCCCTGTCAGAACCGCAAAGGGTCTAGCGTGGCTTCTAGGTAAAGGTGCTTGGCTAACGAAATCAGCGATAACGACAGCGATAGGATGGGCAAAGTTTACTCTTACCCATACTCCCCCTACAACTATAAAAGCCGTAGCTGCGGGTCTGAAAAATGTAATACTAAACGCAGCAGGCCTATTGGGTAAAGTATTTGGTCGCACCGCAATATTTCTAAAGGCAAGTGTCATGAAGGCTTTTGGGCTTCTTGCGGCAACTCCAATGGGGAAATTCACATGGAAAGCCATATTAGGTACTGCCAAAGTATTGGGAGTTAGTACAGTCTTAACTTGGCTAGGTAGCTTAGGAATATTTGCTTCTATAGGGTCCGCAGCGATGGCCGCACTTCCGTATATTTTAATTGGTCTGTTGATCGTGGGTGTAGCTGTATCAGCATACTTCATATTAAACTATTTAATGATGAAATACTTCAATGTCGATCTTTTCGACGCTCTGAAGGTAGGAGCCGCCGCAGCGTCGGAGCGGAACAAAGAATATACCTCCACCCTAGCCGATAATTCTTTTTTTGGAATACCCACAACTCGGAAGGGCTGGGCGGCAGCCATCAATTTGATAGCAGAAAGCCAGAAAGGGGGAGGCGACATGGCGGGCATTTCCGCATCCTTAACGGGGGAGGGCGTAGGCATGATTCTTACTCAACGGCGGCAGGATCAAGCATTAATGATTGCAGACGGTATGTAATAAGATCAATGGAGAGGAATAATGACACTAGGCTGTACAATTTCATTCGGAAGTGGGCCATCGACCTATGCTTTACAAGTAGAAGAATTCACCGTTAATATTCGACGGTCGCCTCTACACGCCCCTATGCCGGGTGCAGACCCCCTGCAAATTGATATGGGTTATTACGACCCTAGCGTTACCATTAGGGGAGTTCTTCCTACAGTACCAGACACAAGTGTTTCACCAAATGTCTGCGATAAAAACCAATTAGAAGATGTAGTAACTGATGAATTTGACAATTCTATTACATTAAGTATCCCCGCTGGAGCTGGGGATACTTCGGCTACCAATTACGTAGGACAGGTAGGCAGTTTTAATTGCGCTTTAAGGTCCACAAAAGACTCAATATATTGGACATACACCCTCACGCTATTAGCTAAAAGTAGGACTTAAAATGGCAGCATCAGGAGTTATTTCTATAACGGCCCAAATCATGGAAAGTGCGGAGATAGAAGGTTCTGCCGCAAGTTCTTCTTCTGGCCCCTCCAAGACCTTTATGCAAAAATTACAGGCAAATTTAAAGGGCCTTGCAACGGGTTGGAAAAAGATGGCTAAAGTAGGAGGTACGGGACTATTCTACCTTGCGTTAGTACATTCTAAACTAGCAAGTGGTGTGGTCAAAGGTATGCTCCGAATAGTGGGAACTATTGTCGATCTACTTCTAGATAACTTTGGTATTGTACGGCTGCTTGGTTGGGCGATTCCTAAAATGTCCTCAGCGGTTCAAAAAATAGGGGATTTTCTACAGGGCATAGGTCCAGCGTTTAAAGCAATCTGGGGAAAGGTATGGGATTGGATAGCTAGTTTAGCGTCTTCTGCTGGGGATACCCTGCTAAATATTTTTAAAAAGATAAAACCTGAGTCTGTCTCTTCAGAGGATGTAGAAAAACTAGTCCAAGAGAGAATCTTACAGCTTGAAGGGGATGAGACTATAGTTACAGAGGTGGAGAAACAGGCTTTCTTAGACGGTACAGGGGACACTACACTTATCGACGAACCAGTCTTCACACAGGAAGAGGTGGAAGAATACGCAGAGCATTATAGAGGTCAAATGCAAACGGAGATGGACACTGTAAGACACAACGCTGAAATGGCTACGCCAGATAATATCGACGAACCGCAATGGTATCATGAGGGCGGTGGGGACCTTCCGGGTGGTCAGGTAACTTCGGACCACGTAGATGCTGCTTTAGAGTCTGGGGAAATTGTCTTGATAGATGAGTCGCTAACTGAGGGTGAGGATAACTTCTTCGACAAAGCTGAAGATACTATGCAATCATGGTTTGATGACATTGGATCGTTCGACTTCGCCGATCTTATAGGCTATTTTAACATACCGTCTTTAAATCCAAGGGCTTTGTTAGGGGTACTATTTGAAGGAGCGGGCGGAGCGGACAGTATCTCCCCTAAAGAGGCTGTAACCACCATACTAGACAGGTCGGTGAAAGATGACTTCCATGGAGTGTCCGGTATCCCCGGATACGCCGGGAACGTCCCCGATGAATCATCGTATTCAGATTCAGAAGATTTCGGAACTACAAGCCTTAACTTTATGAACCAGAATAATCCGTATCTAGATCACTTATGGGAACAATATGGCACCAGTAAATCCGTTGAATGGTATTTAGCGAACTGAGGGATTAATTATCATAGCTAAGTATGTAAGGAATAAGAGGATAATATATGCCATCTAAATTAAAATATGGCGTGAGTTTTGGCTCTACAGAAACGAGTTTAATTTCTTTTACCATAGCAGATACCCTATATTCACCTAAAACTTTAATGGCCACTATTTCCAATCAAGGGGGAGCCCTTGATACAAGATATTCTCCTTTCGATGAAATTGAAATAGTGGAAGATACTACCAATTTAATTTTGTTTCGGGGCAGAATCAAAGACATAAGCAAGCCTATACACCCCCGATATGGTGGGGTTATAGAACTTACGGCTTTTGATAACCTACAAGAATTAGCTTCAAGAACTCTGCGAGATGGAACATATGAAGAAAATGGTCGTGATGAGTTAATTAGAACTCTTATAGATTCACATACTAATCTAGGTGATGCTTTTATAGATACGGCTAATCATCTTGGATCAAAATTACTTACCTCTGCTGACACTGACCCCAAACAACTCATAGCAGCAGGCAGTTCACAGACTGTGCTAAAGGCTATTACAGATGAAGCACAAAGTGATCCGTGGACCACATTACCCACTAATACCAATAGAGGGTTTGCTTTTTATTTAGATGAGACATTAGATTTTAATTATCATAAATTAGGAACTGTCCCCGTTGACCCAGATAGCGGTACCATGGGTCAAAGTGGATTAACCGTAGAATATAACTTAGCTACACAAGTGATGAATGGGTCATCCCCAAGTAAAATGCAAATGATGGCGGGTTCCTCTTTTAATGAACCCGGTGGGCAAGTAGTTACACAATGTTTTGTTACCTTCCAAAGCGAGGGCGGTAAAAGTAAATCTATAGCAGTCCAAAGATTCGAATTTCAGTTGGATGGTTCTAATACACATACTAATGCTCCTTTTAATGTTGGTCAACTTATTGCAGGAGGCACTAGTGGATCAAGTGCAATCGTTCAACATGTTGAACAAGGGGCTATATTAGTTTCTCATGTAGATGAGGAACTTGCAACAGCAAATATACCTATTTTTCAAGGTGGGGAAACTATAACTCAGCAGAATTCTAGGGATACAACAGGAGCCGATGGCACGAATAATTTCTTTGAAAACTATACGAGTCTTGCGGGAGATGTCACACGTAGTGGGTATCCCTCTGCTGTTCTTACTTCTACACATACACCGTCATACACCACAGGAATGCACATAGAAAGAAATGTAGCTGGACATCAATATAGGACTACTGCTACTTCTGACGGAAAAACAAAGGCCATGGAAGCTGCCGCAACAATATTGAGAAAAGGCTTTTCGGTAACAGGCCAACTGACTGGAACTTTTTCAGTTGTAGGGTATCCAGAATATAGGATTAGTAGTACTTACTACCCCGTTAGGGCTGGACAGCAAATAGGGGTTACGAATACTGTTACGGCAAACGTAAATAATGAAGATATGACGGTGCGTTCTATAGCACACACCCAAGCTCCCGGTCGAATAGATTCGACCATACAAGTTGTTAGTCTAACAGAGGGATCGGAAGTTGTGCGGTCTACTAATAATAATATAAATAATAAGGCTACTGACGGTAACACTCATGATACCTCTGCAATAGGTGATGTCCCAATATCTCTTTTGGGGGACGACTTTTCCTTGAATTGTAATTTCGTCCGAGATAGTAGAACTCAACTAAGTTGGACCGCAGGAGAACTCACATATGCCAATGGTAGTCCACAAGCGATAGTCGCTGGTGCTTCTAATGATGCCAATCAGTTAAATGCTCAAATGGCAACAGATGGAACTCAATATTTCATTATGGCACATAATGAAAATCTTGGAGCGGACGGACGGTTACATATAGAAGCAGGCATCCCAATTTGGACGGCGGCGAATGCGAGTGCATCAACCACCGTTGCTGCGGTAGTGACGGAAGATGCTAATACTGTTACTGTGGCTAGTGCTACTGGATTTTCCGTTAGTGATTATATTAAGATAAATAATGAATATATGCAGATTACTGCTATTAATAGCAACACTTTCACTGTTACTAGGGGAACTTTACGGGTTGAGGGAGCTACTGGTAGCGATTCTTATTCACGAAAGCCTCACATCGCTGGTGCTTCCGCCGCAACGGTTCGGGAGCAAACTTTTACGAACCCCAACAATAACTTTGACTTACCCGTAAGTTCGTCGAAATTAAATAGAAAACTTATTGGGATAGTAAAAGCTGGGGCAACCCTGCAACAATATTGTTCGGTAGTCTTTAGCTGTGCTGGTCCGTCACTAACAGGGGCTGGAAACGCTCTAACTACCTCTGTATCAGCTTTGAGTACTGATTTAGGAACCGTAGATGCAGGACAACATCTAACGCTCGATACTGCTACCCCCTCTGGCTCAGTTCCTATTGCAAATCCACACGGAATGTTTAGATATTCACTAGATGGCAATGCAGATGCAAACCCTACACTAGCGTTCCTTAGCGGTCAAACTAATGCTACTCCCAACCTAGAAAATGCGGGATCATCCTTTTGGAGTATGTTGTCTGAAAGCGATGGTGGTACTGGCAGTAGGCTTATCTTTGAGCCTATAGTTGATTACGGATCATCTGATGCCACTAAGAATAGGGCATATATTGGATTCCATAATCCATTATTTGAGATAAAAAGTACTACATTCACAGGCAACCTCACAGGGGACCTCACAGGGGACATATATATAACGGCAAATAACACCACAAACGAAACCGTTTACCCTACTTTTGTGGATGGTGCTACGGGTACTCAGGGATTAGAGACAGATACGGAACTAACATACAATCCTAGTACCGGACTCCTTTCGCTTGTAACTCTTTCAGCAACTGATAGTATAGCTCTTCCTACGCCGGTAGCGAATACTTCGGTGCCAACTGGTCAATACGGCCTTATTCAGTTTGCTGAAGATGGTGGGCATCATGTGGATGCCTCAGGCGGTACTTCACTAGGCTTCCTCGCTGGTCAAACCGATGCTACACCCGAAAGAGATAATGTTAATTCATCATTTTGGACTATGATAAGTGAAAGCGATGGTGGTACTGGTAGCAGGATTATACTTGAGCCTATAGTTCCTTGGGGAGCAGTTGATTCCACTAAGAATAGGGCTTGGCTTGGTTACCATAATTATATCTATGGCAGTGTCATATACTATATGTATGGGGGTAATGGGTCTAGCACCTACCCGTCGTTTACCTTTAGTGGCGATATTGATACTGGTATGTATCGCATCATGTCTAATCAGATAGGTTTGACGGTTGGGGGAACCGCTACTATTGGAATATCTGCTGATTATCTATGGCCTATACCTACTTCTGGTACTATAGAATTAGGACTCTCATCACGCCGATGGCAAAAGATATGGACGGTAGACATTGATTCAACTAATTCCTTATACGTATCCTCTGACTCAAGGTTGAAGGAAAATATACAGCTAGCTAAATTGGGTTTGGATTTTATCAATGACTTAAATCCTGTTACATATAAGATGAAAGAGAAAAGAGATGGTAAGATAGATGCAACTCATTATGGGATAGTTGCCCAAGAGGTTGTAGAAACCCTCAAAGATCATGGGATAGATTCTCTGGAAGATTTCGGGGGAATTAGCTATAATGAGGAGGATGAAGGTGAGTCATATTATGGGGCAGCGTACACTGAGTTTATCCCCATACTAATGAAAGCAATACAAGAATTATCAGCAGAAGTTAAGGACTTAAAGGAGAAAATATAATGCCAGATATAACAGTATCATTTACAGATGCACAGTGGACTAGGGTTGTTGCTGCTTCATCCAATATAAAGGCTCCAAATGAAACTGGTGCCGTAGATGCAACTTACCTAGCCGATATGTGGTTAAAGGAAATATCACATCAGGTAAAACAGTACGAAGAAAATCGTGTAACCGCAGACGAGTTCTAATGAAACTCCATAAGTGGCGGCGTAGGCAGGTAAGTAGGCTGAAGAGGAAGGACCCCTCTAGGACGGCTACAAGCATCGCACAAGAGCTAGAGATGTCTATTAGTAGAGTTACTGAGATATTGAAGCAGGAGGGGCTGTACGAGTCTCCTTGGACTTCTTTTACCTGTAACTACTGTGGAGAGGAAACTGATATCCTGAAATCTGCTCTTAGGCAGAAAAGAATTCGAGGTAACCAAAAATTCTATTGCAGCCGGGAACATTACGACCGGGACAGAAATGCTTACCCTTACTATAGTAAGGGTATCAATATAGTATAATAAGTAACCCCTAAAAATTGAGCTTAGATTTTTCAGAAACTGCTGTATAATACAAGTATATTTGGTCAGGAAAACATATATAACTTGACAATTCCCCCTAAACTATGCTATACTCCCTCAAAGTCGAATTTCAGGTTGAGGAGAAACTATTGAATATACACACAGTAACCTTCAGTGGAGCAGGCAATGGAACAGATATACAGCAAATGTCTGAGCTACACCACGCCCATCCATATATTGAGTGGGGTATACAAACACCACATTATGGAGGCGGCTTATTTCCTGATGTTGGTTGGGTTAAGGAATTAACCTCAACGGGAATTGCCCTATCTGCCCATATGTGTTATGTTAGAGATTTACTCGAAGAAGCCAGTACTGAGGAAGTTTTATCCATCGTAGGATGGGATGCCTTTGATAGGATTCAAATAAACACTCATGGGTCGCCTCATTACACTCGATACGAAACCTATTCCCTACTCCAAAGCGATTTGTTTAAGGGCAAAGAAATTATTTTTCAGGTAGACGATGTACCTACTAACCTTAGTACATTTTCAATCGCCACTGAAATGGGTATCAACGCTTCGGGGTTATTTGATACCTCTCATGGGAGCGGAACCCTACCTAACACTTGGCCAAACGTAGAGAATTATCCTAAAGGCAAGTTTGGATACTCCGGTGGTTTGGGGCCTGACAACATGAGTGAGGCTCTTCCTGCGATTGCAGAAGCGGCGGGAGATAGAGATATCTGGATTGATATGGAAGGAAAGATACGTACACACGGTAATATAGATTTAGATAAGATTAGACGAGTGATAGATTCCGTTGAAAATTCTGGATTCTTAAAGGAGATAAATTAGTGTGGATACACCTACCGAACTCAAATACATCAGCCTCTACTCAGGAGGAGGCGGACTCGACGTTGCCTTCAAACTCGCAAATCCAAGTGCTAGAGCAATCTGTTACGTGGAGAGGGAAGCATCGAGCATTGCGCTCTTGGTTGACCACATGCAAACGGGACAATTGGATGATGCGCCTGTCTTTACAGATTCCGGAACCTTCGACGGTAAACCTTGGCGTGGAAAAGTGGATTTCATCATTGGAGGATTCCCTTGTCAGCCCGCCTCCGTTGCGGGAAGACGATCAGGACAAGACGACGAGCGATGGCTTTTCCCTCACATTAGGAGAATCGTGTCAGAAGCGCAGCCACAGGGGTTGTTCTTGGAGAATGTGCGTGGACTCCTATCTGTTAATGATGGCGACGGATTCCAAGAAATTCTCAGGGACTTGGCCGACCTCAGGTACAATGTTGAATGGGGTGTTTACAAAGCAGCCGACGTTGGAGCCACTCACAGACGAGAACGAACCTTTATCTATGCCCAAAAAGCCGATAGGGGAGAGGTGGTCTACCCCTACAGCAAGGGATGTGAAGGGTACGAACGCCAAGCCCAAATTTTTGGGACAGCTTCCGAATCAGGTAGCGCACAAATTCGTTCCCAGTTGGAAGGAGTCGTACAGTCCGAACATGACTTGGCCGACCCCCGATACGATGCCCGAAGCACCGAATCAGAACGCCAACGTGACAAATCGTCCGAAGTCCTTACTAGCGGCAGCACAGTTGGCTCAAGAAGTGGGGAACAATTGGGCTTCTCCGACGGTTTCCAACGCCAACGACAAGTTCAAGAATCGTCCGACCGACCCTTCTCGTCTAATGGGTCAGGTGGTAATGTGGTCAACTTGGCCGACACCCACGACTCAGGAGACTCCACACTTCGATATGGACTTAACGGAAACAGGTCGAAGGAAGACGAAGGATGGGAAGAAAAGCCACAGTGTGAATCTACAGGATACAGCGATGAATTGGGCAACTCCCATGGCATCAGACGACGGATCGAAGGCAACAGTGAACTCGCATCAGAGGGGATTGATTGGGGACGCAGACCGTTTTCATGGCCACCCCGTCCAACAAGCTCTGAGTGGGGGGACATCATCCGTGAAAGACCCGACCTTGCCCCGGCTAAACCCCAAATTCGTGGAATGGTTGATGGGTTGGCCGGAGGATTGGGTAGAACTGACAAACTTCGCATTCTTGGAAACGGAGTAGTCCCACAACAAGCGGCGGTAGCATTTTTACTGCTACAAGAAAGAATGGCTAATGGTTCTAACTAGAAATATTATACCCATAACTGAACTGGAGCAATCCGCCTTCTGTCAGACGGAGGGAAACCTGCGTACTAAAACTCTTGAAGAGGAGTTTAAGGCAGGGGTTCGTTGGCAGAAAATTCCTACTAGGTATATGAAGCTTTCACCTGAGGAACTTACAACGGGCATTGAATTTGCTCGTAACGTACTCGGTACTAAGGCTGTGTTACTAGGACACCACTATCAACGTGATGATGTAATTAAGTTTGCTGACTTTATAGGAGACTCGTATCAGTTATCCAAGAAAGCCTCAGAAATCTCTGACGCTAAATGGATTATCTTTTGCGGTGTTCACTTTATGGCAGAAACTGCGGACATCCTAACGTCGTCAGATCAGAACGTAATTCTGCCTAATATGGCAGCGGGATGTTCTATGGCAGATATGGCAGATATTGATGATCTAGAACTTAGTTGGATAGCGTTAAACTACGCTTTAGGTTCGACGGATGGGATAATACCCATTACCTATATGAACTCCACGGCTGCTATTAAGGCTCACTGTGGGGTTAATGGTGGTTTGGTCTGCACCTCATCAAATGCCGATAAAGCATTTGATTGGGCGTTAGAGCGTGGGCAGAAGATTATGTTCCTCCCTGATCAACATCTTGGAAGGAATACAGCCCTTGCCAAGGGAATCCCAGAGGACAAATTAGTGGTGTGGAATCCCCATGCTACTATGGGAGGCCTGACTCAGGAACAGATTGAGAACGCTACGGTGTTCCTGTGGAAGGGGCATTGTTCAGTACACACTAGGTTTACTACTAAGCACATTCAGGATGCTAGGGATAGGAACCCTGATACTAAGATAGTAGTTCACCCCGAATGCACTAGAGAGGTAGTGGACGCTGCTGACATGTCGGGTTCTACGGAGTTCATATTACAAACAGTTACTAACGCTCCATCAGGAACTTCGTGGGGAATTGGTACTGAAATCAATATGGTAAATAGACTAGCAAAAGATAACCCTGATAAGGAGATATTCTGCCTTGACCCGATTGTATGCCCCTGTGCTACTATGTATAGGATACATCCAGCTTATATATTATGGGTACTGGAAGGAATTCTAGCCGGGGTTGCCATTAACCGTATTGAAGTATCTTCTAGTGAGAAGGACACTTCGTTGGTAGCTTTGAACAGAATGCTTCAATTAGGAACCTAATTTTAGATAAAATAGTGTATAATATAGTATACGTTGCGGGGTAGAGAAGTGGTCATCTCGTCTGGCTCATTACTAGAAGGTCGTAGGTTCGATTCCTGCCCCCGCTACCAACTATAAAAGAAGGAGAAAAGTATGTCAGAAAAGATGGTAGCTTACGACAGTAAGTACTTAATCGTAGAGGACGACACCACCATTACAGCAGGTGGAATCCATGTCCCCGGTGAACTTATGCAGTTTCATGGGTTTGGCGTAGTTTCCAGTGTAGGAGAGGGACGAGTTTCAGAAGAAGGAAAGACCATAAAGCCTAGGTTAAAGGTTGGCGATAGAGTAGTTTTTATCAAACATTCGCAGATGATTATAGATCATGAGGATGTAAAGTACTTTGTTCTAACTGATGCAGAAGTAGTGGCTAGGCTGTATACAGAGTAGAGGAGATATATTATGGTAAATCTAATGGGAACGCTAAGTACAACTTCCTTTGGGAGAAATTTTATGCGTAGTTTCTACGGCTTGAATGAATATCCTATGGATATTATTGATAGAGAAGAGGAATTCTTGATTCGGGTGGCTATTCCCGGTGCTACTAATGTAGCCGTATCGGTTGAAGATACCTCCTTGTTGATAGATGTCGATAGGGATACCAGTGAAGAGCCTGAAAAAGGCCAGTTTAATATCCAAGGTATTACAGATTATGAGTTTTCAAAAACCCTATCGCTAAGTAATACTAATATTGATGTAGAACAGATTACATCAAAGTATTCTAGAGGAATTTTAGAAATTATCCTTCCTAAGACTGAAGAGGCTAAACCTAAAATTATTCCTGTGGATGTATCTATGGAGTAATGTAATGGGTAAAGTAAGACCACAAATTTTTCTAGCTATTTTAGTGTTGGGCATCCTAGCCTATTTTGGTGCCAGTAACGACTTTCCAGAAATTGCTACTGGCACCATCGGGGGCATCATAGCCCTTGGCATGAAAGTCCTAGAAAACGAGTAAATATGGGGTTGACATAGCTCTCGATATGGTGTATAATTGTATCGGGAGTGCTTGGTTTCGACTAGGTATTTAGCAGACATTCAGAGCCAAAAGCTTAACTACTACAATGCCTACAGCAAATACGGTAGGAATGTTCAAGTAAGTATGTAGGACAGGGGTTCGATTCCCCTCACTTCCACCAAATATTTGGAGTGCGTGACCGCCACGTAGACGGCCCTCCACGGACACCGATCAGAGATAATAAAATGGGTTTATAAGTAAAGGAACAGGTATGACGACAGAGTATAGCGAGGAAGAACTACTAGAGCAGTGGGAACCCAAAGTCCACTCTATGCTTCGTAGTGTTTCCATTATAGGTTTAGACTCTGAAGATATCGCTCAAGAATTGCGGATAGCGATACTGAAATCCGCTAGGGGATATAATCCAGAGAATACTGTAGCTAAGTTCCATACTTACTTACATGTATCTATGTTGAATGTTATCCGAAGCCTTATAGCTAAGGCGCAGAAGCGGGTGTCTACGGTTTCGTTAGATCAACATACGGACGGGTATACGGGCGAGCGGGCTCTCACCCGTTCCAATTCTCAATCTGTATCCTCTAAACTATTAGCAGCTTTAGAGGATACTTCTCAAGCGTTCGCCTTTGAAGAGGTTGACGTACTTTCGATAATTGAGAACTCTAATCTAACTCCTCAAGAGTTAGATTTTCTAGAGTTAAGGACGCAGAAATTTAAGCTAAGGGAAATTACAGACTGTTTAGGGGTTAACTCTGTTAGACTTAGAGAGAGCATTAAAAAGAAGCTAGAGGTGGGATTAGAGAATGGTTAATATATATGAGTTAGCAGAACAGTACAAACAGCTTATAGAGTTTGCCGAAGAAGAAGATATTGATATTTCTGATATCCTTCTAGGCATAGCAGAAACCCTTGATCAACGTATGGAGAATTTAGTTCTATCCGTTAGAACTTTAGAGGCCCAAGCAACTTCCTTAGAGACTGAGATAGAGAGGCTTAAGAATAAGAAAGCCGCTGTCACTAATCACGTTGACCGGGTAAAGAAGTATGCTAGGGAACTCCTAGAGGCCTCTGGACGAACTAAGGGCGGTGGAACATTAGGCTCGATGGCCTTACAGAATAGTCCTTTGAGTTTAGTCGTGGATAACGAAAACAGCATTCCCGATGTATACATGAGGGCTAGTCTAACCGTTCAGCTAGACGAGTTACCTGAGGAACTTTCTAGCCACCCCAGTTTGAAAGTAACTGTGGATAAAAAAGCTATTATAGAATTAGCTCGAAATGATAATTTCGCAGTTGATGGAACACACGTAGAGAGGAACCAGCACCTTAGGCTGCGATGATCGAAATTACGTACAAAGCTCCCTTTTTTATTTTAACTTTCCCCTACAACAGTGGGGACTTGAAACTCGTCCAAAATTTACCTGTTCGTCACTGGGTTAAACCAGCTCAAGAGTGGAGAGTTCCCAGACTAGCTAGTAAATCTTTAGAGCAACTAGAGAATGCTACATGGACAGAGAAAGCTAAAATAGCCAAACAGACAGTCGAAAACACTATTTTAAAATTAGTGGATTTGAAATTTCAAGAGGGAGAATCTGATGGATTGCTCCGCCCCTACCAAACTGTAGGGGTGGAGTTTTTGACGTTCGCTAAGAAGGGGCTCTTGGCTGATGATATGGGCTTAGGAAAATCCATACAGGCCATTAAAGCTGCTATAGATGTTCAAGCTAAGAAAGTTTTAGTGTTGTGTCCCGCCTCCTTGAAATGGAAATGGGCAGACGAGTTCAAGAAGCACTTTAATATTGATGCTTTTGTAGTAGGTGGAACTAAAGAAGAGCGTAGGGCGGTTTGGAAGTCCGATGCCACCTATATAATAGCTAACTATGATTTACTGCATCCCAATAGGGACTGGGACGACATGCCCCACGATTGGGATGTCATAATTGCTGATGAAGCAGTTTATTTAAAAAATCCTAAAGCTATGCGAACGAAGAGAGCCTTGAAGTTAAATGCTGAGTATAAGTTTGCTTTATCTGGAATTTATATAGAGAACAGCCTGACCGAGTTTTTCTCTATTATGAGATTTATCCGACCTGAGGTGATTTCTGCCAATGTCCATACCTTTACCAAAAGGTACTGTGAGGTGGATTGGAATGGAAAAGTTATTGGGGTTAAGAAAGATAAACTTCCTGAGCTTCATGCTTTAACTTCTCCGTTTGTTTTGCGTAGGACTAAAATAGAGAAGTTAACAGAACTTCCACCCAAAATTTATACTAGCATACCGTTAGAGATGTCTAAAAAAGAGAAGGCAGCATATGCTACTCTATCTGCGGAGTTTAAGGCGTGGGTGGAGAGTGGCAGTAAGGAAGAGCATAAAACCGTTGGGTCAGCTACCCTAGATGTGCGATATTTTGTCGAAGGCCTTGGCGAGATGTATAAGGAAAATATGCCCAAAACTAAAAGGTTGTGGCTCGATGAGTTATATGAAAACGTAGATAAGTTAGTAGTGTTCACGTTTTTTGAAAAAAGTGCTAGGAAATTAAAAAAGCACTTTGACACTCCTTATTACATCTCAGGACAGGAGAAGAACAATCGCTTTGAAGTAGTTAGAGACTTCAATAAGGCTAAAAAGGGAATCCTTATCTCTACGGATGCAGGGAAGTTTGGATTGGATATGGTGGGAGCGGATACGCTAGTGCATTATGGGTATGTTCATAATCCCGGTACTATGGTTCAGCGTGAGGATAGACTGTGGAGAATGGGTCAAGAAAAAACGGTAAATATTGTATTGCCACATTTAATAGGTACAATAGATGAAGGTATACAAAAGGTTTACAACGCTCGTTTAGCCCAATCCAATATGTTTATGGAGGGGGCAGAACAAATGCAAGAGGTTAAGTTGTCCGTAAAGGACTATGTAAAGTTAATTGACGGTGGAGACTATGACTAAGCACCCTTCGAAACTAGAACTAACTGGAAAATACAAGGCTCTAACCAACTCCTACCCATCTATGATAGTAGTTGAGGGTATAACCTACCCAACTTTAGAACATGCGTTTCAGGCAGCTAAACTTACAGATACAGAAACTAAAGTTTTAATTTCTAAAGCTAAGTTACCTGACGTATCTTCTCTAGTAGGAGAAGGTTTTACCCGGCCTAATTGGAAAGAGATTCAATGGGCTACTATGTATCAGTTAATGACGCTTAAGTTTGAGTCCAACCCAACCCTAGCCTCCCTTCTCCAAGATACTGGAAACCGTCCTTTAGCTTATCCCAAAAAGCATAGGCGGAAACGAAATAAGCTAGAAAGCATCCTTATGAAAGTCAGGGGCGAATTACGTGCCTAAAACAAAAAATCCCGAAGATTACACTAGTCGGGATTTACTGAATTACTGGAATAGCCAGTTCCACGAAATTCAATCTAGGTCCTACGAATCTTTGCGGTGGGGTGGGTTAGACCTGTCAGATTTTAAGACCCTCTTGACAGAACACGATGTTTTTAGTATACTACTAGCAATCAGGCAAGCAGTTAAATCAAACACCATCATCAGTGAATTCCGCAGAAACTTTAGGGATTATGATGTTACTTCTGCTCACCCAAAGCTAGAATGGTTAATCTCCTTCAAGGGAAAAACTAGGGAGAGGAAGCTTTGGGCAGAGTATGAGCATATCTCTAGTAGATGGTTTCCTTCGTCGTCTGATGCTAAAAGACTAAGAGCAATCGAAGAAGAGTTAAAGGAGTGGGCTAAGTGAGTAATCTTTCTTACAGTTATGTGGAAAGCGGGATCGTTCTTAACATCTCATCTTATGCCGATCTAAAAAAGATCAATGTATCTCCAAAACAGTTTGCTGTGTTTGGAGAGGCTCTACAGTTTATCCTAACCGAAATAGATGATACTCGTACAGTTCCATCTAGGTCGGTTCTCTTGGCGAAATATCCCGAGTTGGATAAATCTGCTGCGGATGCGGCTGACGTAAGATTCTTTTCTGCTCAACTAAAACAACAGCTTATGTACCGAACTGCGGTTGCGGCTGCATCCGAATTAGTTCCCCAGATAAAGGGTGACAATCCACAGCAAGCTGTGGAAAAACTGATTCAAGAATTAGAGGCGGTTACCGCTACTGTCGATGAAGACATTGAGTTGTATGACTCAGGTAGCCTACAGAGGCTAGAAGAGTACGCTGAGAGGCTCGCACAGCGCAAGGACAGGTCTTTAGGTATGTTGGGCATACCTACGCCCTTTAAGACCTTAAATAGGCTAGGTGTGGGTTGGATGCCGGGGGAACTCTACTCTCTGTTTGCTAGGCCTACAGTGGGTAAGTCGTTTTTATCTGTTAAGGTAGCAGCAGTTGCTCTCAAGCAGGGGTATAAAACACTTCTAATTTCTACGGAAATGCCTGTAAAAGCTATGTCTATGCGGATGGACGCATTCTTAGGTAAGCTAATGGGGTACGAATTTTCCCTAACTAAGCTGCGAAGAGGGGAAGAGGGACTAGATGTGGGGGCATATGAAAAATTCCTAACAGAGATGAACTCTAATAATTTGTTGTTTCCTCACCATCTTGGGTTCGATGCCTTAAATATTTCGACTATTCGTAATCTAGTGAGAAAATATTCTCCTGATATCTTAGTGGTTGATGGGGTTTATCTACTTAGTGATGATTCTAACAGGGCAAAGTGGGAGCAGAATGATAACCTGTTTAAAGGCTTGAAAAATATTGCTATGGCACATGAGATTCCAGTATTCTGTACCACTCAAGCGGGTAGGGAGGCTGTAGACCTATTCAAGCCCCCTAAGTT
>Ga0098035_1000636_pt1 | contig 17341 bp, 15 predicted proteins | sample 3_EtaG_FD_75046 | JGI IMG/M metagenome (GOLD analysis project Ga0098035, IMG submission 75046) | Marine viral communities from the Subarctic Pacific Ocean - 3_ETSP_OMZ_AT15126 metaG | ecosystem: Environmental > Aquatic > Marine > Oceanic | place: Pacific Ocean | collected 2015-01-07
GCCAACCCTGAACGAAAATAAAATAGTTGTTGAGAAAATAGATTGGCACCCCAATCAACATACACCAACCGAAAACCCGAACCGAATATTGCAGTCCACGGTTAGATGCATAGACATCTCCCGCCATCGTCATAAGCGCCTCCCATAGTGGAAGGGGCGAGATGTTTGTCCCGCCCCTGCCTTGCAACTCATGCTATTTAAATTCCCAGCACACGGTTCCGCTGGTTGGAGAAGGCGACTTCCGCGATCTTCTGATAACCGCCGATTTCCCGGAGGTTGGCCTGGAAAGACTCGTCGATCTTCGCCGCAAGTGCACTATGGGCACGTGTTTCTTCAAAAACCGCGAGAGCGGCTTCGGCAAAGGCGTCATACACGTCGTCGTTGAATTCTTTCAGGACAACGCCGTTTTCCGTGATCATCTTCTGCAGATACTCACCGTTGAGTGCCTGGGCTTCTTCATACTGTGCGGCATGTTCTTCCATGCAACACGTTGTGATCAGCTCCTGCTCCCATTTTGTGAGGCTGGTCCACCAGGACTTATTCATGCCGAAGGCAAGTCCCCCACCCGGCTCATGCATGCCCGGATAGTAGTAGTACTTAGCGGCTTCATAGAACTTCAGGAAGTAGTCGTTGTAAGGACCGACCCATTCCGTAGCGTCAATTGCGCCGGAAACAAGGTTTTCATAAATCTGCCCACCAGGGAGCGAGACAACGGACGCGCCGAGCTTGGCAATAACGTCGCCGCCGAGACCCGGCATACGGAATTTGAGGCCCTTGAAATCTTCAGCGGAATTCACTTCCTTGTTGAACCAACCACCCATCTGGGTACCGGTTGCGCCGCAAGGCAGTGCTTTCAGCCCGAATTCACCGGACATTTCGTCCCAGAGATCCTGACCGCCCTTGAACTTGATCCAGGCGTTCCATTCCACCGTGGTCATGCCAAGCGGCACGGAGGTGAAATAGGCGAAGCCCGGATGCTTGCCTTTCCAGTAGTAGTCAGCGCCGATGTATGCCTGAGCATTACCGGAAGCAACTTCGTCGAACGAGTCAAATGCACCAACGCGTTCACCCGCGGCGAAATAGTTTACCGTGATACGGCCTTCACTGACTTCAGTGATACGTGCACAAAGACGCTGGGCACTGATGCCGAGCCCGGGAAAGTCCCGTGGCCAGGTAGAGACGACTGTCATCTCCCGGCGTTCCTGGGCAATGGCCGGAGCCGCAAACGGTGCAGCAGCAACCCCTGCACCAGCAAGCGCAGCGCCTGTTAAAAACTTGCGTCGTTCCATAAAATGTTCCTCCCATTTTAAAACTGAAAGACGGGACAAACCGCCCTCCAAAAATAGCAATCGTATAACAGAATTTTCGCGGGATTTCGTTGAACTGCTTTTTGCGCAGATTTCTTATCTGTCCGACATCATGTGCCGGTTATCTAGATTTCGCGAATTCTCCCTGTTGATCGCATTTTGCAGGAAGATATGCCAAATACAAGGCAAATTTTCATATTAAAAAAAACGCATATTACTGCTGTCTTCTATCAAGTTGATTTAATACATACTTTTAAACAATTGTTTTTATTGAATATATTTAAGTTTTACTCATTTTATCCGGGACAGATAAAATTATCTTCACCATTTCTTGAATGGAGTTCAGAAAAAGGCTTGAGTTATCGAGGCTTAAGGCAAATTCCGGCAAATTCGGAACTAATTCCTCGAATCTGGCGGGGATATCGCCTTACCCTCAGGTCAATATTCCCTATGGTTGCCAAATCCAGACGGCTCGCCTATAACGCCGTTAGTTCTGGTAGACAGGGCGAAGACCCTGTGATTTGGAAGACATCTGCGTGACCCGCCTCACCTCATTTGCCGGATTTCTTGATTCACTAAATGCGGCCATCGGAAAATGTGTTTCCTGGCTTGCGCTCTTCATGGTGCTGGTCCAGTTCAGCCTCGTCCTCGCCCGATATGTTTTTGGTGTCGGCCCTGTTGCGCTGCAGGAAAGCGTTATCTACAGCTTCTCCCTTCTCTTTATGCTCGGGGCTGCTGATACATTGCGCCGCGGTGGCCATGTCCGCATCGATTTCCTATATGGTAAGCTCGGTCAAACCGGCAAGGCGGTCGTCGATCTTGCGGGGACCCTGTTTTTGCTGATCCCGGTCTGTCTCGTAATCCTTTTCCTGAGTTGGAACTATGTCGCGGGTTCCTGGACAATCGTCGAAGGCTCGCGTGAAAGCTCCGGTTTGCCGGTCCTTTTCCTTCTTAAATCCCTCCTTCTGGTCTTTCCGGTCCTCATGATCCTGCAAGGGCTGGCCATCGCCTGCCGCGCGATAACAGATATCCTTTCGCGGGAGGAACGGCCATGACCATCGCCGACTATCTCGCCCTCGCCCTTTTCGTGGTTACCATCGTCAGCCTGATGGCGGGCTATCCCGTGGCGTTCACCCTCGCGGGTAGCGCTCTTTTCATGGCGGGCATCGGTTGGCTGCTTGGGGTGTTTGACCTGTCCCTGCTCGGGGCAATCCCGTCGCGCATCCTCGGCGTCGCCATGTGGAACGAGACTCTGCTTGCCGTGCCGCTGTTCATTTTCATGGGGATCATGCTCGAAAAATCGCGGGTGGCAGAGGAGCTACTCGGCGCCATGGGCCGCCTGTTCGGGAGCTTGCGTGGCGGCCTCGGGATTTCGGTGTTTATCGTCGGGGCCTTGCTTGCCGCCTCCACCGGGATCGTTGGCGCGGCCGTTGTCACCATGGGGCTGATGTCCCTGCCGACCATGCTGAAAAAGGGATATGATCCGCGTCTTGCCGCCGGGTCAATTTGCGCGGCCGGCACCCTTGGCCAGATTATCCCGCCCTCCATCGTGCTGATCATCCTGGCGGAACAGATTTCCAACGCCTATCTCGCCGCGCAGTCCCTGAAAGGCAACTGGTCGCCGGAGCCGGTCTCGGTCGGCGACCTGTTCGCCGGGGCACTGATTCCGGGCCTGATTCTTGTCGGCCTTTATATTTCGTACCAGATCCTTGTCGCCTTCTTTAATCCGGAAAGTTCGCCGGCAGTTCTGGAAGAGGACGGAACAACGGCGGATAGCTCCCTGATCCCCGGCCTGCTTCGTTCGCTGTTGCCACCGGTCATCCTGATCGTTGCCGTGCTGGGCTCGATCCTGCTCGGTATCGCCACCCCAACCGAAGCTGCCTCCGTTGGAGCCGTCGGCGCCCTTCTGCTGGCAGCGCTGAGGGAAGACGGCCCGGCAACCTGGCTGCTCTACGCGGCGGGGGGAAGCGTTGTGCTGTTGTTAGTCCTCGCCAATATCACCGATCTCAAAGGTAATGCCGCAGAGGGAGCCGGCCCCGGCTCGATCCTTGCCTTCCTTCTTCTCGCGATTGTGGTGGCCGGCCTTGCGCTTGCCCTTCTCCGGCTCCATCGCGGCCAAATCCTGAGGGAGGTATGCCAATCGACCATGGAGATGACAGCCATGGTTTTCGTCATCCTGATCGGGGCGACTATTTTCAGTCTTGTCTTTCGCGGACTGGGCGGGGATGAACTCGTCTACCGGCTGCTCAGCGACCTTCCGGGCGGGCAGTTCGGGGCACTTCTCGTCGTGATGGGGATTATCTTCGTGCTGGGCTTTTTTCTCGATTTCGTCGAGATCACCTTCGTCGTTGTCCCGGTCGTCGCGCCGGTGCTGCTGCTCATGGATATCAGCCCGATCTGGCTTGGCATCATGATCGCGCTCAACCTGCAGACTTCCTTCCTGACCCCGCCTTTCGGCTTTGCCCTATTCTACCTGCGCGGAGTGGCCCCGCCCGAGGTAACGACGGGTGTTATCTACCGGGGGGTGATCCCGTTCGTCTTTCTGCAGCTGGTGGCGCTTGGCCTGCTAGCGACCTTTCCCGCACTCGCGACCTGGCTGCCGCACTTTATCAGCGGCGCGAGCTACTAGGGAAACAGGCGGAACGCATCGTCTGCGCCCCGCCTGCCCGTTGATTACTTGCGGATTTTACCGACCAGCTTCCACGCCATAGGCAGGACCGCAACCGCCAGCGCAATCTTGACTGCGCCGCCAACGAGGAACGGATACATGCCGACAAACAGGGCCTTTTCAACACCGGTGAAGGTGGAGAGCCAGGCAACGCCGCCCGCGAAGATCATGGCGGTACCGAGGGTCATGGCCAGTGTCGTCTTGAAAAGAGAGCGGCCCCAGCCTTTTTCAACCAGTGCGCCGACTGCAGCAGCAGCGGCCACGAAGGCAAAGAGATACCCTGCCGTCGGCCCGACGAGAGAGGCAACGCTGCCCGCATTCGCGAAGACCGGCAGGCCCATCGCTCCTTCTGCAAGATAAAGGGCCACCGTTGCGCCCCCGAGACGCCAACCGTAAGCGGCGCCGATCAGGACAACGGCAAATGTCTGCATGGTCATGGGCACGGGCCACATCGGCACGGAAATCTGGGCGGAAATCGCCAGAAGCGCGGTTCCCGCCAAGGCAAGAACGGTAATCCGGAATAATTTTTCCAGACGCGTCGTCCCCGCATCCACGCTCCACAGAGCGCCGATCAGGGTGGAAGATGTCTCAGATGAAGCCATTTTGGTTCCTTTCACTAACTCGCCCGAACGGGCCAAGAATAAAGTGAATGTTTACCAAACGAACGTTTGTTATTCAACCCGCAATTTAACGTAAGCTTATAAATTTATTTGGAAAATTACCGGGACTTTTTCTTGCGATCCTTGAAATCAAAGGCGCCCGCCTCAGTGCGTGGATCAACATCAGGGCCGAAAATCCGGGTTTTCTGAATTTTCTGGGTCCCTGTCGTCGGCAGATCATCCAGGAACAGGATCCACCCCGGCGTCTTGAAATAGGCGAGTTTGTCATTGGCGTAGGTGAAGATTTCTTCCGCCTTCTCCTCTGAGGCCGGGACACCGTCCATCAGGACGATGCAGGCCATCACCTCTTCTTCGCGAAGTTCATCCTTCACGGCAATCACCGCGACTTTCGCAATATCGTCATGGGTTTGCAGCACGGCCTCGACCTCGGCGGCGGCAATATTCTCGCCGGAGCGGCGGATGATGTTCTTCTTGCGGTCGACGAAATAGAGCATCCCGCTCCCGTCCTGGCGCACCGTGTCGCCGGTATGGAACCAGCCGCCCTTCCAGGCCTCTTCAGTCGCGTCGTCATTTTTGAGATATCCGGCAAAAAAGCCGCGCCGCGGATCATTGCCCGCGCATTTGACCAGCAGCTCCCCTTCGGTGCCGGCGGGCACATCCTGATCCTTCTCATCGACGACGCGGGCCAGCATATCCCCGGTCGGACGGCCAAAGGCACGGGTATGAATTTGCCGGGGCTCAATACAATCGGCGAAGATGCGACCGGTTTCCGTCATGCCCCAAACCTCGACCAGCGGAAAGCCGAAGCGCTTCTCGAACACCTCATGCAGTTCGGGTTCAACACCGGCGCCGACGCCGAAGCGGACGTTATGCACCGTATCAGTCTCCCGCTTTGGCTGGTTCAGCAGAAGCGGCGGTACGATGCCGAGATAATGGATAATGGTGGCTTTGGTATCAATTAGCTCCTGCCACCAGGTGGTAGGATGAAAACGGTCCGGGATGACCAGGCAACCACCGGAAAGGATCATGCAGACAAAGGAAACCGCGCCTGCGTTCATGTGAAACAGCGGTAACGGATTATAGAGCCGCTCCTGCCCCTCGCGGATTTGCGCAACGCCGCCGAGATCCAGATAGGTCTGTCCCGCCGTCAGGAAATACTCGTTGGTCAGGATGCAGCCTTTCGGCCGCCCGGTGGTGCCGGAGGTATACAGCAGGCTGACCTCCGACATAAGACCGATTGTGGCGGCGGGATAGGGTGCCGGACGGGGCCGCGGTATGTGACCCGCGAATTTTTCGAAAATCACGACCGGGAGCGGCCTTGACCGTTGCAGCGCAACTTTCTGGACATCCGTCGCCCGCGCCTCGATCGTCACCACCAGATCGACATCGGAATGATCCAGCAGGTAAAGCATTTCATCATCGAGATAGTCGGGATTGATCGGCACGCAGGACACACCGAGCGAATTTGCGGCCAGCAGGTGCAGAAGATAGTCCGGCCGGTTCTCAAGAAGGAAAGCGACGCGGTTTCCATGGGAGAAACCCGCTCCCCGATATGTCGATCTCAGCCGCTCGACCTCCCCGGCTGCCTCCGCATAGGTGATCTCAACGCCATCGGGATGATAGCTTCGCTTGTCGTAGGCCGGCACACAGAGAAACGGGTTATCAGGATATTTCGCGACGGTTGTGCAAAAAGCCTCATAAACTGTCGTCATTATCCCCTCATCCTGCTGACAAAAACGAAAATCGACTAGCTGAACTTGTTGCTCTTGTTAAAGCCGCGCGGTGGAAGCCGGCCCGCATTGCCACGTCGGGTATACCAGCCGGTCAGGTCGGTCTCCGTCCGGGTACGCTCGCCGGATTTCCAGGTAAGCCCCTCGTCGCGTGTGAAGGTCTTGATGTCCGAAAGCCCGCCGTCCTTGTACCGCTGCAGGGTCACACCCCGGCCACGGGTCATCTCGGCGAGTTCCTCCAGCGCGAAGCAGTTGAGCTTGCGGTTATCCCCGATCACGGCAACGCTGTCCCCTTCCACGTCAATGCAGAACGCCGCCTCAACATCGCCGGAGACATTGAGCACCTGCTTGCCGTTCCGGGTCTGGGCAATGACACTGTTCTCATCGACGACAAAGCCGCGTCCATCACTGGAGGCAACCAGAAGCTTCCGGTCCGGCTTATGGACGAACAGCGCGACAATGTCCTGATCATTCCCGAGATCGATCATCAGCCGCACCGGTTCCCCATGCCCGCGTCCGCGCGGGAGCTTGTCGCAGCCAATGGTGTAGAACCGTCCGTTGGTCGCGAAAAGCACCAGCTTGTCCGTTGTTTCCGCCTTGATCCAGAACCGGCCCTTGTCACCGTCCTTGTATTTCTCGGCCCCGTTCTCGTCCATATGGCCCTTCAGGGCCCGGATCCAGCCCTTGTCGGAACAGATAACGGTAATCGGTTCTTTCTCGATCATTGCTTCAAGTGGGATATCGGGCAACTCCTGAGCTTCTCCGATACGGGTCCGGCGCTCGGAGATTGCCGGCAGCTTTTGCAGCGCCTTCTTCATCTCGCGAATCTCTTCCGCAATGGCTTCCTTCCGGAGATCCTCGCTCTCCAGCAAGGCCTCAAGGTCAGCCTTTTCCGCGCTCAGGGTGTCATGCTCAGTGCGCAGTTCCATTTCCTCCAGCTTGCGTAAAGACCGCAGCCGCATATTGAGGATCGCTTCCGCCTGATTGTCGGTCAGCTTGAAGGTGTCGATCAGGCTTTGCTTCGGATGGTCGTCCTCGCGGATGATGCGGATCACCTCGTCAAGATTGAGGAAGACGATCAGATAGCCTTCCAGCACTTCCAGCCGCGCCTCGATCTTGCCAAGGCGGAATTTTGAGCGGCGGATCAAAACCTCGAAGCGATGATCGAGGAAGGCGAGCAGCACATCCCTGAGGCTCATCACCCGGGGCGTCTGTGTCGCGTCCAGCACATTCATGTTGAGGGAGAATCGCGTCTCCAGATCACTGAGGCGGAACAGCCCCTGCATCAGCATCTCCGCCTCGACATTCTTGCTGCGCGGTTCCAGCACCAGCCGGACATCCTCGGCCGACTCATCCCGCACATCGGCCAGGAATGGCAGTTTCCGGGTCTGGATCAGGTCTGCAATCCGCTCGATCAGCTTACTTTTCTGCACCTGGTAGGGAATCTCGGTGACGACAATCTGGTAGGTACCGCGTCCCAGATCCTCCACTTCCCAGGTCGCTCGCTGACGGAAGCTGCCGCGGCCGGTCAGATAGGCCTCACGGATATTTTCCGGTTTCTCCACCAACTCCCCGCCGGTCGGGAAATCAGGACCCGGAATAAACTCGACCAGCTTGTCAATGCCGGCATTCGGGAACTTGATCAGATGCAGCAGCGCATTCGCAAGTTCGGTCGCGTTATGCGGCGGGATGGAAGTTGCCATGCCGACGGCAATCCCGGCGGAGCCATTAGCGAGTAGATTCGGGAAGGCGGACGGGAGCACCACCGGCTCCCTGTCCTCGCCGTCATAGGTCGGGCGAAAATCAACCGTGTCCTGATCGATATCCCGGAGCAGCATCTCGGCAATGACCGTCAGACGCGCCTCGGTATACCGCATGGCTGCCGCGTTATCGCCGTCGATATTGCCGAAATTCCCCTGCCCTTCCACCAGCGTGTAACGCTGCGCGAATTCCTGCGCGAGCCGAACCAACGCGTCATAAACCGACTGATCACCATGCGGGTGATATTTACCGATCACGTCACCGACGACACGGGCGCATTTCTTGAACCCCGACCCCGGATCGAGCTTCAGCAGCCGCATCGCATAGAGGAGACGCCGGTGGACCGGCTTCAGCCCGTCGCGCACATCTGGAAGAGAACGGGACATGATTGTGGACATCGCATAGGCGAGGTAACGCTCGCTTATGGCGTCTTTCAGCGAGGTCGGAACGATCTCGCCGGGGGAGATAGGGGAATGGTCACTCATGCCCCCTATATACCACCTGATTTTGCTTTGGGGAGGGAAAAATTAGGCCTCGTCATTTTCCGTTATTTTTTTCCCGGAATCCGGGGCGTGACGGCGTCTGAGCGCGGCCAGCATCCTCTCCCGCGCGGAGAGTTGAACCCTCGGGTGATGCTCGCTGATAAATTTTCCGATGAAATAGCCTGTAAGCTCCAGTCCGCCTAGAATATCGGCTGACGTCGCTTCTTCCGCGGCGTCCGGATCGATCGACCGGGCACCAAGAAAGGCCGGCAGGCGCAGCAACTTCTCCCGGTAGGGTGACCCGGCGCCAGCGCTGACAGCCCGCCCGGACTTGGGTGAGACATAAACAAGATCCGTCGTCATCCCGGTCGCAGCGCAGTGGCTCAGATCGAGGCCATAGCCGATCTCGCTCAGGAGCCCGAGTTCCCAACGCGCCAGCAGGAGTGGCCAGATTTCCGACTGGTCATTGAGCGCATCGAACAGCAGCAAGGTCGCGTCATAAAGGGCGCCATGCGGCTCCCGCTCGGGCAGGACAATATCCAGCAGCGCCAGCGCGGAACTCGCGCCAGCCAGCGCATCCGCGCTATCGAAGAGTCCGCTTGCACGGGATTTCCGAAGTTCCACGGTAAAGGTGCCGAGCTGCTCGGCCAGACGGCTCCGCCAGCCAAGATCGACTTCATTACCCGGTTGCAGGATGCCGCGCAGGCGGCGCCCGACGCCGCCGCGCACCAGTCCGGCACAGCGACCATGCTCACGGGTAAAGGCATGAATAATCACGCTGTTTTCCCCATGTTTTCGGATACTGAGGATAAGGCCGCTATCGTTCCATTGCATTTTCCGAGCCTACCAGATCACGCGGTCATTCCGAACAGAATTCGGACCGCTTTTTTCTCACAAGCCGTGACCGCGAGGCGTCCCAAAGGGGAAACAGAGGAATGTACAATGCCCCTGGAAGCCCATATCGCACTGATCAGCACCATCAAGGATAAATATCTCCGTTACCATGAGCTGGAGACCGAGGGAATCGAGTGGCTGTCCTCCCCGCCCGATATCCTCACCCCGTTTAAATATCATCGCTGTCTCTGCAGCGGGCCGACGTCAGGTTATCAGATCGCCCTTAAGTATGACGGGTTGATCTGCCGCATCGATGTGACGGCCTGGGGGGTGTCCTACCGGAAATCAACGCCAACCTATCATGACATGGAGATTATCCAGATCACCGATAACACTCCCTACCGGCTTGAAATCGTCCTGATCTAGCAACCAGAGCGGACAAACCCTTTGCGACGCACGGTATTTCCTCGGGACATTGATTGGGATCAATGTTGCAATTGTGAGATGGCCTAGTCTGCTCGGCAAAGGAAGGGCCTCCCTCAATAGTGGCCCTGTTCAGCTAAACTACATGGATAAGACGATGGCAAAAATATTTGGTTGCAAGTCAAAGCGCCGCAATGGAGAGAGCCCGGTCACCCTGCTGAAAGAAACAGGGATGATCTTTACCTTCCCCGCCGGTTTTCTTCTTTGGGCAATTGCATCCTATTTTTAAGAAGGAATTACTGGACGCTAATCCTTTATTGGGATCCACAACTCTATTTCACCTTCCCCAGTTTCGGGGTTGAATCGGTCACCATACCGTTCAAAGAACGGCCGTTCGGCGCGGACACTACCTGACTGCGGCAACCAATCCGTAAAAATTGCCTGCATGGTGGTTGGCACGCCCGCAACTGAACCGTTATGCAAAAAAACGGCATAACGAGCAGGTGCCAGTTCGAGCAGACCCAACTCCGCCGGCAGCGGCCCCTTTCCGGTAACTTCAATCCCAGTCATATAGTCTAGGGTGTCACCTGCGTCGTCAGCCTTGATGATAACGCCATAGGTGGCATGGGCGGCTTCATTCTCGAGCGGCAAATGCAATACAAAATCCTGCCACTGCGCTGGGATGGAGTCGGGAGCGGACGCATGGAAATGGGCCCGCTGCAGACCCGCCAGGAAAAAAGCGTCTCGGTCAACAAATCGGGCTGGTTGGATGGTGGACATGGCATTCCTCCTATCAACAATCATAGAAGGGTATTATGACAAAATGAGGCTAGGAGGCCTATCTTTTAATGCATTAATGCCCGCCGCTCACTGATCCAGCTTCGGTTTCAGAATTTGGGTGACGACACCGGGATTCGCTTTTCCCTGCGTTGCCTTCATCACCTGCCCCATGAAGAAACCGAAAAGCTTGTCCTTGCCGCCGCGATATTCCGCAACCTTGTCGGGGTTGGCGGCGATCACCGCGTCGATAGCCGCCTCGATCGCACCGGTATCGGAGACCTGTTTCAGGCCCTTTTCCTCGACAATGTTACCTGCCGCCTTACCGGTATCGAACATCTCCTCAAAGACTTCTTTCGCGATCCGGTTGGAGATTATGCCGTCCTTGATCAGGTCGATCAACTCACCCAGCGCATTTGCCCCGACCGGGCTTTCCGACAAGTCCTTGCCGGTCCGGTTCAGGTTACCGAACAATTCACCAATGACCCAGTTTGCGGCAAGCTTGGCGTCGCGCCCTTCGGCCACCGCCTCGAAATAATCGGCGACTTCCTTTTCCGTGACCAGCACGCCAGCGTCATAGGCGGAAAGCCCCAGTTCACTGATAAAGCGTGCTTTTTTATCGTCCGGCAGCTCCGGCAGGGTCTCGCTGATCCGCTTGATAAAGGCATCATCGAATTCGAGCGGCAACAGGTCCGGATCGGGGAAATAGCGGTAGTCATGCGCCTCTTCCTTGGAGCGCATGGACCGGGTCTCTCCCTTGTCCGGATCATAAAGCCGGGTTTCCTGATCGACCGTGCCACCCGCTTCCAGGATATCGACCTGGCGGTTCGCTTCATAGATGATCGCCTGCTGCATGAAACGTACGGAGTTGATGTTCTTCATCTCGCAGCGCGTGCCATACGCTTCGCCGGGTTTGCGCACGGACACATTGACGTCGGCCCGCATGGAGCCTTCCTCCATATTGCCATCGCAGGTGCCGAGATAGCGGACAATACTGCGCAGCTTCTTGACATAGGCTGCGGCCTCCTCCGGCGAGCGCATGTCCGGCTCGGACACAATTTCCATCAGCGGCACACCGGAGCGGTTCAGGTCGACGAAGGTCTGGCTCGGGTGCTGGTCATGCAGGCTTTTTCCCGCATCCTGCTCCAGATGCAGGCGGGTGATGCCGATTTCCCGGGTCTCGCCGTCTTTCAGGTCGATAATGATTTTTCCCTCGCCGACGATGGGCTGGAGAAACTGGCTGATCTGGTAGCCCTGCGGCAGGTCGGCGTAGAAATAGTTCTTCCGGTCGAAGACGGAGAATTTGTTGATCTTCGCGTTCAGGCCAAGACCCGTCCGCACTGCCTGCTCCACCGCCATCTCGTTGATAACCGGCAGCATGCCGGGCATGGCCGCATCGACGAAGGAGACCTGGCTGTTTGGATCTGCACCATATTCAGCGGATGCGCCGGAAAAGAGCTTCGATTTGGTGGTGACCTGTGCATGGACTTCAAGGCCGATCACGACCTCCCAATCCCCGGTGGCACCCTGAATAATCATTCCCATTATTATCCCCTCCACCAGTCAGTCGGTTTGGCGGTAAAGCCCGCAGCCTCTTCCAGAACGCCGGCCACGCGGAAGACGGTTTCCTCATCAAACGGCTTGCCCAGCAGTTGCAGGCCAAGCGGGAGACCCTCTTTCGACAGACCCGCCGGAACCGAGATTCCAGGCAATCCCGCAAGACTTGCAGGTACCGTAAACACGTCATTGAGATACATCTCGAGCGGGTCATCCCCCTTCTCGCCGAAGCCAAAGGCCGCCGACGGCGCCGTCGGGGTGAGGATTGCATCCACATTGAGATAGGCCTGCCTGAAATCCTCGGCGATGCGGGCGCGGACCTTCTGTGCCTTCAAATAATAGGCATCATAATATCCGGCGGAAAGCGCATAGGTCCCGATCAACAGGCGGCGCTTCACCTCGTCGCCGAACCCTTCGGCCCGGGTGCTCGCATACATATCGTTGAGGTCCTTGCCCTCCACCCGGAGACCGAAACGAACCCCGTCATAACGCGCGAGATTGGAGGATGCCTCCGCCGGTGCGATGATGTAATAGGCCGGAAGGGCGTATTTGGTGTGTGGCAGGCTGATGTCGACGATTTCCGCGCCGGCGTCCTTCAGCCAGTCGATACCCTTCTGCCAGAGCGCGTCAATTTCATCGCTCAGGCCGTCAATGCGGTATTCCTTCGGAATGCCAATCCTGAGGCCCTTGATATCGCCGGTCAGTGCGTTCTCAAAATTCGGCACCGGCATATTCACGCTGGTACTGTCCTTCGCATCGAACCCGGCCATGGATTCCAGCATGATCGCGATATCGCGCACTGTGCGCGCCATCGGTCCCGGCTGGTCGAGGCTGGAGGCAAAGGCCACCACACCCCAGCGCGAGCATCGCCCGTAAGTCGGCTTCATGCCGACAATGCCGGTGAAGGAAGCCGGCTGACGGATCGAGCCGCCAGTGTCTGTGCCCGTCGCGCCCATGGCACTGAACGAGGCAACCGCACTCGCCGAACCACCTGACGAACCGCCCGGCACGAGCGCACTCTCGTCGCCGTCGCGCCGCCAGGGGTTGACCACATTGCCGTAATAGCTGGTCTCGTTGGAGGAGCCCATGGCGAATTCGTCAAGATTGACCTTGCCCAGCATCACTGCGCCCGCGCCCCAGAGATTGGCAGTGACGGTGCTTTCATAATGCGGCGTGAAGCCATCGAGAATATGAGACGCCGCAGTGGTCAGCACGCCCTTGGTGCAAAAGAGGTCCTTGATGGCGAGCGGAATTCCCTCGAGCTTGCCTGCCTCCCCTTTTGCGCGGCGCGCATCGGACGCCGTAGCGGCATCAACTGCCTGCTCCGGTGTTTCCGTGATATAGGCATTGAGCGGCTTCGAGGCCGTCATCGCCGTGATATGGGCGGCAGTCAGCTCGCGCGAGGAAAAATCGCCCTTGGCAAGGCCGTCGCGGGCCGCCGCGATTGTCAACTTGGTCAGGTCACTCATTATTCGATCACCTTCGGTACGGCAAAATAACCGTCTTCACCGCCCGGCGCGTTGGCGACGACATCCTCGACATAGCCACCGTCCGTCACCTCGTCGGCGCGCCAGCGCAGGCGCATCTCGGCGACCGAGGTCATCGGCTCCACATTGTCGGTATCTACTTCGCCAAGCTGTTCTACCCAGCCCAGTATATTATTAAGTTCGGCCGCCATCGGTTCGAGGTCTTTTTCCTCGATCTTGATGCGGGCCAGATTGGCTACTTTAGCCACAGTGGCTTTATCAAGCGACATCTGTCACCCTTTGCTATAAAAGAAGCTATCCGGAGGGTCGGCCCGGACTGTTTCCAACTTAAAAACGGACGCCAAGCCGACATTGGCTGCAAACTAGCGTAACCAATGCTTCTCGACAACCCCACCCATTTGAAACATCTGTTGCCCCTCGACAAGCGGCTGCTCGGCATGGATCCAGGCACAAAAACCATTGGACTGGCCATTTCCGACCCCGGCTTGAAAATAGGCACGCCTCTTATGACAATCAAGCGGACAAAGTTCAAGGCGGATGCGGAAGAAATCCGCAAAATTATCGAGAAATGGTCTATAGGCGGTTTCGTTATCGGGCTGCCAATCAATATGGACGGAAGCGAAGGGCCTCGCTGCCAGTCGATTCGCCAGTTTCAGAAAAATCTCGAGGAATTTTTCGACCTGCCCATGTGCTTCTGGGATGAACGCCTGTCCACCGCGGCCATGACCCGCAGCATGATTGACGCCAACGCATCCCGCCAGAAACGGGCAAAAGCGGTCGATAAAATGGCCGCCGCCTATATCCTCCAGGGTGCCCTCGATTCAATGCGATAAAAATATCAACTTGCGCTTGTCGCTTTTCCGTTAGGCCGCTATACAGTCGGCTTTTAATGACAAACACAGATTCCATACGATTTGCCCATAGGCATCTCCTTGATATCGCACGGCTTGATGCATCCGATATCAACCAAATCCTTTCTTTAGCCGAACATTACGCAGAGATCGCCCGCACGCCCGATAAAAAGCGTGACCTGCTGCGCGGCAAGACCCAGATCAACCTCTTCTTTGAGAATTCCACCCGCACGCGCACCTCCTTCGAGCTGGCGGGCAAGCGCCTTGGCGCGGATGTGATCAATATGTCGGTCGGGTCCAGCTCGGTCAAAAAGGGCGAGACACTGATCGACACGGCGATGACCCTGAACGCCATGCATCCGGATGTGCTGGTGATCCGCCACGGTGATTCGGGCGCGCCGCACCTGCTCTCCCAGAAGGTTGATTGCGCCGTCATCAATGGCGGAGACGGCAGCCATGAGCATCCGACGCAAGCACTCCTCGATGCGCTGACCATCCGCCGCCGCAAGGGACGGCTGGAAGGGCTGATCGTCGCCATCTGCGGCGATATCCAGCACAGCCGCGTCGCCCGGTCCAACATCGCCCTGCTCAACATTATGGGCGCAAGGGTGCGCATTGTCGGGCCGACAACGCTGATCCCGTCGAACGCCGCGAAAATGGGCGTCGAGGTTTACAATAAAATGTCAGAAGGACTGAAGGATGCGGATATCGTCATGATGCTGCGTCTGCAGACAGAGCGGATGCAGGGCTCCTTCGTGCCATCGATCCGCGAATATTTCCACTTTTTCGGCCTGAATGCGGAAAAGCTCTCTGTCGCCAAGCCAGACGCCTTGATCATGCATCCAGGTCCGATGAACCGGGGTGTCGAGATTGACTCTGAGATTGCCGACGACCTCAATATCAGCGCTATCTCAGAACAGGTGGAGATGGGCGTCGCCGTCCGGATGGCCTGCCTAGACCTTCTCACACGGGAGTCCGCGGCATGAGCAATCCGATCCACGCTCTCATCAACGCCCGCCTGCTCGACCCGGCAACAAACACGGATACTCTGGGTGGTGTCCTGATCAAGAAGGGCAAAGTTCTCGACTGGGGCGCCCATATCAAAAAGGGCACCCTTCCCGACGGCGCGATAATTGAGGACTGCCAGGGATATTGCCTGAGTCCGGGCCTCGTCGATGCCCATGCCTACCTCTGCGAGCCGGGCAAGGAACATCGCGAAACCATGACAACCGCCGGAATGGCCGCCGCTGCAGGCGGAGTGACCACCATCAACGCGTTTCCCGCGACTGAGCCTGTCATTGACGATCCGGCGATCGTGGAAATGGTGCTGCGACGCGCAAAAAACACCTGCGCGGTCAAGGTCTGCATTACCGGCGCGTTGACGAAAGGACTTCTCGGCGAGGAAATGGCGGAAATGGGCCTTCTCTCCGAGGCGGGTGTCGTCGCCGTCAGCGATGGCCAGTTTGCCATTCAGGCGATCAACCTGATGCGGCGGGCGCTTGCTTATTCCACCATGTTTGACTTGCCGGTGATCGTTCATGCGGAAGACCCCGGTCTTGCCACCGGCGGCGTGATGACCGGCGGTCGCACCGCCACCTTCATGGGCCTCAAATCCGTACCCTCCTGCGCGGAAGCCATTCTGGTGGAGCGCGATATCCGCCTGGTCAAGATGACCGGTGCACGATGGCATGCGGCACATCTCAGCACGAAGGACGCCCTTGATACCATGCGTCGGGCAAAGAACGACGGGCTGAAGGTCACGGCCGGCACCGCGCCGCACTATCATGCGCTGAATGACCTGGAACTCGGGGAGTACCGGACCTTCGCTCGCGTCTCGCCACCCCTGCGCGAGGAAGACGAGCGCCGCGCGGTGATCGAGGGGATCAAGGACGGCACGATAGATATCATCTCCTCGCAGCATCTGCCCCAGAGTGCAGACAGCAAGCGCCTTCCCTTCGCACAGGCCAAGCCCGGCGTGATCGGGCTGGAGACCATGCTGCCGGTCAGCTTGCGGCTCTACCACAATGGCGATGTGGACCTGCTTCGTTTGCTCCATACCATGACTGTCGCGCCGGCGAAGCTGCTCGGTCTCGACGCCGGGGCGATCAGAAAAGGTGGCGACGCGGACCTCATCCTGTTCGATACCGAGAGGCCCTGGCAGGTGGACGGCGACAAGCTGCTCTCAAAGTCGAAGAACACCCCGTTTGACGGCCATCTGCTGCAGGGCCGCGTTCTTAAAACCTTCGTGCGCGGCAAACCCGTTTTTGAGCTTTAGGAGGCTTCCATGCCCGATCCCCTAGGCGATATCAGCTTTACCTGGCCCTTCTATGCCGCCGCCGCAATCGGCTACCTCATTGGATCGATCCCCTTTGGGCTGGTGCTGACCAAAATGGCCGGGCTTGGCGATGTGCGGAAAATCGGCTCGGGCAATATCGGGGCGACAAATGTGCTGCGCACCGGCAACAAGGGCCTCGCGCTCGCCACACTCCTGCTTGATGGCGGCAAGGGTGCGATTGTCGTCATCCTCGCCAACAGCTTCCTGACACAGGATTACGCCGTACTGGCAGGCGGCGGGGCGTTTCTCGGCCATCTTTTCCCGGTCTGGCTGAAATTCAAGGGAGGCAAGGGCGTCGCGACCTTCATCGGTGTAATGCTTGCGATCAGCTGGCCCGCTGGTCTCGGCGTTGCGCTCACCTGGCTGCTGACTGCCCTGATCTTCCGGATTTCCTCTCTCTCCGCCCTGGTCGCTGCCGCGCTCGCACCTGTGTATATCTATATTCTTCAAACCCTCTCTCCGCTTGGCGACACCTATTACGGCGATACCCAGCGCATTGAATTCGCCGC
>Ga0098035_1000642_pt1 | contig 17261 bp, 17 predicted proteins | sample 3_EtaG_FD_75046 | JGI IMG/M metagenome (GOLD analysis project Ga0098035, IMG submission 75046) | Marine viral communities from the Subarctic Pacific Ocean - 3_ETSP_OMZ_AT15126 metaG | ecosystem: Environmental > Aquatic > Marine > Oceanic | place: Pacific Ocean | collected 2015-01-07
GAACGCCCGCATCAAAGCTTCAACCTGGTTGAAATAGGTTTTTTCCCGCTCATTCAGCGAGATCCCTTCAGGTACCGATTTCGAGCGCGTCGCCTCCGCCGTGACAAAAGCGGAAGAGCCGGAGATTTCGGTGATTTTTAGCTCCACGAGAAGATGAAACACATAGAGTTCCGACTGGTCCTTCGTGATCAGCCCTTTCAGGCCGGTATCCTTTTCAAGACCCTTTTCAATCGCGCTGGCATCCTTGATGGTAATCGTCGCGACCGCGCCACTGTTTCCCGTCGTACGCAACCGGTCCCGCACCCAGTTACGCACCGACTGGTCAATGGACACAGGGAGTTCATGCTCTACGTGAGGATGCTTCAACGGCGGTGTGAATTCATCGACAATCTTGATTTCACCGACATTCAAGTAAAGCGGATTCAAATGCTGAAAAGTGATTTCAGGGTACACCGGATTGGGCGGCGCATCCACGCACCCAAACAGAGCGGTCGTCATGAGAAGGGATAGGGTTGTCAGAAAGCGACGGAGGCCGGTCATGTTACTCTCACCTTTTCAAAGGATTGAACCGTCCCCACTCTATTACGGTCCTTCAACGAAATTCAAGCCTCTGATTGGGACAAGAAGCGTAATCCCAGGTCAACTGATATCTTCAACCCGGATTTCATATTTACTGGAGCAGAACTGGCAATCCGCAGTGATCACACCGTCATCTGCCATGTCCTCCAGATCCTCACCAGCGAAGGTTTTCAAGGTATTCATCACCCGTTCGACACTGCAACTGCACTGATCAACAAGCTCCTGTGGGTCATAGAGCCAAACTCCGTCTTCATGAAACAGCTTGTAAAGCAATTCTGCCGATTTAAGAATCGAGCTCGTCAGTTCCTCCGGCGTGATCGTCCCGGCGAGAGCCTGGGCATTGCGCCAGTTTTCTTCCTCTCGGTCCTGATTGAACTCTGTCGCATTTTCATCCGGCAACCGCTGGATCATCAGTCCGCCGGCGCGCCAGTTTCCATCGACCTTTTCGACCGCAACGCGTAGGAGTGTGTCTATCTGCTCGGATTTATCGAAATAGTTTTCCATGCAGTCGGCAAGGTTTTCCCCTTCCAGATCAACAATGCCCTGATATCTTTTATGTTCCTCGCCCGCGTCGATGGTAAAGGCGGCATAACCTTTGCCAAGATAGTTCTCGACATTCATCGGGGTGTTTCCCGAGGTAAGGAGGTCGAGCTTTTCCTGCTCAAAGGAGGCATAGCCACGCATGCTTCCAGGAGTTGTCATATCCGCTGCGACCATGCTTATGGCCCCATCACCCTTGGTCTGGACCGTGAATATGCCATCGAACTTGAGAGCACCGCCCAACATCGCAGCCAGTACGATCCCTTCCCCCAGGAACTTTGCCACCTCATCCGGATAGCCATGCCGCTTCAGGATAGAATCAACGACACTCCCCATTCGCACGATCCGTCCGCGCACGCCCGCCTTTGCCATTTGAAAAGGCTGGATGAGATCGTCGGTAATTATTTTTTGACCATCATGGGCCATGTGTTGTCTCTCACAAATTTACAGGAATGTCAGGCGCCGAGGCACCAACGAAGTACCGCTTTTTGCGCATGCAAGCGATTTTCCGCCTCATCAAAAATCACCGACTGCGGGCCATCCATAACACCGGTCGTTGCCTCCTCATCGCGATGGGCAGGCAGGCAGTGCATAAAGATCGCATCGGACGACGCCCGCGCCATCAGATTCTCATCCACCTGATAAGGCATCAACAGGTTATGGCGATTGGCGACATCATCTCCCATGGAAACCCAGGTATCCGCAACTATGCAATGGGCGCCCGACGCCGCTTCCGCCGCATCCCGTGTGACATTGACCTTTGCGCCGACATCTTTTGCCCAGGCAAGCGCCTTCGGGTCCGGAGAGAGTTCCTCCGGGCAGGCAATGCGAAACTCGAAATCAAACAGACCGGCCGCATGGATCCAGGACGTCACCATATTGTTGCCATCGCCACACCAGGTGACAATCTTGTCCTTGATCGGGCCACGCTGTTCTTCAAAGGTCATGACATCGGCCATGAGCTGGCAGGGATGGCTCCCGTTGGTCAGGCCATTAATGACCGGCACAGTCGCATTTTCCGCAAGCTCAAGCAGTTTCGCATGTTCGTCAGTCCGAAGCATGATCGCGTCGACATAGCGCGACAATACACGCGCGGTATCGGCAATCGTTTCCCCGCGCCCAAGCTGCATATCATTGCCGTTAAGAACGATGGTATGGCCGCCGAGCTGACGCATTGCCATATCGAAGGAGACTCGGGTTCGGGTCGAGGGAAACTCAAAAATTGCCGCAAGCGTCAATCCCGCAAGCGGTGTTACCTTATCTTCCGTCCCATTCGGCAAGCCGGCGCGCTGTTGCTTCAGCGTAATACCGTCATCAATAATATGCCGTAAATCGGTCTTCGATAACTCATTCAAATCCAGAAAATGTTGTGGCTTAGCCATTTTCAAGCTCCGTACAGGCTTCATCCAGAAGACCAATAAATTCAGATATCTGCGCATCCTCGACAATAAGTGGCGGCAGCAAGCGAACCACATTGTCGCCCCCTTTCGCCGTTAGCACGCCAAGCTCAAGCAGCTTGCTGCTGACTTGCGTGTTCTCGACTTTACATTTCAGCCCGAGATGCAGGCCAATCCCGCGTATTTCCTCTAGAATGTCGGGATGGCGGTCAACAACGCCGGCAAGCCCCTGCTTGAGGTGATTTCCCATCTGTTGGACATGATCAAGGAAACCTTCTTCCGTCATCACATCGACCACCGCACCCGCCACCGCCATGGCAAGGGGGTTGCCGCCATAAGTAGACCCATGGCTGCCAACCGTCATAGCCTTCGCGACCTTTTCGACCGCCAGGCAGGCGCCAACAGGAAACCCGCCCCCAAGCGCCTTTGCGGACGTCAGGATATCCGGGGTGATTCCCGCATGCTCATGAGCGAACAGCTTGCCCGTCCGCCCCATACCGGTCTGGATTTCATCCAGCATCAATAGCAGGTCATGTTCGTCACACAGCACACGGAGGGCGCGCATGAACTCGACCTCCACTACCTGAATACCGCCCTCACCGAGAACAGGCTCTATCAGGATAGCCGCCGTTTCATCCGTTATCGCTGCCTTGACCTTTTCGATATCACCAACGGGGACATGATCAAAGCCCTCTACCGCCGGGCCAAACCCGTCCAGCAGCTTTTGCTGACCGGCCGCGGCGATGGTTGCAAGCGTCCGCCCGTGAAAGGAGTTTTCAAAAGCGATAACACGGTATTTTTCAGGATGCCCATTCGCGCTGAAGTACTTCCGCACCATCTTGAGGCCGCATTCGTTCGCTTCCGCCCCCGAGTTACAGAAATAGGCGGCATCGGCAAAAGTCGCCTTAACCAGCTTCTCGGCAAGCTCCTCCTGTCCCGGAATGCGAAACAGATTGGAGACGTGCCACACTTTGGATGCCTGATCGGTCAATGCCGCAACAAGCTTCGGATGCGCATGACCCAGCGCGCTCACGGCTATGCCGGCCGCGAAATCCAGGTATCGTCGTCCGTCATTCCCATAGAGATACATGCCTTCCCCTTTTTCAAAGGAAAGGTCAGCAGGTGCATAATTTGATAACAACGCAGGAATCATATGCTTTCTCCACGAAACGACAGGGCATGCGGCCAAATTCCGCTGCCAGAAAGCGCGAAAGTATTGACAGGAGACCGGTTTCTGTCAATCAAACTCTTGTGCTTGAGACAATATTTTCAGGCTTTCAGGCGATATCCACTTTTTATCAGCGCCCAGACCGCAATATAGAGCAGAATATCAAGCACAGCGATCGATACGGCGCCAACCAAAATGCTGCTGTCGGACGTTCCAATAAAGCCATATCGGAACCCGTCAATCATGTAGAAGAAGGGGTTGAGATGGCTGATTTGGTACCAGACCCCCGTGAGTCGGTCGATGGAGTAAAAGGTGCCCGAGAGAAACGATAGGGGCATGATAATAAAGTTTGTCATCGCGGCCATATGATCGAACTTCTCCGACACGATCCCCGCAATCATTCCAAGCAAGGAGAGCATCAGACCCGCCCCGACCAGGTAAAAGATGATAGCGGCCCAGGAATGAACCGAAAAATCAATAAGGATCCACATGACAAGACCGACCACCAGGGCGACCGTCAATCCCCTCGCGAGACCGGACAAAACGAATGCCAGCGTTAATTCAGCAGCGGAAAGCGGCGGCATCAGTATGTCGACTATATTTCCCTGAATTTTTGAAATCAGGATAGAGGAAGAGGTGTTGGCGAAGGAATTCTGGATCACCGCCATCATAATCAGCCCGGGGGCCAGAAAATTCGCGTATGAAACCTCGCCCACATACCGCTCTCCGCTCCCAAAGGCGAGGGTGAAGATCGCCAGAAACAGAATTGTCGTCATCATCGGTGCCAGCACGGTTTGCAACGGCACTTTGAGGAAACGGCGTACTTCCTTCCAAAGCAGGGTAGAGAGCCCCTGCCAGTTTGCAAGGCCAATCCTCGAACCCATCCGGGATAGGGCCCCGGGGTTGCGTACGTCTTTATGAGTAGTCGTTTGAAATGTCATGGAGCTTAGATATTCAATTGCCAGCGTACAGGCAAGCTTTCAATTGCGAAGTCGACTGCCACGCAATCAACGGCTAGCATCCCAATCCCCCTTACGCTAAATTTGTTGTCGTTAAGATGACCCCCAATAAATTCCGGAGAATAACAAAAAATGCCTGTCGAGATTTTCCATAACCCGCGTTGCAGCAAATCCAGACAAACCCTCGCACTCCTGCAGGAAAAAGGTATAGAGCCCGTTATAATCGAGTATCTCTCATCCCCGCCGACAAAGGAACGACTGGTGGCAACTTTGATACTGCTGGATATGAAACCTCGCGATCTCATGCGCAAAGGGGAAGCGGAATACAAGGACAATAACCTTGGAGATCCATCACTCAGCGATGACGCTCTCCTTCAGGCCATGGTGGATTTTCCGAAGTTGATTGAGCGTCCCATCGTCTTCGCCAATGGCAAGGCACGAATTGGCCGGCCACCAGAATCGGTCCTTGAAATCCTGTAAGCTGGAATATGTTCCCGTATTTTGACTGAAATGATACCGCGTCCACGATCCTATGCAGATTCAGCCTTTCCATCAGGAGGCTCTCTATATAGAATTGATACCAATTCCCGTCTTAGTCTGGTAGTCCGGGGCGCATAAAAAATAACAATTGAGGAGAAAATTCATGGCCGACGCCGTTATCGTTTCCACCGCCAGAACCCCGATCGGCAAAGCCTATCGCGGTGCTTTCAACAATACCCATGGTGCCGATATGGGGGGACATGTTATCAAGCATGCGGTTGAACGCGCCGGGATAGACCCTGCAGAGGTTGAAGATGTGATCTTCGGCGTCGCGAACCCGGAAGGGGCAACCGGCGGAAATATTGCCCGCCAGGCCCTGCTCAGAGCGGGCTTGCCCATCACAACATCGGGCACCACGGTTAACCGTTTTTGTTCATCCGGCCTGCAGACCATCTCAATGGCCGCACAGCGGGTCATCGTCGATAAGGTTCCTGTCATGGCCGCCGGCGGGATGGACAGCATCAGCCTTGTGCAAAATGAACATATGAACCGTTTTCGCGCGCAGAATGAATGGCTGCTGGAAAACAAGCCGTCCATTTATGATCCCATGCTGAAAACCGCGGAAACAGTCGCGACACGCTATGGCATTACCCGCGAGGCAATGGACGAATACAGCTATCAAAGCCAGATGCGGACCGCGGCGGCACAGGAAGCAGGCCGGTTCGATCAGGAAATCGTCCCCATGACCACGATCAAGGTGATGGAGAACAAGGAAACCGGCGAGGTCCTGCATGAGGAAGTTACGCTGACCCAGGATGAAGGCAACCGCCCGAGCACGACACTGGAAGGGCTTTCCAGCCTGAAGCCGGTGCTGGGTGAGGATTGCTTCATCACGGCAGGCAACGCGAGCCAGCTGTCCGACGGAGCGTCTGCCTGTGTTGTCATGGATAGCAAGCTAGCCGAACAGCGGAATATTGAACCGCTTGGCATCTATCGCGGCCTTGTTGTCGCTGGCTGTGAGCCGGACGAAATGGGTATCGGTCCAGTGTTCGCGGTTCCGAAACTACTGAAACGCCATGGCCTGAAGATGGATGATATTGGCCTTTGGGAACTGAATGAAGCTTTCGCCGTTCAAGTTCTCTACTGCCGCGACAAGCTCGGCATCCCGAATGAATTGCTTAATGTTGATGGCGGCGCCATCTCCATCGGCCATCCTTACGGCATGTCCGGTGCTCGCCTGACCGGCCACGCCCTGATTGAAGGCAAGCGCCGCGGCGCAAAATATGTCGTTGTCACGATGTGCATCGGCGGCGGCATGGGCGCAGCAGGACTTTTCGAAGTCAACTGATCAGCCAACCCTCAAAAAGAAAACCCCGGAAATTTTCCGGGGTTTTTTTGTGACTCAAAGGATTTTAACCGACCTTTGGAATAGTCTCACCGTGTGGGGATGGGCTCATCCCCCGTGTAATCGTAAAAGCCACGGCCGGATTTCCGCCCAAGCCAGCCAGCCTCGACATATTTAACGAGAAGCGGGCAAGGACGATACTTCGTATCCGCCAGCCCCTCATACAACACCTGCATGATCGCAAGACAGACATCAAGGCCGATGAAATCAGCAAGCTGTAGCGGGCCCATTGGATGGTTGGCGCCAAGGCGCATGGCCGTATCAATCGCCCGCACCGAACCGACACCTTCATAAAGTGTGTATACGGCCTCATTGATCATCGGCAGCAGGATCCGGTTGACGATAAACGCCGGAAAATCCTCTGCCGGAGTCGGCGTCTTATCCAAGCGGACTGCCAAGTCCTTGATCGTTTCGAAGGTTTCCTCATTCGTCGCGATACCACGGATCAGCTCGACAAGCTGCATCACCGGTACCGGATTCATGAAGTGCATGCCGATGAATTTCTCCGGCCGGTCCGTGATCGCCGCAAGGCGGGTCACGGAAATGGAGGAGGTATTTGTCGCAATGATCGCTTCCGGCTTCAGCTGCGGACCGAGGGCAGAGAGAATCTTCTTCTTGATTTCCTCATTCTCGGTCGCGGCTTCGATCACCAGATCCACATCGGACAAGTGATCATCATTGGTTACCGGCTGGATATGGGTCAGGGCCTTCGTAATATCGGCCTCGGAAAGAGCACCCCGGCCAACCTGGCGCCTGAGATTATGCTCAATCGTTTGTAGGGCCTTATCAAGCTGTTCCTTAGAGATATCTTTGAGGAACACATCAATACCTGCGACAGCCAGAACATGGGCAATACCATTGCCCATCTGGCCGGCGCCAATCACACTTACTTTATTTATCATTGCCTAATTCCAAGCATATAGGTGAGCGCGATCATAACGCCGATATTCTGACCCTTCCGCGCCATTACAGAGCTTCGTCCAGCTCTGGCAATGCCTTGAACAGATCCGCGACAAGACCGTAGTCGGCAACCTGGAATATCGGTGCTTCCTCATCCTTGTTAATCGCCACGATCACCTTGCTGTCCTTCATCCCGGCAAGATGCTGAATAGCGCCGGAAATACCGACAGCTATATACAGCTGCGGCGCGACAACTTTACCGGTCTGTCCCACCTGATAGTCATTGGGAACAAAGCCCGCGTCTACAGCAGCGCGGCTGGCACCAACCGCGGCACCAAGCTTGTCGGCAACCTTTTCCAGAAGATGGAAATTGTCGCCTGACTGCATGCCACGACCACCAGAGATAACAATCTTTGCCGATGTGAGTTCGGGACGCTCAGATTCAGAGAGTTCCTCGCCAACAAAAGTCGACAGGCCGCTATCTGCTGCGGCACCGGCGGCTTCAACAGAAGCGGAGCCGCCCGTTGCGTCGGCCGCTGGGAAGTTGGTCGAGCGAATCGTAATCACCTTCTTGGCATCGCCGGACTGTACTGTCGCCATGGCGTTACCGGCATAGATCGGACGGACAAATGTATCAGGAGAGACGACCTCAACGATTTCAGAAATCTGTGCCACATCTAAAAGTGCCGCCACACGCGGCAGGATGTTTTTGCCTGAAGTCGTCGCAGCAGAAATAATGGCGTCATATCCATCTGCAAGCGAAACGATCAAAGCCGCCATATTCTCTGCCAGCGCGTTGGCATAAAGAGCGTCTTCTACCAGCAGAACCTTGGCGACACCGGCGACTTTCGCCGCTTCGTCCGCAACAGTGGCACAACCGTTTCCGGCGACCAGTATATGGACATCACCACCCAGTTTGGTTGCGGCGGTAACTGCGTTTAATGTTGCAGCGCCCAATGCTTCATTGTCATGATCGGCAAGAACAAGAACAGTCATTAGATTACCCCCGCTTCATTTTTCAACTTGTCGACCAGTTCAGCGACAGATTCTACCATTACGCCGGCTTCACGTTTTACCGGTTCTTCTACTTTCAGCGTCGTCAGACGCGGTGCAATGTCAACACCAAGATCTTCCGGTGTCTTTTCATCGATCGGCTTCTTCTTTGCCTTCATGATGTTGGGGAGAGACGCATAGCGCGGCTCGTTCAGGCGAAGGTCGGTTGTGACCACAGCCGGCATTTTGAGATCAATCGTCTGCAAACCGCCGTCCACTTCACGCGTGACCTTTGCGGTACCCTCTTCAAGGCTGACCTTGGAGGCAAATGTGCCCTGAGACCATCCCAGAAGAGCGGCCAGCATCTGACCAGTCTGATTGGAGTCATCGTCAATGGCCTGTTTCCCGACGATAATGAGATCAGGTTTTTCTTCTTCGGCGACAGCCTTCATCAGCTTTGCGACGCCAAGCGGCTCTACCGTCTCATCCGTTTTGACAAGGATGCCACGATCAGCACCCATCGCAAGTGCTGTCCGCAGGGTTTCCTGCGCAGCCTGCGGACCGACAGACATGGCAACAACTTCTGTTGCCACACCAGCTTCGCGTAGACGAAGCCCTTCCTCGACGGCGATTTCATCAAAGGGGTTCATGGACATTTTGACATTTGCGAGGTCTACACCTGTCTTGTCCGCTTTAACACGGATCTTAACGTTGTAGTCCACGACACGTTTAACAGCGACGAGAACTTTCATGGATCGGTCTACTCCTGGGGTTATAGTACTTTCACATCCGACGAAAACCCATTCTCCGGCGGTGTGAACTTCAGGTTATAAATCATTTGAATTCGGCAGTGCACAATAAATAGCTAATGACTATCTGTCAATTCGCCGAAGCAGGACATTTTAACGCAGTTCATAGAAGCTGATATTCGGCTCAAATCGGCCTCAATTGGTCATCTGTTGGCACCTGGCACCCACAGAACGTCCTCTGCCCCCTTGTTATTGAGGTAGCGGCCCAGAACAAACAGAAAATCGGAGAGCCGATTGATGTAGGCAATCGCGATCGGGTTGACGGCTTCCGAATCGCCAAGGGCGATCATCCGCCGCTCCGCCCGTCGGCAAACTGTCCGGGCAAGATGCAAATTCGCGGACGCAATTGACCCGCCCGGCAGAATAAAGGAATTGAGCGGCGACAGTTCCGCGTTGAGACGATCAATCTCTTTCTCCAGCCGCTCAACCTGTTCGGCAGCAATTCGGAGGGGAGGGTATTTCGAATTTTCCTGCTCGGGCGTGCAAAGATCGGCGCCAAGATCGAAAAGATCATTCTGGATGCGCGCCAACATCTCATCAGCTTCACCCGACACATGCAGGCGCACAAGACCGATCACGGCGTTGGTTTCATCCACATCGCCATAGGCTTCGACCCGCGCGTCCGTCTTGCTCACCCGTGCGCCGTCACCTAGCGAGGTTTTTCCCTTATCTCCACCACGTGTGTAGATTTTAGTCAGCTTTACCATGAACCGCCTTCGTCGTTAGGTCTAGTTACCGGAACTCGCAATCCAGATCCCGAGCATTATGAGAACAACCGCAATTGCCTGCATCAGGATACGCAGGCGCATCAGTTTGTTCCCGTGCCGGCGATTAAAATCGCCGCCCCGGGCAAAAGTCAGCACGCCAAATAACAGAACAAGGGCTGTTGCGACGACGGCGGCGATAATGAAATAATTGATCATGAACGGTCCGATCTGTCATATAAGAATGCAGCGTCCAAAGCTACATCGTTACACCCTATATGGACAGGAATTTTCATGGAAGCAACCCGGGATGTTGTAATTGTCGGCGGCGGCGTCATCGGTTCCGCCATCGCCTATTTCCTGAAGGCCACTTCCGCATTTGCCGGGTCAATCACTGTTATTGAGAAGGATCCGAGTTATGAATTCGGGTCGACAGCGCGATCCTGGGGTGGGGTCCGGCAGCAGTTTTCAACGCCGGAAAATATCCAGATGTCCCAATACACCCAAGAATTTCTGGGCCAGATTTCGAGGTTGCTCGGAGTGGATGATACACCCGTTGACGTCAGCTATCACGAGCAGGGCTATCTCTTTCTGGCAGAGGATCACCAAATACCCCGCCTTTTCAGCAACAACGCCATTCAGAGGAGTCTTGGCGTTAACGTCGGTCTTCTGGATGCGGATGATCTCGCACGGGGATATCCCTGGATGAATGTCTCTGACCTCGCGGGTGGTTCGCTGGGCCTGTCGGGGGAGGGATGGCTTGATGCCTACAGCCTCAATCAGGCATTTCGGAAAAAGGCGATCTCCCTGGGTGTCAGCTATATTGCTAAAGAGGCCGTGGGCCTTGAATCGGATAACAACAGGATCACCGCGGTTCGCCTGGCAGACGGCTCAAGCCTTTCCGGTGGGTACATCATTAATGCGGCCGGCCCGCATGCAGCAACTATTGCAGATTGGGCCGGGATTGATCTTCCTGTCCGGTCACGCAAGCGATACGCTTACTCCTTCAGTTGCCGGACGGAAATTACCGGCTGCCCCCTCTTGATCGACCCCAGCGGCGTGCATCTGCGTCCCGAAGGAAAGCAGTTTCTGGCGGGATGCTCCCCGTCGCCGGAAAATGATCCTGACTGTACGGATTTCGATGTTGATTACGGTTGGTTCGAGGAGCATATATGGCCAATCCTCGCCCATCGCATCCCCGCATTCGAGGCAATCAAACTGGAGAATGCCTGGGCCGGGCATTACGCCTATAATACCTTGGATCAGAATGCCGTTTTGGGACCACATCCGGAAATCAGCAATTTCTATTTCGCCAATGGATTTTCCGGCCATGGCTTGCAACAATCCCCCGCTGTCGGGCGCGCCATTGCCGAGTTGATTACTTATGGTCAATATCGCAGCCTCGATCTCAGCCGATTTTCATTTGACCGGATGGTGACAGGGGGCGCCATATCAGAGCATAATATCGTTTAATCAACCAAGAAGGACAGAGAATGCCGATAGTAAGAGTAGAAATGTTTGAAGGACGTGACCGGGAAACCAAGCAGAAGCTCGTTAAATCACTCACTGCGGAAATGGCAAGGGTCACCGGTTGCAGCGAAGCCAGCGTTCATGTGGTCATCACGGATGTCTCCAAGGAAGACTGGGGTATTGGCGGCGAACTCGCCGCGACGAAATTCCCAGACTAGGGTATATAACGTGGGACACGAGGCGCAGAAAATATTCATTATCGCACTGTTGGGCCGGATCTGGCACCATTTCAAGGATCAGCATTGCCTGCGTATGGCGACAGCGCTCAGTTACCAAACCCTGCTCGCCATTGTGCCTCTGGCGGCCGTTGTCTTTGCCCTCTTCACCGCAATCCCGGCATTCACTCACCTAAAGCAGAAACTGACAACACTGTTGTTCGATAACCTGCTGCCGTCCAAAATATCGACGGTGGACGCCGCCCTCAGTGACTTTGCGGTCAATGCAAGCCAGCTAACCTATTTTGGCCTTGCGGGCATCGCAATTACCGCGCTTATGCTGATGTCCAGTATCGAGGAGATTTTCAGCCAGATCTGGCAAGTCGCCGCCACGCGGAACCCTTTCAAACGATTGATTACCTACATTGTTATCACCCTAATAGGACCAATTGCGGTCGGCACCAGCCTCACGCTCGTAAACTGGATTGTCGATATCAGCGAAGAAGCGACTGGTTTTGAAGTGACCGGAGCCGTGGCGCTGCTAAGTTTTATTATGCCCTTTCTGCTCCCATTCGCGATATTGTTCATTCTATTTCGCATTGTACCGGCCTGCGATGTGAAGTGGCGTCACGCCTTCATCGGTGCCGCCGTGGCGACCGCACTGTTCCTTCTAGGTAAGCATATGTTCAGGCTCTATCTTGAATATTTCCCGTCTTATGAGGTGGTCTATGGCACCATGGCCGCCATTCCTCTGTTTTTAATCTGGCTCTATGTGAGTTGGGGAATCGTTCTGTTCGGCGCAACCATTGCCGCTGTGCTCGGATTCGAATTCACCGCCGACATGGAGAAAAGATAGGGAATATAAAGGTGATCATCAGTCCGGAAGCTTGACGGCGCCCGACTCATCGATTTCAAATCCGGGGTTCCAAGCGACTTCCCAAAGATGGCTGTCAAGATCACGAAAGTAGCCAGAATATCCGCCCCAGAAGACTTCTTCCGCTGGTTTGACAATTTTCGCGCCCAAATATTGAACCTGTTTCAGGACCTCATCCACCTCGTCCTTGCTCCCGGCATTACAGGCGAGTGAAAACCCTTCAAAACCGGTACCTTCTTCAGAAATGCCCGCATCTTTGGCAAGGTTACCACGCGGGAAAAGACCTATGGCCATCGAGCCGCACTGAAAGAAGGAAACGCCGGAAGCATCCTTCACAGAACGCTTCCAGCCGAGAGATTCAAAGAAGGTTGTGCTCCGCGCCAGATCCCGAACGCCGAGCGTTATAAGCGAAATCCGCTGTTCCACCTTCAAGCCTCTTGTTAGTTTGCACCCTCTAGCAGGCGGCGTGCAATTACCTGTGCCTGAATTTCACCGGCGCCCTCAAAAATATTGAGAATACGCGCATCGCACAAAACCCGGCTGATTGGATATTCGAGCGCGAACCCGTTACCGCCGTGAATTTGCAGGGCGTTATCTGCCGTACTCCAGGCTACGCGGGCCCCAAGCAGTTTGGCCATCCCGGCCTCCAGATCGCAACGGCGACCTTCGTCCTTCGCCCGCGCAGACGCATAGGTAAGCTGGCGCGCCATCATAATTTCAACAGCCATCCAGGCGAGCTTGCCGGCAACACGCGGGAATTTGATAATGGGGCGGGCAAACTGAACGCGATCCAATGCATAGCGAAGTCCGAGCTCCATTGCGTTCTGCGCAACACCGAGCGCGCGAGCCGCTGTCTGGATACGGGCACTCTCGAATGTCTGCATCAGCTGCTTGAAACCGTTACCTTCCTCTTCGCCGAGAAGATTTTCCGCCTTGATCTCGAAGTTATCGAAGCCAAGCTCATATTCCTTCATTCCGCGATAGCCAAGAACCTCGATCTCCCCGCCGGTCATACCGTCGGCCGGGAAATCCTCTTCCTCAGTCATATGGGGCTTTTCCGCGAGGAACATGGAGAGGCCTTTATAGCCAGGCTCATTCGGGTTCGTGCGAACCAGCATGGTCATGACATCGGCGCGCGCTGCATGGGTGATCCATGTTTTGTTACCCGTCACCTTGTAGACATCGCCATCCTTCACTGCGCGCGTTTTCAACGACGCAAGGTCTGAACCGGTGTTCGGTTCAGTAAAGACAGCCGTCGGCAGGATCTGGCCGGTCGCAATAGGAGAAAGCCATTTTTCCTTCTGTGCCTCGGTTCCACCGGTCAGGATCAACTCAGCCGCAATTTCTGAACGTGTGCCGAGCGACCCCACGCCGATATAACCACGCGAGAGTTCCTCGGACACCACGCACATGGACATCTTACCAAGACCCAACCCGTCGTATTCTTCCGGAACCGTAAGACCGAAAACGCCAAGTTCTGACATTTTCTCGACAACCGGCATGGGAATCAGCTCGTCCTTCAAATGCCACTCATGGGCATAGGGCATCACCTCTTCATTGGCGAAGCGACGGAACTGGTCCCGAATCATCGAGAATGTCTCATCCAGTCCCGGATCGCCGAAATGTCCGGTATCCATTCCTTCTGCAACCAGTTCGGCAATCCGCTCCTTAACCTCGGCGCTGTAACCCGCCTCTATCAGAGCTAAGACTTCCGGAGTTTTGAACTTGGCGATTGCCGCGTCATCCATCCCAAGGTCCTGGGGACGGATAATCTCACCAAGAGACATGGGGATGCCGCCGGTGATCTGGTTGAGATACTCACTAAAACCGGCCTGCAGAATCAACTGCTCCAACTCACCGAACTTACCTTCAGCCGCAAGATGGCGAGACCAATTCAATGTTTCGCGCAAGGCCTCCACATAAGTCGCAAGCCAGGCAAGGCCGTGCGTTGCATATTGATTAGCCTCGACAAGCTCGGCACTGATCCGGCCATTACTGCCGCGAGTCAGATCCGCGACAGCCATAATCGCCTGCTGCTTGAAAGATTCGGCCGCGCCAAGCGCAGATTCACAAAGGCCGTCCAGGCCATCCAATAGAATTGTGCCGGGCGCCTCAACCATTTCAGACATTGTCATTATTATTCTTTCCTTGTTTGATTACGGCTTCTTCTTACTCGTTGCCGGCTTCAATTGCATCCTCGATTGTTCTCATACCCGGATACTTTGCAGAAACCAATACGGCCATATTGCCTGGCTTATGCTCGTTATTCATCATTTTTGTATGAGCGCGAGGGATATCATCCCAGGAGAAAACCTCTGACATGCATGGATCAATACGCCGCTCGACAACCAGATTGTTTGCCTGCGATGCCTGTTTCAGGTTGGCGAAATGGCTGCCCTGAATACGTTTCTGGCGCATCCAGACAAACCGCGCGTCCATGGTCAGGTTGAAACCTGTTGTCCCGGCGCAGAAAACCACCATTCCGCCGCGCTTTACCACATTGCACGAGACCGGGAAGGTCTGTTCTCCGGGATGTTCGAACACGAAATCGACGTCGTTACCCTTGCCGGTAATTTCCCAGATAGCCTTGCCGAATTCGCGCGTTTTCTTCATGTAATCGCCGAACCCTTCGCCGTTAACTGTCGGCAGTTGGCCCCAGCAGTCAAAGTCCTTACGGTTGAGAACACCTTTCGCACCGAGGGACATGACAAACTCGCGCTTGCTTTCATCGGAGATAACGCCAATGGCGTTGGCACCGGCGGCGGCACAAATCTGGATCGCCATGGAACCAAGACCGCCAGATGCGCCCCAGATCAGAACATTGTGGCCAGGACGCAGGATATGCGGCCGATGACCGAACAGCATGCGGTAAGCGGTTGCGAGGGTCAGCGTGTAGCAGGCGCTTTCTTCCCAGGTCAGATGCCGGGGACGCGGCATCAACTGACGGTCCTGAACACGGGCAAACTGCGCAAAAGATCCGTCCGGCGTTTCATAACCCCAGATGCGCTGGCTCGGCGAGAACATGGGGTCGCCGCCATTGCATTCCTCATCATCCCCATCATCCTGGTTACAATGAACAACAACTTCATCACCGATTTTGAATCGTTTCACCTTGTTACCAACCGCATAAACGATGCCGGAGGCGTCTGATCCCGCAATATGGTATGGCGCTTTGTGATAATCGAATGGAGAGATTGGCTCGCCCAAGGCGGCCCAGACACCATTGTAGTTGACTCCGGCCGCCATAACGAGGATCAGCACATCATGACTGTCCAGCTCCGGCGTTTCGACAACTTCCACCTGCATGGCTTTTTCAGGTTCCCCGTGGCGCTCCTTCCGGATCGCCCAAGCATACATTTTGGACGGGACATGGCCGAGCGGTGGGATTTCTCCGACTTCGTACAGATCCTTAATTTCGCCAGCCGGCATTTCATTTCCTGCATCGGAAAGCGCAGAAGCTTGCGTATTTGACATCAAAAGTATCCCTCGTATTTTGCATTTTGTCTAATTTATAGGGCGCTAGTCTTTAGAAATCGCAAATTCCTTTTTTCCGACTTCACATATCGCATTGCATCAAAAAACGAAACGTAGACCTTTACATTAGCCCGGTATATGAGAAGATTACTGACCTTTGCCGAGATAACAAGTTTTTTTTGCACTGCAGCACAAAGTTATGTTATTACGTGCGATAGCAGATACACGTAATAACTGAATCTATAATTACATCTAAACGAAAGATAATTATGGCACAAAATAAGACGGAAGCCGCAAAAACCGGCGCCCAGAAAAAAGACCGCCCCTGGTTATTCCGCACCTATTCGGGCCATTCGTCCGCTAAAGCGTCGAACGAGCTATATAAAACAAATCTTGCGCGCGGCCAGACAGGCTTGTCCGTCGCCTTCGACCTACCGACCCAGACAGGATATGATTCGGATCATATTCTGGCCCGCGGCGAGGTTGGTAAGGTGGGTGTTCCCATTTGTCACCTTGGGGATATGCGCACACTGTTTGATGATATTCCGCTCGAAAAAATGAACACGTCGATGACAATCAATGCGACGTCTGCGTGGCTTCTGGCACTCTATGTTGCCGTTGCTGAAGAACAGGGAGCCGATGTTTCCGCTCTTCAGGGCACCGTCCAGAATGATATCATCAAGGAATATTTGTCGCGAGGAACCTATATCTTTCCGCCAAAGCCGAGCATGAAGCTGATCACCGACGTGGTGAGTTATACCTATCAGCAGATGCCGAAGTGGAATCCCACCAATGTCTGCTCCTATCATCTGCAGGAAGCCGGGGCCACTCCGGTGCAGGAACTGTCGTTCGCACTGGCAACGGCCATCGCGGTATTGGATGCCGTTAAAGAAGGCGGGCAGATCAGCGCCGAGGACTTCCCTGCTGCAACAGGAAGAATCAGCTTTTTCGTCAATGCCGGCATCCGCTTTATTACCGAAATGTGCAAGATGCGCGCCTTCGTCGATCTCTGGGACGAAATCCTCCTCGATCGCTATGGCGTGGAGGACGAGAAGTTCCGGCGATTCCGTTATGGTGTGCAGGTAAACTCCCTCGGACTGACCGAGCAGCAACCGGAGAACAACGTCTATCGCATTCTTCTGGAAATGTTGGCTGTAGTGCTCTCCAAGAAAGCACGTGCACGCGCCGTACAGCTTCCCGCCTGGAATGAGGCCCTCGGCCTGCCGCGACCGTGGGATCAGCAATGGTCCCTTCGCTTGCAGCAGATTGTTGCCTTTGAAACCGACCTTCTCGA
>Ga0098035_1000644_pt1 | contig 17232 bp, 12 predicted proteins | sample 3_EtaG_FD_75046 | JGI IMG/M metagenome (GOLD analysis project Ga0098035, IMG submission 75046) | Marine viral communities from the Subarctic Pacific Ocean - 3_ETSP_OMZ_AT15126 metaG | ecosystem: Environmental > Aquatic > Marine > Oceanic | place: Pacific Ocean | collected 2015-01-07
ACGACGACATCGTCGATCACTGCTGCTTCGCATGGAACAAGCTCGTCGATCAGCCGTGGCGCATCATGTCCATCGGAATGCGCCAATGGGCACATGGGTACTGATCAATGCACCTTGGTATTACCAAGCTGGGCGATGTCGGCATCAACGCCGCAATCCGCCTGCTCATCGAGGCGCGCATCATCTGAAGCTGCGTCCCCGGGCGCCTCAAGGGCGGTACCGACAAATCGAGAAATTCACGCAGGCCCGTCCGAACCGCTTGGTTTGGGCGGGCCTGTTGGCTTTATCGGGAAAGGAAAATGGTGCCGGCTACAGGATTCGAACCCGTGGCCCCCTGATTACAAATCAGGTGCTCTACCAACTGAGCTAAGCCGGCCCGGTGCGGCGCGCTGTCGCGGCTGCACGAAACAAGTCCGGCGCCCTTACCGCGAGGCAGGGGCGCCGGTCCAGAGTTTTATGCGTTGGGTGCAAACGCTTTTGGATCAGAAGACCGCGTGCGGTGCGTCTTCGTGCATCATGGCCTGGCGAACCAGTGGGATCGGCGGGCCGCCGTAGCTCAGGAAGCTGTCGTGGAACTGCTTCCATGCGCCGCGGCCACCACGACTGGCGGTCCAGTCGTCGCGCAGCTTGCGGATCATCAGCTTGCCCAGCGTGTAGTTGAGGTAGGCCGGGTCGTAGGTCCCGCGCGCGGCCTGCTGTTCGGCCGTGCCTTCGTCCTGGTAGCATTCGTCCATGAACATGCGCTTGGACTGCTCCTGCGTCATGCCGCGGGCGTGCAGGCCGATGGCTGACAGATAGCGGCAGTTGCGCAGCAGGGCGTTGGAGAGCTGGCCGACGTGGACGCCGGGATCGCCGTCACCGAGGCCCGCATCCCACATCATTTCTTCGGCATAGTGCGCCCACCCTTCGGCGAAGGCATAGCCCACCCACAGGCGGCCCACCCATGACGGCGAGCGGTTCGAGTGGAGGAACTGCAGGAAGTGGCCGGGCATGACTTCATGGACCGAGGTGAACAGCAGGTCGTTCTTGCCCGGAATGTAGTCCTGCTGCTTCTGCTTGGACCACGAAGGGTCCGGCGGCGAGATGTAATAGATCGAGGGGATGCCCTTCTCGAACGGTCCGGGCGGGTCGATGTAGGCGGAGTTCTGCCGGTTGTAGGGCGGGCTTTCCTCGACCAGCGCCTGCTCGGTTCCCGGGATCGTCACCAGGTCGTGCGCGCGCACGAAGGCGGTGAGATCGGGGATCTGCTTGCGCGCGGCGGTGACCGGTCCACCCTCTGGCTTGTCGGCCCGCATCTTGTCGAAACAGCCCTGGATGTCCTCGCCCGGGGCATAGGCGGTGCAGGCTTTCTTCAGCGCCTCCTGGTTGCGCTTGAGATCGGCCTGACCCACCGCTTCAAGCTCGTCCAGCGGGGCATCGACCGCTTCGGTCGCGGCCAGCATGCGCGAGAAACGCTCGGCTCCCAGCGCGAAGTCCTGCGTCGGCGTGGCTGCGGCGAGCCAGTCGGCGAGTTGTTGCATGGCATTTGCCGCAGCTTCGGACGTGGCCTTGAACTCGGCCTGCAGCGCAGGGTCCTGTACGTCGGCAAAGGCTGCGCGGGCATCGCCGCGATAGTACTCCGCGAAACCGCCGAAGCCGGCGACGCCCAGCTTGATGAAGCTGGCGGGCATCTGGGGCTTGAGGTTGGCGCGGATGTTCTTCGCGGCAGTCGGCACCGCCTTGAAGAAACTGATCATGGCCTTCATCCGCGTTGCCTTGTCGGCATAGTTGCGGCTGACATAGACGTTCGGGTCGAGCCCGCCGTTGATGTACCAGGTCGGGTTCGTGTGCGGCTGGTCGGCATCTTCGATCCAGAAGAGGCTGCCCTTGGCAACCTGCACCAGGTAATCGCGCTCGAACCTGTCGGCGTCGGACAGGCCGGTGAAGGCGTTCGCCCGGTCGATGACCGAGTGGAGGAAGGCGGCACGTTTGGCGAGACCGGCTTCGCTCCAGTCGGGCAGCCTGCCGTCGAACTGGTGTGCGCCCTGATAGACGGCGAAGGCAGGGTCCTGGATCATCCAGTCGTCGATGGTCTTCTGGACGAAGGCCTTCCACGCGCTTGCCGGAGCCTCGGCCGCAGGTGCGGCCGCCATCGGCGCTTCGGGAGGGGGCGCGGCGGTTGCACAGGCTCCCATTGCAAGGCAGGCCAGACCTGCCAGCAGTTTGTGTTTCATGTGATAGTGTGTCCCTATCGGTTTGGTGGAGCGACGCCCGGACCGGGGGGAGGGGCGCCCTCGATGGGACAGGTTGTGGTCTATACCGCGCCGAAGGTCCAGCCCTCGGTGCAGGCCAATTCCGGCGTCAGTTCAGCCGGTTGCCAGAGTGCCGGATCGCAGGCGGCGCGGCGCAGCCAGGCGGCGGTGAGCAGCGCGTCGCTGGTATGATCGTCGATCGCGCCGCTGCCCCGGGCGGGCGGGGAACCCAGCGCCGCGAGCGCGTCAGCCAAGGCCTCGAACGTCGTCATCTTGGCGCGGGAAGGCGAGCGGCCTGCCGCTACGGCGGCCAGCGTTGTGTAGATCTCGACGATGACGGACCCGCGCGCCGGCAGCGGGTCGATGGGCCAGACCGGCACTGTGCCGCCAAGGCGATGGAGCATGCGCATCCCGGTCAGGCTGGACTTGCCGACTTGTGCCGCGCCGACGAGGTTGAAGTTCGAATAGGGCTTGCAGCCCGCGCGGGCCTGCGCCTCCTCGGTCACGCGCATCCGCCCGCGCCGATGTGCCGCGCCGGGCAGGTGGAATTGCTGGCCCTCCCGCCCGCCGTGACGGCGAAAATAGGCGCTGGCCCTGGCGTGGTCGACGAAACTGGTGGCGCATAGGTCCGCATCGCCCGCGCAGACCGCATCGATCAGCGCCCAGAGCGCGCGGGCATCGCCGGGGCTTTCGTTCCAGCCGGGGAAGAAAGCCCCGGCGTCGGCGAAAGGCAGCGAGATGCCGAGGTCGAGCCCGACCAGGGTGTCGTCGGGCAGGTCGTGCAATAGATGATCGAGTACGTCCTGCCGCGACCAGACGGCGTGATTGCGCGGGCGCACGATTTGCGGCGCTGCGCCGCTGAGGTCGCACAGGCCGACCGCGATGCCTCTCTGGCGCGGGCCGACAGCGCCGGACCAGTCGATCGCCATGAAGTGGCGAAAGCGCGGCCCGCCATGCGCCGCGGCGTTCACTGCTCGCGCCGCTCGGCGCGCTTGCGGTTCCACCAGTCGATGCGCTTGAGGATCTCGCGTTCGAAACCGCGCTCTACCGGCGCATAGTAGGTCTGCGGAGCCATCTCTTCGGGCCAGTAATTGTCGCCGGAAAAGCCGTCGGGCGCGTCGTGGTCGTAGGCGTAGTCCTTGCCGTAGCCGATGTCCTTCATCAGCTTGGTCGGCGCATTCAGGATGTTGGCCGGCGGGCTGAGCGAGCCGGTTTCCTTTGCGCTGCGGAACGAGGACTTGAACGCCATGTAGGCCGCGTTCGATTTGGGCGCGGTGGCGAGGTAGAGGCAGGCCTGCACGATCGCCAGTTCGCCTTCGGGCGAGCCGAGGAATTCGTAGGCATCCTTGGCGGCAAGGCACTGGACGAGGGCCTGGGGATCGGCCAGTCCGACGTCTTCCGAGGCGAAACGCACCAGGCGGCGCAGGACGTAGAGCGGTTCCTCGCCCGCCGTCAGCATTCGGGCGAGATAGTAGAGCGCGGCCTGCGGATCGGATCCGCGCAGGCTTTTGTGCAGCGCCGAGATCAGATTGTAGTGGCCGTCGCGGTCCTTGTCATAGACGGCCACGCGCCGCTGCAGGAACTGGCCGAGCCCGGCCGGGTCGAGCTTTTCCTCGATCTTGGCGGCATAGAGCGTCTCGGCCTGATTGAGCAGGAAGCGGCCATCGCCGTCGGCCGATGCGATCAGCGCCTCACGCGCGGCGGCATCGAGGGGGAGGGGGCCTTCCAGCGCCTCGGCCTTGTCGATCAGCGCACCCAGCGCCTCGGCGTCGAGGCGGTGCAGGATCAGTACTTGCGCCCGGCTCAGGAGGGCGGCGTTGAGCGCGAAGCTGGGGTTCTCGGTCGTCGCCCCGACGAGGGTGACGGTGCCGCGCTCGACGAAGGGCAGGAAGCCATCCTGCTGGGCCCGGTTGAAGCGGTGGATCTCGTCCACGAATAGCAGCGTGCGTTGCCCGGCCCTTGCGGCCACTTCGGCCTCTGCGAAGGCCTTCTTGAGGTCTGCCACCCCGGAAAACACGGCGGAAACCGCGGCAAAGCGCATGCCCACGGCATCGGCCAGCAGGCGCGCCGTGCTCGTCTTGCCGGTGCCGGGCGGACCCCACAGGATCATCGAGGACAGGCGTCCGGCCGCGACCATGCGTCCGATCGCGCCTTCCGGACCGGTCAGGTGCTCCTGCCCGACCACGTCGGCCAGCGTGCGCGGTCGCAGCCGGTCGGCGAGCGGAGCGTCCTCGCGCGGTTCGTCGGGAGGCGTTGCGGGATTATCGTCGGCAAACAGGTCGGCCATGGGGCCTATCTAGCGAGAGTCGCCCGCAATTGCACCGGTCTGCCGCGCGCGATAGGCTTGCGCCCACAAGGAAATGCAAGATGGTGGGATGCGATGGACAAAGCGACCGGCGTAGGGACCCCGTGGTACTTTTGGGTTGCAGCGCTGCTGTCGATCCCGTGGAATGCCTTCGGCTGCCTCGACTTCACCCTGACGGTGACGCGCAGCCCGACCTACCTTGCGCAGTTTCCGCCCGAGATGATCGACTACATCGACACGTTTCCCGCCTGGTCCATCGTCGCCTGGGCGCTGGGCACGTGGGGCGCGCTGCTCGGCTCGGTCCTGCTGGTCATGCGCTCGCGCTGGGCGATAGCGGCTTTCGCCGCCTCGCTGCTGGGTCTTGCGCTGACCACGGTCTATCAGTGGACCAGCGATGCGCCCGCGGCCGTCACCGGAGCGGGCGGCATGGCGATGAGCGCGTTGATCTGGATCGTCGCCATCGCCCTGCTCTGGTTCGCCGTGCGCATGCGTGCGCTTTACGTGCTGTCCTGAGAGCGCCTGAGCGCGGTCAGGCCCTGGCGCCGGACTTCTGGCGGATCAGGCGGATGTAGGTGTCGGCAACCGCCTGGTTGATCTTGTCCCAGCTGAACTCGGCGGCGCGATCCTCGCCTGCCTTGCCGTGCGAGAGCCGCAGTGCCGGGTCTTCGATATAGGCCTTGAGAGCCTCGGCGAACTGGTGGATCGCGCCGGGTGGCAGCAGACGGCCGGAAACGCGATCGTCGACTAGGCTCTGGCTGCCGGTTGCGGCAGCGGCGACGACGGGCAGGCCGCAGGCCATCGCCTCCAACGTCACGTTCCCGAAAGTCTCGGTGACCGAGGGATTGAACAGCAGGTCCATGCTGGCGACGGCGCGGCCCAGGTCCGCGCCCTGCTGGAAACCGACGAAAGCGGCGCCGGGAAGGCGCGCCTCGAACCACTCGCGCGCCGGACCCTCGCCGATGACGAGGACCTTGTACTTCACCTTGCGGCGGCGCAGTTCGTCGAGCGTGTCGGAAAAGACGTCGAGGCCCTTTTCCATGACGAGCCGGCCCAGGAAGCCGATTGTCACTTCGTCGTCGGCAATGCCGTGGGCACGGCGCCAGTCGAGGTCGCGGCGGCCCGGGTGGAAAATCTCGCGGTCGACGCCGCGCGACCAGATCGAGACGTCATAGTTCATGCGCTGTTCGCGCAGCAATTGCGCCATCGATTCGGACGGAGCGACCAGAGCGTCGCAGCGGCGGTAGAAACGGCGCAGGATCGCCTCGATCACCGGTTCGCCCCAGGCCATGTTGTAGTAGCGCAGGTAGGTCTCGAAGCGGGTATGCACCGAAGCGAGGATCGGCAGGCCGCGCTTGCGGGCCCAGCTCACCGCCTGATGGCCGACCGGGTCGGGCGAGGAGACATGCACGATGTGAGGCGAGAAAGCCTTGAGATCCCTGCGTGCCTTGCCGGAAATCGCCAGTGGAACGCGATATTCCGAACGCGAGGGAATGGGCACGGAGTGGACGCCGATGAGGTCGCCGGTCGGCTCGAACGCGGGTTCGGCCACGACAGGCGCATAGACGCGCACCTTGGCGCCCTGGCGCAGGAGATACTCGGCGAGACGGTTGAGGGCCTGGTTGGCCCCGTCACGAACGTAATTGTAGTTGCCCGAAAACAGGGCGATGCGCAGGTCGGCGGTGTCCATGGTGGCGAGCGCCATAGCCTCCCCCGCCCCGCTTGGCGAGGGGGAGAGGCCCGGGATCCCATCCGAAGATGAACGAAAAAGGGCGGGGCTTGCGTTTATGTCACGCGGTGGCCGCCGCCCGGATGAAGTGTGTCAGAGGATCAGTGGCGATAACGCCGTTCGTAGCGGTAATCGCGGTCGCGATGACGGCGATCGCGGCGCCAGTCGCGGCGGTCACGGTGCCAGTCACGCCGATCGTGACGCCAGTCGTGACGGTCTCGACCCCAGTTGTTTCCACGGCTCCAGCGTTCGCGGTAGTAGCGTCCGTAATAGCGATCGTAGTAACGGTCGCGATAATAGCGGTTCGGGCGACCTTCGTAATAATAGTAATAGCCCGGATGGCCGCGCACGGTCACGTAGCGGCGAGAGGGATAGTAGTCGCGGTCGTAGTAATAGCGGTCGCCATCGTCGGCGAGCGCTGCGCCGACTGCGAGGCCGATCAGGCCCGCGCCGATGGCAATGGCTGCGTCATCGCCGTCGTGATGGCGGCCGCGCGCCTCGGCCGGAGCGGCCATGGCAAGTGTCGAGGCTGCCAGCACGGCGCCGAGGCCGAGTTTGGTGGCAAGAGATTTCAGTGTGGATTTCATTTGGGCGTCTCCCTTCGGATGGCCAACCGGGTGACGGCGGTATCGGCGGGCACGTTAGAAGAGGACCATGGCAGGCCGGTACTGAACCGCCACTGAACTTGTCGCGATTTGTAATAAGGCGTGCGCTGCTCGCGGCAGGCCGATGGCCGGGAGACACATCCCCACCCTTCGACAGGCTCAGGGTGAGCGGTCTGGATAGGGCCCGGGCAATCTAAGCCCTGCTTCAAGAAAAAAGCCTCCCCGAGATGGCCCGGGGAGGCTTTTTTGGATCGGTTTACGCCGCTTCCTTCTTGCGGCTGGCCTTCTTGCGCTCGTGCGGATCGAGGATCGCCTTGCGCAGACGGATCGACTGCGGCGTGACTTCGACCATTTCGTCGTCGTCGATGTAGGCGATGGCCTGTTCGAGCGTCATGACCCGCGGCGGGGTCAGGCGGATGGCGTCGTCCTTGCCGGTCGAACGGAAGTTCGTCAGCTGCTTGGACTTCATCGGGTTGACTTCGAGATCGTCGGGCTTGGCGTTCTCGCCGATGATCATGCCCTCGTAGATCTTTTCCTGCGGCTTGACGAACAGCACGCCGCGATCCTCAAGGCTGTTGAGCGCGTAACCCACTGCCTCGCCGGTGCCGTTGGAGATCAGCACGCCGTTGAGGCGGCCCTCGATGGGACCCTTGTGCGCGTCGTACTTCTCGAACAGGCGGTTCATGATGCCGGTGCCGCGGGTGTCCGAAAGGAACTCGCCGTGGTAGCCGATCAGGCCGCGCGAGGGGGCGGAGAAGGTGATGCGGGTCTTGCCTGCGCCGGAGGGGCGCATGTCGGTCAGCTCGGCCTTGCGGCGCTGCATCTTCTCGACGACCGTGCCCGAATATTCATCGTCCACGTCGATCACGACGGTTTCGTAAGGTTCGGTGCGCTGTCCGTTCTCGTCGGTCTGGAACAGCACGCGCGGGCGGCTGATGCCCAGTTCGAAGCCTTCGCGGCGCATCGTTTCGATCAGGACGCCAAGCTGGAGTTCGCCGCGACCGGCAACCTCGAAGCTGTCCTTGTCCGCCGATTCGGTGACGCGGATGGCGACATTGGTTTCCGCTTCGCGCATCAGGCGATCGCGGATCATGCGGCTGGTCACCTTGTCGCCTTCGCGTCCGGCGAGCGGGCTGTCGTTGACGGCGAAGCGCATGGCCAGCGTCGGCGGGTCGATCGGCTGGGCCTGGATCGCCTCGGTGACCGAGGGATCTGCGATGGTGTTCGACACGGTCGCCTTCTCGAGTCCGGCGAGCGCGATGATGTCGCCGGCGCGGGCTTCATCGACGGGCACGCGGTCGAGGCCGCGGAAAGTCAGGACCTTGGTGGCGCGGCCGGTTTCGATCACCTTGCCGTCCATGTCGATGGCACGGATCGGGTCGTTGACCTTGAGCGTGCCCGACTGGACGCGGCCGGTCAGCACGCGGCCCATGAAGTTGTCGCGGTCGAGCAGGGTGGCGAGGAACGAGAACGGCGCGTCGACGTCGAGGTTCGGCGCGGGAACGTGCTCGACGATCTTTTCGAACAGCGGGGTCAGGGTGCCTTCGCGCGCGTCGGGATCGTAGCTGGCGTAGCCGTTGCGGCCCGAGGCGTAGAGCGTCGGGAAATCGAGCTGCTCGTCATTGGCGTCGAGGCTGACGAAGAGGTCGAAGACTTCGTCGAGCACTTCGGAGTGACGGCCGTCGGGACGGTCGATCTTGTTGACGACGACGATCGGCTTGAGGCCGAGGCCGAGCGCCTTGCCGGTGACGAACTTGGTCTGCGGCATCGCGCCTTCCGAGCTGTCGACCAGCAGGATCACGCCGTCGACCATCGAGAGGATGCGTTCCACCTCGGCGCCGAAGTCGGCGTGGCCGGGGGTGTCGACGATGTTGATGCGATAGCCGTTCCACTCGATCGAGGTCGGCTTCGCAAGAATGGTGATCCCGCGCTCCTTCTCGAGGTCGTTGGAGTCCATCGCACGCTCTTCCACGCGCTGGTTGTCGCGGAACGTGCCGGACTGGCGGAAAAGCTGGTCCACAAGCGTGGTCTTGCCGTGGTCGACGTGCGCAATGATCGCGATATTGCGCAGGGGAAGCGGGGCGGACATCGTTAGCCTTACAATTCGAGGGGGCCAAATGGCATCATCGCGATGCCGTTTGCTGCACCGCAAAATTGCCGCGCCCTTAGCCGATACAAGTGATTCCGGCAAGCGGTACTGCTTGTGATCACAATCGTACAGTTGCTGTGGCGCGCGTGCCACAAGCATCGCCTATTCGTCCCGAATGGCAATGACTTAATTGTGTCCCCTTGAATTCCCTCGTAATTGTCCAAGCATTGAATGCGGCGCGTACTGTGCAGCGATAGACACAGGCCGCCCGACGGGTTTGTACAGCGAGGATTGCATGAAAGGCATTTCTGTTGCCGCCGCCGCGGAGTTCTTGCGTGTGCGCGGAGCGAGCACGGCGCGTCGCCGTCAATTCGCGCGCATGGGCTTGATGACTGGCGTTGCCGCGGCGGCTTGTGCCTGGACACCCACAGCCTTGGCCCAGAATGCCGAAGATGCAACGCTCACAGGCGACGAAATCGTTGTTACCGCGACCAAGCGCGAGCAGACCCTGCAGGACGTGCCGGTCTCCGTCGCGGTAACCAGCGGTGAAACCATCGAGCGCGCGCAGGTCCGCGACCTGAAGGACCTGCAGACGCTCGTGCCATCGCTGCGCGTCAACCAGCTGCAAAGCTCGGCCAACACCAATTTCTACATTCGCGGCTTCGGCAACGGTGCCAACAATGCGGGGATCGAACCCTCGGTGGGCCTCTTCGTCGATGGCGTCTATCGTTCGCGCTCGGCTTCGATGATTGCCGACTTCCCGGATGTCGAACGGATCGAAGTTCTGCGCGGGCCGCAATCGACGCTGTTTGGCAAGAATGCCTCGGCCGGCGTGATTTCCATTGTCACGATGAAGCCGCAGTTCGAACTGGGCGGCAACTTCGAGGCGACTTACGGCAATTACGATGCAGTGACCGTGAAGGGCCGCGTCACCGGACCGGTCAGCGATACCATTGCGGTGAGCCTTGCCGGCGGGCTCAACAAGCGCGACGGCATCGTCCGCGACCTCGGCACCGGCAAGCGCACCAACGACCGCGACCGCTGGTTCACGCGGGGCCAGTTGCTGTTCGACAACCACGACGATCTGCAGGTTCGCCTGATCGGCGACTACGGCAAGATCGACGAGAACTGCTGTGCTGCGGTCAACTTGCGCCAGGCCCTGCCGACGGCGGCGATCTTCGCGCTTGGCGGCGTCGTGAACCAGCCGGACGAGAAATTCGACAACGTCACCTACAACAACCGGCTTTCGACCAACGACATCGAGAACTGGGGCCTTTCCGGGCAGGTCGACTACGATCTTGGCGATGTCCAGCTGACCTCGATCACGGCCTATCGTCGCTCAAACATCGTGACCGACCAGGATTCCGACTTCTCCAGCGCGGACCTTCTGGAACGCAATTTCCAGGACTTGCGGATCAAGACCTTCACCCAGGAGCTGCGTGCCAACTTCGACATCGGCGAGCGCATCCACGGGCTCGTCGGCGCTTACTATTTCAACGAGAAGATCGACCAGAACAACGAGGTCTACTGGGGCAATGACGCCCGCAGCTACGCCAATCTGCTCGTCCAGAGTCTCTCGGGGGGGGCGCTGAGCATCCCGACACTGGAGACGACCTTCGGCGCGCTGGAAGGCGATCCGACAAAGTATGTCGGCACGTTCTACACGCCCGGCACCGGCCTCACCGAAGCCTACAAGCTCAAGAACGAGGCCTATTCGTTCTTCGGCCAGCTCGACTTCGAGGTCGCCCCGGGCCTGACCGTGACCGGCGGTCTCAACTATACCCACGACCAGAAGCGCTTTGCGACCGGGACGATGGCGGACGATACTTTTGCTAGTATCGACCTCGATGCGGCGGCCTATGCCCCGTTCCGGCAGGCGCTGCTTTACCAGGGCGCGCTCCAGCAGGGTTTTTCGCCAGGCGATGCCGCTGCCTATGCGGCAGGCAATGCCAATAACCCGGCCGCCAATCCGCTCGCCCCGCTGCGGGCGCTGCAGTACTTCCCGCCATTCATGAACGTGCCCAATGCGGTGGAATCGGGCAAGGTAAGCGATGGCGACTTCAGCTACACCGCGCGCGTGGCATATGACCTGACGCCAACGGTCAATGTCTATGCCAGCTATGCGACGGGCTACAAGGCGGCCTCGGTCAACCTCTCGCGCGACAGTCGGCCGACCGCGACCGATCTCGCTGCCCTGCGGCAGCAGGGGCTTGCCGTCACCAACCTGCGCGCCGGCAGCCGCTATGCCGACCCCGAGGATTCTACCGTCTACGAAGCCGGTCTGAAGGGCGACTGGGGCCTCGTTACCGCCAATCTTGCGGTGTTCAAGCAGACCATCAGGAACTTCCAGTCGAACATCTTCACCGGTTCAGGCTTCCTGCTCGCCAATGCGGGCAAGCAGTCGGTCTTCGGTATCGAGTTCGAAGGTACGGCCAAGCCTGTCGAGCCGCTGCTCCTGAGCCTGTCGATGACTTACCTCGACGGCAAGTACGACAGCTTCGCATCATCGGGTGTGGGCGACATCAGCGGTTCGACGCCGCCGGGATATTCGCCGCTCTCGGTCACCTTCGGCGCGCAGTACACGCAGGAGATCGGCAATGGCGATGCCCTGATCCTGCGCGGCGACTATCACTACGAGGCGCCGTTCATGCTGGTGGAGGGCTTGCCGGGCCTGACCGTCAAGGATCCGGCCACCGGCGCGATAGTCGATGCCACTGACGCGATCCAGGCAGCGCGCGACTTCAAGCAGGACATCAACGAGCTGAGCGCCTCGCTGACTTATGCGATGGCGAACGGCGTCGAAGTGTCGGTCTGGGGACGCAACCTGCTCAACGACCGCTCGATCCTGCAGATCTTCGACAGCCCGGCGCAGCCCGGCTCGATTTCCGGCTACCCGAACCAGCCGCGCACTTACGGCGTGGCGGCGCGCTATCGCTTCTGAAGCGATAGCGCATGCCGACCCCGCGGCGAGGGAGGAGACGCGGGACCGGCCGACTGATGCAGGGGTGCGAAGCCGGATGGTTTCGCGCCCCTTTTTCCTGCGCCAGTTCCATTGCCGCTGCGTTAACTTGCCGGTGGAGTGAACGGGCTTATAGTGCGGCCATACTATCGAGAGGGGCCCTTATGATCGAATACATGTTCATGCCGTTTCGGCGCTACGCCGAATTCTCAGGCCGTTCGCGGCGCATGGAATACTGGTCTTTCACCCTGCTCAATGTCATCGTCATCGCCCTGCTGGGCCTGCTGGCAGGCGTCATGGGGCTGTCGTTCTCGGCGCTGGCCAGCGGCGATGTCACCGGCACCCTGTTCAGTGCGGGAACGATGCTGCCGATAGCCCTGATCGGCATCTACGGCCTTGCAGTGATCGTGCCGAGCATCGCGGTCACGGTCCGCCGCCTGCATGACCGCGACATGAGCGGCTGGTGGTATCTGGGCTTCATCGTGTTGAGCATGGTGCCGCTGGTCGGCTTTATCGCCAACATCGCGCTGATCGTGATCATGTTCCTGCCCGGCACGCCCGGACCGAACCGCTTCGGCGAAGATCCCAAGGACCCGACGGGCGCGCAGGTCTTCGCCTAAAGCTCCCTGAGCGCGCGCGCCGGCTTCGCACGCAGCAGCGGCAGCGAACCGGCGAGCGCAAAAGTCAGGATCAGGGCAAGCCCGGCGCACAGCACCGCGATCACGCGGGGCCAGTCGGGCAGCCATTCGAATTCGAACAGCTTGACGATCACCGCCCAGGCCATGGCGCTGCCGCTTGCCAGCGCGACGAGGGCGAGGACCAGCGCGATCAGGCCGTATTCGGCCACCTGCAGGGCGAGCAGCTGGCCCCGGCTCGCCCCCAGAACGCGCAGGATCACGTTGTCGTAGGTCCGGCTGGCGCGCGCAGCGGCGATAGCGCCGAACAACACGGCCAGCCCCGCCAGCACGGCAACCGACGCCGCGGCAAGGATCGCGGTCGACATCTGGCTGAGCAGATCGCGTGCTTCGCGCAGGATGCTGCCGGTCTCGATCACCGAACTCGATGGAAATGCGCGCGCCAGCTTCGGCAGCAATCCTGCGGTCGACGTGCCGGAAGGCACCTCGATGGTCGCGGCCAGCTTGTGCGGCGCATCGGCAAGGGCATTGGGCGAGAAGACCAGCACGAAGTTGAAGCCCATCGTGTCCCAGTCGATCCGGCGCAGCGCGGCCACCCGGGCGGTCCGCTCCACGCCGAGCAGGCCGATGGTCACATAGTCGCCCACCTTGAGGCCGACGGTATCGGCGAATTCCTCGTCGAGCGAGACGAGCGGTTCGCCGCGATAGAGCTGGGGCCACCACGTGCCGGAAGTCACGCTGCTGCCGTCGGGGACGTTCACTGAATAGGTCAGGCCCCTTTCGCCGCGCAGGGCCCAGGCGCCCTCGGGGATCTCGTCGAGGTCGGACACGCGCGTCATCTGGTCCTTCGGCCCATAGGCGAGGATCCGCCCGCGCAAGTTGGGCACCAGCTTGATCCCGGCACCGGGGACGGTCTGCTCGACGGCATTGCGGAATTCGTCGGCGCGGTCCTGCGGTACGTCGAGCACGAAGAAGTCGGGCGCGCGGGCGGGAAGGGTACGGCGGATATTGGCCTCGAGGCTTGTCTGCACGCCCGCGATGAGCACGAAGGCGGAGAGGCCGAAGCCAAGCGCTGTGACCAGCGCGCCGGTCTGCGCGCCGGGTCGGTGCAGGTTTGCAAGTCCTGCGCGCAGCATCGGGTTGGCCGGGCGCGGCAGGCGCCTCGCGAGAAAGCCGATGCCGTGTCCGAGAAGCGCCAGCATGCCCAGCATCAGCGCCGCGCCCGCCAGGAAGCCCGAGGTCACCATCGGCTGCGCGGCATTGAGCAGCGCCAGCGCGACAATGGCCGCAAGTCCCATGCCGACCGGCAAAAGCAGGGCCTTGCGGTCGGCCGAAAGTGGAGAAACCCGCGCGCGCATCAGCGCCATTGCCGGGAAGGAGCGCGCCCGCACCAGTGGCGGCGCGGCAAAGACCAGCGCGACGAGAAGCCCGTAGGCCGCAGCCGTGGCGAGCGCGACAGGAGACACGGTGAAGCCTGTGTCGACCGGCAGCAGGGAGCCGAGCGCCTCGGCCAGCAGCGGTGTGACCAGCACGCCCGCCAGCAGCCCTGCAAGACTGCCCGCCAAGGCGGCGACGCCGACCTGCAGCAGGTAGATCCGCGCGATGTCGCCGCTGGTCGCGCCCAGCACCTTGAGAGTGGCAATCGAGTTGCGCCGCGCCTCGAGGTAGGAGGAAACCCCGCCGCCGATGCCGATGCCTGCGATGACGAGCGCGGCCAGACCGACGAGGACGAGGAATTCGCCCATGCGCCGCACGAAGCGCTCGGTCGAGGGCGCGGCCCGGTCACGGGTGCGGATCTCGAAACCGGCATCGGGGAAGCGCTTTTCGATCTGCTCCTTGACCGCGTCGGGATCGCGTCCGTCCTTCAGCTTGAGGCGGATCGCGCTGCGGTACATGGCCCCCGGCGCGGTCAATCCCGCGCGCTCTGGCAGGCCGATGGCCGATATCGCGGTGTCTCCCAGCGAAAATCCTTCGCCGAGCTGTTCCGGGTCGGAAGCGATGATCCCCCCGACCTTCTGCGGCTGGCCGCCCAGACGGAAGCTGTCACCCACTTTCACGCCCAGCCGCTCGGCGGTTCCTTGCGCGATCCACACGGTCCCCTCGGGCGGCGCGCCGACCTTGCGCCCGTCGCGCAAGGTGAGCTTGCCGTAGAGCGGCCAGTCGGGGGCGACCGCCTTGAGCGCGACCGGGGCAGTAAGCTCGCCCTTCTGGGCAATCGCCTGCATGCGCAAGCCGTCCGAAATCGTGCCGAGCGGTTGCAGGGCCTTGCGTTCGGCATCGGTCAGCCCGCGCTGCCAGACACGCAGTTCGATGTCACCGCCCAGGATCTGCCGCCCGCGCGTTGCCAGCTCGCTCTCGATCGAACCGGTCAGTGTGCCGATGGCCGCTATCGCGCCCACGCCCAGGAACAGGCAGACTAGCAGCAGCCTCAGCCCCTTGAACCGCGCCGAAAGATCGCGCCGCGCGATGGTCCAGGCGGTGGCCCAGGGCAGGGTTGCGTTCATGCCGGCAGCGTGTCGCTGGCGATGCGCCCGTCGGCGATGGTCACGATCCGCTCGCAATGGCTGGCGAGGTTCTCGTCGTGAGTGATGATCAGCAGCGTCGCGCCGCTCTCCTCGCGCCGGGCAAAGAGCAGGTCGATGATCGCAGATCCGGTTCGCGCATCGAGATTGCCGGTCGGCTCGTCGGCGAAAACCAGCGAGGGACGCGGGGCCAGGGCACGGGCGATGGCCACGCGCTGCTGTTCGCCGCCCGACAGCTGTGCGGGATAGTGGCTGAGGCGATGGTCGAGGCCGACGGCGGCCAGTTCCTCATGGGCGCGCTGGCGGGCCGAGGACATGCCGGCAAGCTCCAGCGGCGTCGCGACGTTTTCCAGTGCGGTCATCGTCGGCAGGAGGTGAAAGGCCTGCAGCACCACGCCGATGCGGCCGCGCCGGGCGCGGGCCAGCGCGTCCTCGTCCATCCCGGCGAAGTCTTCACCGGCAACGGACAAGGTGCCCGAGCTTGCGCGTTCCAGTCCGGAAAGCACGGACATCAAAGAGGACTTGCCCGAGCCGGACGGGCCGAGCAGGGCGAGGGTCTGGCCTTGCGGCACGGTCAGGTCGACACCCTTGAGGATTTCGACGGCGCTGCCCCCGTTGCCCAGCGTCAGGCGCAGGTCGCGGGCAACGATAGAGGCGTTGGAATGTTGGGAAAGGCTTGTCACCGCCCCCATATGGGATAGCAAAGTGCGATCCTACAAGGAGAAAGCCTTGCGCGCCCTGACAATTGCCCTGCTTACGCTCCCGCTGGCGCTGGCCGCCTGCGACAAGGCCGCGACGCCTCCGGTGGCCGAAGAGACGATGAGTGCGCTCGATGCGCCGCCGGCCATCCCGGTCATGGGGCCGGAGCGCCCGATCCTGGCCTTCGGGGATTCGCTGCTTGCCGGATACGGTCTCAACGATGGCGAGAGCTATCCTGACCGGCTCGAACAGGCCCTGCGCGCGCGCGGCATCAACGCAAGGGTCATCAATGCGGGCGTTTCGGGCGATACGACCGAGGCAGGGCTGGAGCGGCTCGACTTCACGCTGAGCAGGCAGAAGGAAAAGCCGGAGCTGGTCATCATCAGCCTTGGCGGAAACGACATGCTGCGCGGACTGCCTCCGGCGACGACACGCAACAACCTCGAGGCGATCCTGCAGCGCCTCAAGCAGGAAAACATCAAGGTCGTCCTGCTTGGCATGCTTGCCGCGCCGAACCTGGGCAAGGACTACGCGGCGAAATTCAACCCGATCTATGCGCAGCTCTCGGAGAAGTACGACGCGGCACTGGTGCCCTTCTTCCTCCAGCCGGTGATCGACAAACCGGACCTGATGCAGCCGGACCACATGCATCCGACTGCGCTGGGCGTCGACGCCATCGTGACCGCCACGGTCGACGACGTGGCCGATGCCCTGCCGACCGGTGCGGAAGCCGAAGCCTCCGAAGCGGCATCGGACGTGGCGGTGCCGCCAACCGCCTCGGCCGGAGAGGAGCGGATGGCGCGCTGATCCGAGCGTTGCGGCTTTCGCCGTGGGCCTCTCGGTCAGGTCTCCAAGGCCCGCTCTGGCTTGGCGGTGCCTGCGGTCTGCTCAGCGCCGCTGCACTGCCCCTGCTCGCACTTCCCAGATCGCCGCTTCCTCGGCAATCGCATCGAAGGGGGCGAGTTCGGTCCCGGTGAGCCAGACTTGCGCCGAACCTGCGCGCAGGCGGTCGAACAGGGCTTCGCGGCGCACGGGGTCGAGGTGGGCGGCCACTTCGTCAAGCAGAAGCAGGCGCGGCCGGCTGCCGCTATTGTCTTCCAGCAGCTGAGAGTGGGCGAGCGTGATCGCGATCAGCATCGCTTTCTGTTCGCCAGTGGAACACTCGGCGGCGGCCTGGCCCTTGCCGGCCATGGTCACGACCACTTCGTCGCGGTGCGGGCCGGTCAGCGTGCGCTGCGCGGCGCGGTCGCGCGCCCGTCCCTCGCGCAGCGCCCGGGCGAGGGGCTCGGCATCGATCGGACCGCCCGGCTGGTAGGCGAGCGAGGGGCGCGCGAAAGGGGAATCCGGCAGCGCCGCCAGTGTCGTGTCGAGCTGGGCGACGAGATAGGCGCGCGCGGAGGCGACGGCCGCACCGGCCTCGGCGATCTGAAGTTCGATGGCATCGAGCCAGCGCGGATCGGG
>Ga0098035_1000646_pt1 | contig 17221 bp, 20 predicted proteins | sample 3_EtaG_FD_75046 | JGI IMG/M metagenome (GOLD analysis project Ga0098035, IMG submission 75046) | Marine viral communities from the Subarctic Pacific Ocean - 3_ETSP_OMZ_AT15126 metaG | ecosystem: Environmental > Aquatic > Marine > Oceanic | place: Pacific Ocean | collected 2015-01-07
CATACCCTTTATGTTGTTTACCGGGTCAATATCTAGGCGATCAAGATCCAGAATATATCTTACCTGCCCATGAGCTATATACAGAGGCGTCAGAAGTGTTAAAAACAGAGAGTGACTCATCAATTTTATTAGAGGGTGGTATTTTAAGTGGAATACTAGTTAAGGTTGCTTTTGATTCTACCGGGTTATACGCATTATCTGGAAGAGATGAAAGGCCCGGGGTTAGATACAATCAAACACATAGAAACGCTATGGTAGTTAGAGACTATGAGCATAATCTTAGAGGTAATGCCCCGTTATCAGATTTTTCTAGTACCTTTACTAATCTTTCAACCGATACATATCGGACATTAAGGTTTCGATACGTTAACTTAGGTGAGAAGCTACATATAGATTATAGAGAGGCAGACACAACAACATATACTCTTCTAACCACAATAGAACTGGGATATAGAGCAGCTCGATTAACCAACTTAGAAAACGTATATTGCGGATTTGCTTTTAGTACGCCTATTTCTGCACGGCTTACTCTTACCGACGCTTTAAGCGTAAAACAATTTTACTTAAGGAACTTTAACATAGAAGGGTATGAAGGCGATACAGTAACTACTGAAACCGTTGTTACGCCCAGTCTCTCAGTTAATCCTAATACATCATACGATACTGTTGCTAACATAACAACTTAGAAATGCCTACTACTACACCAGTCCCCATAGCAACCCCACCACCGGGAGTTATACCCACGACATTACCTCCAGTCACGACGGCTGCTCCGGCAGTAAATTTTAATAATATTAACATATCTAATGTTAATATATCTTCAACTTACCCTGTTATAGGCTCTGGCGGGGTTGAGGATTCTTATGAAAACACTGATGGAAAGGTAACGGTAGAAAATATTGTTTTAGATAAACCGTTCTCAGAACAACTAACATATTTTGTATATGATCAAAACGGTGCAAGAGACGAGTATGGTGATCCTATAAATTTTACGTCCGGCCAAGCCGGGGTTTCTGTAAACGATAATAACGAATCAGTTGTAGAGATAAACGAAGAGTTGACGGTTGTTGCGGATCCTACAGATAATTCCGGTAATATGGATATAGTGATTCAGTTAAGAGATCAAAACTATACTACTATAGTTACAGGACGATCCATAACAAACCCTGGACCTACCACCACACCAGCACCTATCACAACTGCCGTGGCGCCTGTAACAACTACCACGGGGCCTGCAACACCTGCTCCCACGCCTATTACACCCACGCCAACACCGGCGCCGAGAATTTCAAGGCTGGGGGATAGTGATAGAGGTAGTGAAGGTGATACAGATTATATCCCAGCTACATCAACTGAAACTAAAGTTAACGTACCAGTATTTCGAGACCGATCTTCTATAGAAGAGTCAACAACTACACCAGTACAGGTTTCATCACAAGAAGAATTAATAACTTCATTAGAAACTTATTCACAAATAGAAATTGTTAGTGATTTCGATTTAACAGTTACAGTTAGAGTACCTGAATCTACTTCAATTAAAGGTGTTAATAACCCGGTTATACGTACCAATACTACTGCTTTTTCTGTTAAAGAAAGTAATATTGAATTAAGTGGGTTTACGATAGCAAAAACCAGGACAATTTCTACCGGGGCTGGTATATTAGTAGATAGACCGTATAGACCCTCTACAGAAGCTCCTTCTAATATCCTTATTACAGATATAACGTTTAATACTGTTGGCACCCCGGGGTTAGAGAAATATTCACCGGTAACAATATTAGGTTATAGTAGTTTAAACGCCACGCCATTAATAGATGAGAAATTAACTGTTTTAAATAGTGGATGTGGGCCTATACAGAATGTTACTATTACTAATTGTACCTTTCTTAACACACCAAACACTGCTATCTACGCAACAGTAGTGGATGGGTTAAATATTTCTGAAAATATAATAGCTAACACTACTAGTAATATTGCTTCATTGGGTGATGGTATAAAATTAAACGGTGTTACTAATAGTAGTATTACTAGTAATGAACTATCTAATATTGGTCGTTCTGGTATATATATCACCGGTAGTAATACAAATAATATTACTATTACAGATAATAAAGTAGATGCATTTGCAACAGATAAAGCCGACGGGTTTAGAGCAGGTTTATCAATAAACTACGGTGTTAATGGTGCTCTGGTATCAAATAATAATATTTCTAGAGGTAGTAATATTTGGAACGCTGGTATTGCTAATAGAGGCGGTGTTACAAATGTTTTAGTAAATAGCAACGAGATAAGTGATGTTAGAGATGGTATTCTTATAAGCGATAATAGTAGCACGTTTAATATAAGAAATAATTCTATATTAAATGTTCATCGCTACGGTGTCCAGACTTTTAAAACGTGGGATACTGTTATTTCAAACAATAGTATTATACAATCAGAAAGTAAGAGAGAAGATTTTCAAAGCCTTTCGAAATTTGACCAAAAGATGATTGGTTTGGGCTGTGGAATATTATGCGGGACGAGTAACAATGTGCAAATATTAGATAATAGTATTACTGGCACTTATAATGAAGGAACTGGTGATTCAGCAATTCTAGTTACCGGTACGTTACTAACCAATGATCAGAATGACCTATATACATTACACGCGCTTGGTATCAGTAGCAACTTAGATGAAATTTATGGAACGAGTGGTAAAGGCGTATTAGAGGGTATTTCACAAAATATCGTTTCTAATAATACTCTAGAAGGTAGAGACACACTGCTTTCAGTAAATAAAGCAGATGTAATTTTACCAAGCAGAAAGCTAGGTGAAAGTAATAATATTGAAATACCTGATGCTGCTATATTTAAAACAAACCTTACAGGGTCAGAAGGAAGAATAGTAGTAGTTGTTAAGCCAGACAGTACAAGAACCGTAGAAAGTTATATACAGGATAATTCAAAATTATCCGAAGGTAATGACATAATAATTGTTAGCCCTAGTAAGCTCAATCCTTCCGACGGTACAGTTAGTAGCATTGATACGGTAACAGAATATAAAGGTAGCAGTCTTGTTACTATTAATACTGATCCTGTAATAGACACAAAAGAGGTGGTAGGTTCCCGCGGGCGAAGACAGACAATCATCGAACCAGAAGTAGTTGAACCGACGGAGACATGGGAAGAAACACGGCGGCGATTATTAGCGGCTAGACGGGCCGCGGCCCTCGAAGCGGATGTCGAAGCGAGGCGCTTACTAGAGGAGGCAGCTGCTGCCGCAGAGCTAGCCTCAGATGAGACCGTCAACCCTGCTCCGAGTCTCACCTCAGAGAATTCAATTACCTCACAAAGTACTAAAGAAATTCAAGCTTTAGTATCTGGTCTTACCCCGTCAAGTGAGACCATTGACATGTTTATTGATTATGACGGTCCTATGGATCCACGATCTCCTCGGTTAGAAAGAAATCCTAGTTTTTGGGGAAGTGATCTTAAAGGTATAACTGGAATTAGCCCTCTTGTATATTGGCCATCCCACCCAGCCCGGAAGAGATACTTTCAAGGAGTAGCGATCACCCGGAGACATGTATTAATCGCAAGACATCTCGATCATCCAGAAGTTGGAACTGAAATATACTTTGTAGCAAAAGATGGCACGATAGAGAAAAGAACAATAATTGGTGCAAGGGACAACCCAACCGCTGGGGATTGGAATATAAGTGTGTTGGATGAAGATTTGCCTAGTAATATAGAGGTTTTAAAAGTCTTACCAGAGGACTTACCTTCATTAGCTCCTCCTAGCGAGTTAGTGCGCGTTCCCGGCGACGAGGGCGGCTGGTCACCTGGTGTAGTCGGGAGATTGGAACCTAGTCCCGGGTGGCGGTGGACCGTAACAAGCGGGTTGGTATGGGGCACGGATCAAGAAGAAAAAGGGATAATTAGTAGACTAAGTAAGTTATACATTGGAGATGGGAACACCGGAGGCGGCCTCCGGTTCCGGCCGAATCCGGTTCCCCTTGACGCCGAGCACCTCTACATCTCGACTAATCTCAACGGCCTTGTTAGTCAAGGATGGACGGAAGGCTTAGAAATAAATGATTCGAGCAGCCCGTGGTTTATCGTGATTAATAACGAGGCAATTCTAGCAGGAACGGCTACTAATCCCAACTCCGGTCCAATGACCGGAGGTAGGAACAGTACTCAGATTTTAAATCAGCTGATTGCCGCGGCCGATGAGGCGGTTCTGGGGAGTAGTACAGGTTACACGGTAACTAATGCTGTCTTTACGCCTATAGATACGTTACAAGAAAAAATTACTATTGAACAGATAGACATATCTAATAAGCTGTATACATGGGCAGACCTGTTAAAAGAAAATATTACTATCGACGAAGACGACCCGTCTAAGCTGAATATATGGTCAGATACGTTACAAGAAAAAATTATTATTGAACCGATTGACTCTTCGACCGGTAGACCAATAGACATATCTAATAAGCTGTATACATGGACAGACCTGTTAAAAGAAAACATTACTATCAACGAAGACGACCCGTCTAAGCTGAATATAAACGGTGGCAGCGGTGGAGGTGGCGGCGGTGGGGAAAAAAGAACTATTGAACTGATTAACTCTTCGACCGGTATACCAATAAACATATCTAATAAGCTGTATACATGGACAGACCTGTTAAAAGAAAACATTACTATCGAAGAAATAGACGGCCCGTCTAAGCTGAATATATACGGAGACCCTCCTCTCCGGCCTCTCACCGGTGACGGACCCGATGGACGTGACCCGTTCCGTCCTAACCCTGCGGGGGACGGATGGCCACCGCCGGAGTGGCCACCGCCGGATTGGCCACCACCGGAGTGGCCGCCTCCACCGCCACCGATGCCGTATATACCAGCTCTTTGTAGAAAACCACCAGTGCCACCCCGTGGAGATCCTGATATGGAGGAAGAGGAAAGACAAGATGATATCATAAATAGAATTGATATAGAACAACAAGGAAATGACCCTCCAAATAAAATCTTCCCTTCTCCATCGAACGCGTTGCAGGTACCTTTTTACTCGCATATAAACTTTAATACTAATATAACTAAAAAATTTCCAACACCATATAATTTTGATGATGATGATACTGATACACAACTTATAGATGATAATCAAATATTAGCAAGCGCTTCTGTTCCAACACCATATAATTTTGATGATGATGATACTGATACACAACTTATAGATGATAATCAAATATTAGCAAGCGCTTCTGTTACAACAACAATATGTCCTCCAGATAGGGAAGATTGCAATATGCTTCATTACTAATAATTAATGGTGAGTGAAAAAGATCACCATAGGTACTTGTGTATATGATGATTATGACGGTGTTTATTTTACCTTACAATCTATCCGATTATGTAATCCTGATATTCTAGATAGAATAGAATTTATTATCATTAATAATAACCCTGCTTCATGTCACGGTGAAGAAGTTTCTAAGTTAACGCAACATATTAGTGAACCTATAACATATTTGGAATTCTCCAAATACAATTCCCCGTTTTTAAAAGGTAAGATATTTGATCTAGCTGAAACAGAATATGTATTAGTATTAGATTGCCATGTTCTATTAGAACCAGGAGCCTTAAAGCAATTGTTAGATTTTTATGATGCTGGTAAAGATGAAGGTAACCTATTACAGGGCCCTCTTCTGCATGATGATCTTACAAATATAAGCACACATTTTGATTTATCAAAATGGAGTAGTGATATGTGGGGTGAATGGTCTTTTGACAAGAGAGGTAAGGATAGAGATAGTGAACCGTTCGAAATACCAGCACAAGGTATGGGACTGTTTACATGTCGTCGAAATAGCTGGTTAGGCTTTAATAAAAATTTTAGAGGTTTTGGTGGTGAAGAAGGGTATATTCACTGTAAATATAGAAACGCTGGTAAAAAGACATTATGTTTGCCATTTTTAAGATGGTTACATAGATTTAGTCGCCCGGGAGGAACAAAATTTACACCTCTATTACAAGATAGATTTAGAAACTATATGATAGGATTTAATGAGGTAGGAAGAAACACTAATGAAGTTATTAAAATATTTAAGGAAAAAATACCTAATAAATTTATTGACGACGTTAAAAAAGAGCTAGGAATTACGTAATTAAATATTACCCATAGCAGCTTCAACTTTAAGATCATGTTTCATTGAATGAAACCTCTCATCAATATACTTTTGAAAAGCTAACGGTTTAATCCACTTATCACTCTCAATATCGATACCTTCTTTACCACATACAACATCAAGCGCTTCTATTAAACAGGCCCAACGAACCATTTCATCAAATTTCATAGTTTTTTTTGTACCATCTTTTAATTCAAATTTATATTTTTTCATTAATTTATTATATTATATTATAGTTCCGTTCCTTGTTCATAATCTGAGGTTATTTTAACCTCATCATCAGTTAAACTAGTTATAGGTTGTTCAATATCAACCGGGTGTGTGAGTAATGTTGGAGAAACTGATACCATGAGTCTAAACTCATTGTTACACTTCTCACATACATACGTATTTTCTATGTTTATAAAAACATTTTCGGTAAAACTATAATTACCACATGGACATTCTATAGTTACCTCGCTTAAATCTAATAACTGTTGTACTTCTCCTTCAAATTCATTAGTTAAATTTTGTACCTTATTAATCTTTAAGGAAGAATATATAAACGATATAACAAATTGTAAAACAAACGCTAACGACGCGGCCTCAAAAAAGCCCAAAAAGTTACGAAAAGCAAAACCAAATAATACAGATACAATACCAGTAATAAGAATCGATCTAAAAACAGTCATATAGCTATTTTAGCCAGATCACACGGAATATCAAGTATCAACTCATTAATTTTATCAATTTTATCGTTAATTTGATTTACAGCACCATCTGCAATATTTTCATTAGCTTTTGCTTTTGAAAGCATATTTCTTAGTTCAGCTAAAGAAACAAAAGTATCGCTGAGAAGCTGGTTCATTTGCTCTAACTCAAACGGTAAGACAGGGGGTGCGTTTTGTCGTCTTTCATTGTCTTTATACATCTCTATTTGATCTTGTACATTCATATGAAAGCTAATAGGGTTATCTTCAGGCCCTACGCTATAAGGAAATTCTGCTCCATCCATGTAATTATTTATGCTAGAGACTAAATAATTTTATGACCAAATTTGAAAGACGTTTTTTTAAATCCTTGAACGAGCAAACTGAAGAAGAAGTAGCTTTTGAAGCTGAGCTTGAGGATGATACTGATGCCGGAGAGTTTGATGTTGATGTAAATGTAGACGAAACGGTGGTCGAAGATGATCCAAATGTAAAAGCTGCAGTAGCAGTAAGTGAGCGCAATGCAGCTATGAGAACTAAGCTTGAAGGATGGGTTGGCGAGATTGAAGCATTTCTAGAATATCTTAACGGTTCAACGGAAGACTCTATTCAAACTGTTTTAGCTAGTGCAGAGGCCGATACAATCTTTGATCGGATGAAAGCTTCTGAACAGCGTAAAATTGCTAGAGTTGCTACTGAACTTGCAGCTTTAAATGAGTCATTTAAAGGCTACCTCGCACAAACTGGTAATGCTCAATTTAAATACGTCTGATTTCGATATTTTTTAATTTCAGACAACCTCACAATACCTTCGATACCGTCGAAGGTATTTTTTTCTATAAAGTCCCATTTAATCTCGTCTATCTTACACGTAATTGCAATATCATTAAAATCTTTAAACCTCTTACCGAATTTTTCCGGCCAGATGAACACTCTCTCCCCTTGCTTGAGTAAAACTTCGGATTTTACTAAGGATGCTTGATCAATCCACTGTGAATCGAGAATCCATGTTTTATCAAAAAATTTAAGCCTTGTATTTAACTGTTCTTCCTGGCGCTGTGTGAATGATCTCCCTCGTTCAGTAATACCCGCGACTGCAACAGCGTTTTTTGTAAAGAAAGCATTAACAGGTCCTTCAAAAATATAAACACAATCATGATCACTGCTTATTCTATCGATATTGAACAAAGTCTTTTCTGCATTTACTTTTCCTAGATATTTGGGTTTTGTTTTCTTGTCTTTATTTAAAACCGTCCTAGTTTGATAAAATTCAATTTCATCATGTTCATTAAAAAACGGTATAACAAGTCTATTCTTATGAACCATATCCGCCAACGATACGTATAGAGCTTCCGGTTTATTTACTGCAGTATCTAACCGTCTCTCGGTAATTAGATGTCGAACAGCTCTAACAATATTGTTGCTATCGTAATAGTCAAGCTGAAACTTATCAGACAAATTAATGCTATCTTTAGGTAAGGTCTCGACTTTAAAAGTTGGTTTAGTTTCTTCATTATTTACAATTATATCTTCTACATCAGGTACATATTCCTTTAACTCCTTTATAATATCCTCATCCGTACTACCTGCTACTTCCTTAATCCATCTTAAAGGCTTCCCAGACCAACCACAATTGTGACAAAATATGTTCTCGTTTTTGGGTATATAATAACAACGGCGCTTCTTACCTAATGACTTACCTTCTCTACAGATAGGACAGCTGCATTGATAAACATTATTAAATTTGTTATATTTTGGATAAAACCCCAGTTCAAAAAACTTAAGTATAACAAAATCTTCAGGAAGCGATATCATTTAGTTTATTATAGAGGCTTTTCATAAAAAACAAATTATGCCAGTCTTCCTTTTTATCTAAAATACGTTTAAAAGAATGCTCCTCACAATAATTAAGAAATGTTTTATAACACGCATCAACTTCAACCGATAATTGTTCCTTATAATACTGCTCTTCTTCTGGTAGTTCTTTATACTTCTTTAAACAAAATATATCTGCATTTCGTTTAAATATCTTACGTTCTTTTTCTGTTAAAATATACCCTGGGTCTTCTAGATATTTTCGAACTGTCTTTTTCCCAAACCCCGGTATACCCGGGACGTTATCAGATGCATCACCTATCAAACATTTTGCTGTATACCATTCATCAACATCTTTAAACCCTGTTTGTTCTTCAAAATTATTGTCTTCGAAGAATTTCTTACGCATAGGATCATATAATGTGCACTCAGAATTAACTAACTGTAAAAAATCACGATCCACAGAAATAATAACTTTATCACCTTCATGTTCTCTACAAATATAAGCAACAATATCATCAGCCTCTAGCTCACGGGGGAAAATAGAATTAATACCCATTGAATGGAGTATAGATTTAATCACTTCATTATTTTGATGAGGTGTTAAGTCTTTAATTCGATTACCTTTATACCTTTCTAATATACTCTTACGTATATTAGGCTTATAATCTTTCTTTTCATCCCATACAAATATAGTAGTATCTGGAACAAATTGTTTCACGTAGGAGCTCACAGCGTTGAGCGTGAAATACACGTGGAAGTTACTTACTTGGTAATCCGTAGACTCGGTCGTCTTCGCTACCGACTTCGCTGTGTGAAACGTTCGGTGTATTAAGTTGTTGCCGTCTATTATCAGGGTCTTCATTTTTTCTATATTGAGCCTCCACAACAGAATAAACCCTTTTTGGTAGCCTCTCTACAAATTTAATTATATCATTGTTCCTTCCATTTTCAAATGACTCCCTTGGAACTTTAATATTTTCTACTAACGGTAATGATAGACAACCTACAAAATCTTTTCCCGGTTCAACAACTGTAAACATTTGACCAACGTAGTCTCCTGCTTGTACAGCATATACCTCTCTTTTACAGCATTTCATCTGAACCTGGTGGATTAATACCTTTTATAGACTGCACTTCTGCTGCAAAATACTTCAAAAGAAACGAGTTTAATGCTTCCTCTTTCTGCGGGGTCGCTGCAAGTTTGATATCAAAATGATTACCATTAAAATCATACCCTAAAAGTATATAACTATCCATATACTCGCTTATTATAGCTGATAGTCGATCCGCTAAATCTTTTTTTCTCTTAAATGTTTTTCTATCTTTAATATTTTCCTTAAGAGCTCTCTCGATGATCTCTTTCAACTCTTCATCGTCTTCAGCAGAGTTTTGATTATCGTTACGCATATAATTATTTATTCAAAAACTATCATTATCCTTCTGACCTACACCGGCCTTTAAAAGACGTTGAACAACGACTTCTATAGAATCAGTCTTTAAACTAAAATTACCTTTAAAATTTTGATTACCGTCATCAAAGCAGAATAGATATTCATCCTTAAACGGGGTGTTCTCAAAACATGTCACAAAAACGGATGACTCAAATGGGTCTATTAATACTGTCCATCTTCGAGGGTCTCTAGTATTATATTTATCAAATATACGCCAAGTTGTAAAATTATTATCTTTTAATCTTTTAATAAAGTACCCAGGTGTTTTTAGTTTATTCTTTTTTTGCTGATCCACGGTTATCATTGAGTTAAAGCAGAAATTATATATTTTAATTTAATGTCTTTATCTTGAATATCAAATATTACTACACCGTATTCAGTATTTATTTTAACCTCAAATTCATCATTAATACTAGACAATAATCTAATATTATCTAGATTTACGGGTATCGGGTCTAAGGTAAAATCAACTTCATCTAAGCCTATAGTAAAATTATCTGTATTATGACGAGATCTATCAGTAAGCTCGGCCATTAAATTACCATTCTCAGTATAAAAATAAATTTTATTAGTTTCTGATGCAAAAGTACTCCCCTTAAACAATCTTTGCAACATTGTTCGAGTTAATTTAAACTGCACGTCAGAAGTAAACTTACTAATTTTATCTAAATTAATATTAGGCCTGTTTATGAACCCCTCTTCATATAGATGATATTTAAACTTTACATTATCCCCGTTATATTGAATATTATTTGTATTAATATGTAAATTAATATCTGAAACCTCGATTGTATCTAATACACTTCGTAGTTTCTTAACATCAGGAATATTTAAAGTATCCGTAACCCCTAGTTTAGTCTGATACTCTGAGTATAGAATTAATGTGCTATCGATACTAGAAACCAAGCTGGTAATCTTATCTTCTTTGATATCAAGAATAACACCGCTATCGTTTATCTTTGAAATAGCGTCTAAAAATTTTAGAAAATCACCTTTGTTTGTTACCTTTAGCTGTCTTTCCATTACCTAATTTTATGTTAATTTGTTGTAAAAGCAAAATTTGCTTCTCTGTTAAGCTAATTAACTTATCTAACTTAGATGGTTCAGAAAGATCAAATTCTAACTGGTTCCCCTCCGGAGGTGATTCAGTAGCTACACTAGCTATTTCTTGTGCTGCTTGTTCTGGGGTAATTTGCTTAATTTCAGCAGCCTCAGCAACCGGTTGCGGTGGTGGTCCGGGCATGGAACCAGGTATATGTTGCGGTGACATTGCTGGGGTTTTTGCAACTTGTTCAAATTGATCCCTTAACTGATGTGATTGGGGTTGTAAATTACTAGAAGAACCAATAATCATCTGATCCTGTTTATGAGCTTCTCCGTAAGTTTGACCCATTAACTGCATTAACCCTGCTTTTTGCTCTGGTGTCATTATCTCTACTTATTATATTAAAGATCTTTAAGCAAATCGTCAATATCTTCCTCTACAGTATCATTACCAGCGACAACCGGTTCGGGCTCAGAAGGCGCTTCTGTTGGCGTAGGTGCTGAAACATCAACTGTAGATTCTTCTTCTGTTCTACAATGATAATGCTCATTGAGCATAGCTTTAAGATCATCGGTTGATTTAAGAGTAAAGACTTCAGAAAGATCAAACACCCCGTCGTAAATATTTTTCTGCTCATCTTCAGAAAGATCAATTTTACCAGCAGTAGTGAATCTAGAAGAAACATAAGTAGGAAAATCTCCTTGTTGTTCAACCTTAATCTTAAAGTTAACACCATCTTGGCCGAGGTCAAAAATACGAGGACCAAATTCTTCAGCATCTTCACCTTCAATAGCTTCAGTGATGATTTTTTGAAGCTGCTTACCATACCGAAGGATCTTCACCTTTCCGTTATTATCAGGGTTAGCAGGGTCGTCAATAACATAAATATTAACCAACCACTTCTCAAGTCGTCGGATGGCCTGCATCTTCTCTTTTTCCTCTTCAGAGCCAGTGCGTAAGACCTTAAATCTCTCTTCTGCGATAGGATCGCGTTCACCGAACGTTTGCGGGCTTAAAGTCTGAACATATTGACCAGTCGCGAAGGAATTCCACCCGTGGTTGTAGTAGTGAAAGAACGTCTTACTTGGTTCTTTCGAAAAAGGTAACAACCTCACCGTGTATGTATTACCTACCTTAGTAGGCATAATTTCATTAAATGTAGCCGACCCCTTACTCTCGGAGCTAGCTAACGCATCTTTAATCGATTGAAACATTGAAGTATTAAACGTACTCATGTCATAATTATAACCACTAAGAGCTAAACTTCAACAGCTTTTGTTCTATTATTTTGAGCCCTTTTCGAGCTTTTTTCTTAAGTGATTTGGAACTTATAAATTTAACCCTAGTCTTGGAATAAAGATCTGTAAAATCGCTTATAAACCAATCAAATATTGCTGTATCTTTATTCTTTACAGCTGTATCCATATCAAAAGCGTGTAATGTATAGAAATTAATTTTATGGTCTTTTAAATGCCAAAATATCTCCGGGGTTCCTCCTCTCCGCGAAATCTCCACCCCTGTTCCCGGAATATATGTTTTATATTCCGTAAGGGTTATCTTTTTATCTGAGCAATAATTATAAATAAATTTTAAGCACCTTCTAAGAGTATCAATACTCTCTTCACTATCCGGATCTTGTACTTCTCTATCTTTACAATATAACGAATAACATCTTATCGCTTTCCGTGTGTTAAAAAACGATATATCAAAATAATTATCTTTCCCGTATATCTTATATGGCGCAATAAAAAAGTCATTATAGTTAATATGTGTGTATTTAGATAACAGTAAATTAAGTTTCTTTAAAGCTACTTCATCCTTGCTTTCAATATTATCAAAATTCTGTCTTAACCGTACTGGTTTGTTTTTGGCTTTACGTGATGAATATAAGAAGCTATTATAGATAGACTTTTCCTTTTCATTAATCATAATTTAATGTCTGCATTCGAATTAAGGAACTTTGTAATATATTTCGATTTAGTAATCGAGGGTTCAAAGTCTATAAATAGTTTAACTACATCAAAGTTAGTTTCAATGGTTAAGAGTTCTTTTAGAATATTTCTTAATTTCTCTTCCTGTAGGACTAATATGAAAATATTTTGAAAAGATAATTTTTTACCTTTTAATGAAGAACAAAAAGTACAAAAACATAATAATAAATGCTCAGTCTCTTCTTTAATAAGAGTAGTAGATGGCGCTTTCGGTGTATTAATTATTAACATAATTTAAATTGTTTGGCTAGAGTTGCAAACTGTTCTGTTAATTTACCCCCGGCTGAAGCTGCGTGACCGCCGCCTTGACATAGATTTTTAGCTAAAATACTTACATCTACATCACAACTTTTAGATCTTCTAAATGTAACTGCTTTAGCTTGTGAGTTGACTACTATACCGATATCAGCATTATACTTTTTAATTAAAAAATGAGCTAATTCACCAACTGCATAATTAGCAAATGTTGCTACTACATTATACCCCTTTATCTGACCTTTGAATATATCATTATTTTCAATTTGGTCTTTAAATTTTTTAAAAAATAATTTAATAGCATTTTTTTCATAAACAGTAAAGTCTCTAAACCCATCTGAAAATGCTGAAATAAACTTTTCGGTTTTTGGGGTGTTTAGAGTATAATAAATAGCATTTAATTTAAGGGACTCTTTGTATTGTGTGTTATACCAATCATATGTACCAATATACTCAATTAGTAACAATTGCTTATCAGTTAAATAAGTATACAAATGGTCTCCAAACGTATCAATAATTAAATCAACAGTTGACCTATAACCATGGTCTGGGGCTCCCTTTAAGATAGCTTTGGCTTTTTTATATAAGTGTTTATTTTTAATGTGGTCTTTATGTGTATCGATAACAACAACATTATCTCTATCAACTAACCTAATTTGTTCCGGTGTTAAGTTTAAATCAACGATAAAAATTCTATCGTAATGATCTAATGTCTGTAGAGCTCCCTTAAACCTACCTGTAATAGTATATTCTGAAACATCATTAATGTTAAATATCTTTGCATCTTTATACAGCCACTTTAATACGAGAGCTGACCCCGCTCCGTGTAAATCAGTATCTGTCCATACTTGAATATTCACCACAATTATTTATAAAAAGTTCCCTATGATGCAAGCCCAGCTAAAACATTAAGAGTTTCATCACCGTCATCTTCAAATTCAATATCATCAGCTTCTTCAATAGTAAGTGTAGAATAATCTATTCGCATTGCTTGTGTCATGCCGCGTGGACCGTATCTGTTTTTCATCATACCTAATCTAATAATTCCTAATTCCCTGTCTTCCTCGTTTTGATAGATAGATACGATAACATCTGCAGTTGCTGCAAGACCTATAGATTCAGATATAGTAGCAAGATCAGGATTATCTTGATCAAACCCCGCTCTATTTAATTGCGTTGCAGAAATAATAGGACATTCAAACAAATAACTCATAGCACGGACTTGCTCCGTTACATGTTTAATTCTTTCATATGAATTATTACCCATTGTAGAGTGCATTAAGTTGAGATAGTCTAAAATAATTGCATCCAGCTTAATACCCTGTTCTTGAAACTTCTTGATAAAGCCTTTTAGTTGACCGGGTGTAATTGTTGAGGGAGGAAACTCTTTAATAAAAATTTTACCCTCTTCACCTTTAATTGCTTGCTTAATAGCTGGGGTATTACCTACCATTTCCTTCATCGGCACCTTCGTTACATTAGAACAAATTCGTCTCGCATAAAGTAATTCTGACATTTCGAGAGTTATTAACAGTACATTCTTACCTTCTTTAGCAATATTATGAGCTACATTACCTAAAAAGATAGACTTACCAATATTCGTTTCACCAGCAAAAACATATAATGATTTACCGGCTTCAAGGAAACCACCATCCAAACAACCATCTAACCATTCCCATTTACTCGGAATATGTCTCTCAACCGAATTTATATCATCAATAAGAGTGTCAATATTGGTATATAAGTCTAATCCGAGGTCAGTTACTAGGTTAATATTACACGACTTTTCAAATTTATCTAATACATCTGATGTATCAACCTTTCCGCTTGATACGTCTTCAGCAACATTAAGCATTGTATGATAAACAGCTTTTTCTTTGAGAAATTGTTCTGTATTATCGTAGAGTTCTTCTTTATCTAAATTTTTATCAATATCATTGAACGTGTTAACTAACCTCTTAAAGGAACTTTTTTGTTCATCAGAAACTAGATATGACTTAATTTCTGTTACTGTAGGTAGTTTATTACGTTTTTCAGAAAAGTCTTTAACTATAGCAAAAATACTTGCTATAGCTTTATTTTTAAAGTATTCAGGTTGAACAAAGTCAGCAATTGAAGCAAGATAGGTTCCATCTGTTAACGACTTATAAATAAGAACGTTTTCAAAATAATCTAAGTCTAGCTTGCTCACACTTTAATGGTATTATAATTTATTTTGTTTTCCACTTATCGAGAAACCACTCGCTTCCTCTCTTAAATTCTTCTGTCACTTGACTAAGTCCAGGTGATTGATGTGTAATTAAAATATCACCTACACCAAGTTTAAATCCAGCCTTATGACATTGCATAGAATAGTCTAAATCATAAAGATGCCATTTCGAAGGGCAAGATTCATCAAATCTAATTTTTTTAAATACCTTACGGCTAATAGCTAAAAATACACCATCAAGTAATACTACTCTTTTTGGATAACAACCAAAAGCAGTCATGTGTTTTTCTTTTTCGTCGCCATGTGCTACGGCGCCATGAAGATTTCCGGATCCAAATCCACCGCCCATTATATGCCAAAGAGCAGGACTTTGTAATTTAACTTGTGTTGTACCAGCTACCCCCACAACGTCAAACTTTTGTAATAGTGGTTGTAGTTTTTCTTCAGAATAATTTTCTAAAATAACATCATCATGAACGAGAATAAGGCAATCCATATTTTCTTTAATTGCAAAGTCAATAGCTTTGTTATAACACTTTGCAAGAGATTTAGTATTGTTTTCTTGGATCCATACAAATTGATCAGTCGTATTGTACAAGGTAGTTGCTTCTTTTTTACCTTGTGATGGTGCAAATATAAACGTTTTCATATAAACGAAAATGGAGAATCAGATTTAAACGTTCCAGCTTTGTTCCATCTCTTAGTTTTAGTATTTAATTTCATTATAACTCCTTCAGAAAGTTCCTTAAACCCGTCGCCGCCTAAAGTAGAATAGTCACCTTTATTGTTATAATGTAATATCGAACCAGATCTTGCTAAGAAAACTTCATTTGTATCATAAAATATAATACTTAAAGCATACGTACCAGATAAACGCTCTAATGTTTTCTTTATAATAGTAATCGGATTAACAATTAATTTACCTGTATCATATTCTTTTTGCGTAAAATATTCTAATAAGTTAACAATAACAGCAGTATCTATACTATTTGTCAAATGCCCACAATACTTCTTTTTAAGTTTTTTGTGGTTAGTTAAGACACCGTTATGTGTAATACACCATGATAGTGTTTCAAAAGGATGTGATGTATGATAATCCCACGTTCTTTTAGCCGACGTAGGTGCTTGTACATGACCTAAAAAATATGTAGCGGTTGGTTCGTATGTATATTTATCAAAATCTATGTTACCTCTTTTTTTTCGTATAAACTGATCATCTCTTGCTAAACCAATTATACTACTAGCAAAATTACCTCTCTGTTTATTTGCTTCATACAACACCTCAAACATTGACTTATCATATGATCCAAAAATAGCACACATAACGTATATTAATATAAAGACGTTATTATTCAATGAGATTATTTTTCCCAGTCAAACTTAACCCCAGGTTCCCACATATATGAATTGTCTACATATCGACTACGTATATCATCTGGGCCTTTAGCCCTTGTTTTTTCATCTATACGTCGCATGCGGAGTTCGTACGAGGTTGGTTCTCCTACAGGATCACGAAACTCTTTAGGTACCCTCCAAAATAAATCAATATTACCGTATCTCTTATCTTTTGCTAAAGAAAAATCCGGATAATCG